>Ga0187851_10004203_pt1 | contig 11846 bp, 10 predicted proteins | sample June2016WEW_6_10_FD_132997 | JGI IMG/M metagenome (GOLD analysis project Ga0187851, IMG submission 132997) | Peatland microbial communities from SPRUCE experiment site at the Marcell Experimental Forest, Minnesota, USA - June2016WEW_6_10 | ecosystem: Environmental > Terrestrial > Soil >... | reverse complement strand
GCTCGCCGACACTCCTGGAGATACGGCGCACTCGGAGACATGGTGCGCCACCCGCCGACCATTCCCGCGCAAATGATGGACTCGGCCCGCCCTCCGCGCCGCGCATCCCCATCCGCGCGCCGGTGGTCGCCGCGACGGACGACAGGCGGCGGGCGTCGGAACGCGGAGCCAGCACAGGCTGCGCGAAGCGCCTTATGCCACCCAACCGGTCCACCCGGAAGTCATCGCCCGGCGCCCGCGCCACGGGCGTGCAGGCTGCGCGTCGGTGTCGCGGTGAGGTGGCCGCCCGACGACGCTCCTGGATACGGCGCGATCACAGCATGGCTCGCCACCCGCCGACCAGCCCGTGCCGACAATGGATGCGGCCCGCCTTCCGCCCGCCACGCATCCCCATCCGCGCATCGGCGGTCGCGTCGGCGACAACGCGCGGGCGGCGGGACGGGCCGGCGGCATCGGCTGCATTCAGCCACTTTCCGAAGCGATGGGTCGCGTTGGAGGCGCAGCGGTCTGGGCCAACTGACCAGGCTATAAAGTCTTTAGAAAGGCAATGAGTGCCCGCCGAATCGCCGTTGCTTTCAATCGGGATTCTGTCCGGATATGCCGTTATTCATTTCCTATTCGCTTCTTGATCCTGTCGGCGTCGTTTGCGGCCGATGACGACCGCCTGCTTGCCCACCGTTAGTGGCAAAATCCATCCCGCTGGGGATGGATGCGGCGCTGTCACACGAACTCCGGTCTTTTCTACTGAGCTAGTCTCGCCAGAACCAATGCAAGCGGACTATCTGGAGCTGGTGGCGACTTGCATTCTTCCTTGCGAACCTGCCAAAGCTGTTCGGCAAGATCCAGATTGGCCTCGGAAACTTCGCTTTGGTGGGCGGCGCTCACATGAGCTTTCAGCGCCTTCGCCGCCTCGTCGAGCAATCCCTGCAATTCCGCCGGTGGATTTTGACCGATGCATTGGCTGGTCTCGCTCAGTGTTAGCTCGACAAGCTTGAGGCTGCGGCTGAAACGCTCCACCGGGCCGAGGTCTCTCGTCGTGGGATCAAGCATGAGCAGTTCGTTGCAGATGTCGAGGCGTCGCCGCACGGCTTGGTCATCAGGTGCCAACCGTAACATGGTCTGAAAATCCAGTTGAGCCGCGCGATAGTTGCCTCTGGCGAATTCCGCCTCGCCGAGGCCGGCATAGGCGTCCGCGTTCGCGGGGGCATCATGAAGAATCCCGCGAAATACATCGGCAGCTCGGGCAGGCGACCCCGCTAACAGGAACAGCCGCCCCAGCCGTGTTTGTATCTTCAAATCGCGAGGACTCTGATCCTGAACCGGGACCAGTTCGGCGAGCAGCTCCTCTTTGGAGTTAAGCTGCGCCAACAGATCGATCAGTTCGAACCTCGCGCCAAGCCGGTTTCCCACGGCATCCTCGCTCCAATGGCCATAGATTGCGCGGCGAAAATACGTGACGGCTTCCGCGAATCGCCCCTCTTTCACCAAGACACGGCCCATGATCAGACTGGCGAGACCGTCGGTGGAGTCGCTCTGCAGCAACTCGGTCAGGGTCGATTCGGCGTCGGCAGTCCTTCCAGCCGCAAACTGCGCTTGCCCGAGTGCCCTCAGATAGTCGCGATTATCACGCTCAATCGCTATCGCATCCTTGATACATTCGATCGCCTCCGCGTTCTCTCCGCGTTGCATCAAGACACGCCCTTGCCCGAACAGACGTGCCGCCTCAACCTGGCTCTCCGCCCGGTCCGTTTTGGCGAGAAATATATCGGCCGCAAAGAGTGCCGCGATTGCCAGGAAGACCAACGCGAAAGTTCCTAAGAAAGACCGTCCGGCGAAGGGCTTGGCCATTAGTGGTTTGGCCCCACCGGGCTACCCCGCTTCGCCACACCGAAGGCGTCCAGGATATCATCCAGGGCGATAATCCCGATCAACTGGCGCACGTTCGCACGGCTGACGACAGGAAGAACATTCAGTCTGGTGGTTCCCATCCGTTCGAGTGCCAGGCTCAAGCTATGGTCGGGATGAACATACGGAGGCTTTCCGTCGGTGGCCTGCCCTCTGCGGGAAGGTTCGCTGAGAATCTCCGCGAGCCTCTGATGCGACGCTCCTTCGTCTGCGGCCTGTTCGAGCTCGCTGCTCCGGATCATTCCCCATAGCCCTTCCGCGGCGCCGACGGGCCAGGCATCGAACGCGCTGTCCTTCATCTGATGGAGAGCCATGGCAATCGTCAGGTCCGGCGATAAGACTGCCGGCGCCGAACGCATTGCCTGGCGTACCTGAATCCGCTCGGCCTGTGAGCGGGAATGCGCCGTGGGCAAATGCACACCTTCCTGGTTGGCAAGCGCTTCATAGATCGGCTGTTTCTGGAGCTTGTACGAAATAAAGTACGCGATCATGTTGGAGATCATCAACGGAACGATGATCGTATAATCGCGTGTGATCTCGAAAATCATGAACACCGACGTTAGCGGTGTACGCACGATTCCCGCGAACGCGGTCCCCATGCCTACGAGTGCATACGCGCCGGGACCCGCCGTGTAGCTGGGGAACAACGTGTGGGCGACGCCCCCGACCGCCGCGCCCATCATCGCGCCGATGAACAGGGCCGGACCAAAAATGCCGCCCGCATTGCCGGAGGCATAGCAGACCGCGGTCGCAACGATCTTGAGGACGGCAAGCAGCACGACGACTTTCAGAACAATGTCACCGTTCAACACTTTCTCGACGTGATTGTAGCCGACCCCTAACACTTCGGGCACGAAGTACCCAATCAGCCCGACCGTCAGGCCACCTGCGACCGGCTGAAACCAAACCGTCCATTTTGGCAAACGCATGAACCACGCGCGGAGTGCCAGCAGAAGCTTGACGAAGGCAACCGATCCCAGCCCACCAACCACACCCAGCACCGCGTAGACAACAAATTCCGCTGGATGGACCGCCCGATAGCTGGCTACGTGGAAAAGAGGGTCGTCGCCCAGAACCAGGTGCAGGACCATCCAGGATGTGGCCGAGCTCAACACGACGGAGCCCAGTACCGACGCGTGCAGATCGCCCATGATCTCTTCGAGCGAGAACAAGACGGCCGCGATTGGCGTATTGAATGCAGCCGCCAGTGCCGCGGCACAACCTGCCGGCACGAGCGCCTTGACTTGTTTCGGACTGAGTCCCAGGTTCCGCGCGATCACCGAGGCGAGCCCTGCGCCAACCTGGACGGACGGTCCTTCGCGCCCGAGCGCAATTCCACTGGCAAGTGAGGCCGAGCAGCAGAAGAACTTCCCCAGCACCGTGCGAAACAGGATTCGTCCGTCATTGATGAAGATTGCGAACCTCGTTTGCGGGATTCCGCTGCCTCTGGCAAACGGGAAATATCGCCACAGCAGATAGCCCGTACTGAGCGAGCCGAGCACCGGAACCAGAACCCGCCGCCAACCCGATCCTCCCGCCGGATACATGCGGGCCGCGAGCCGTCCGGTCAGCAGGATAAACGCGACTACCACCAAGCCGACCAGAGCGCCGATCACCAAGCTGAGCACCAGCGACAATTGGTCTTCCCTGTGTCGAAGTCTTTCCAGGCTCCTACTGAGCTTGGCAGACCAAGATGGTCGCTCGTCGCTATCCATCGTCTTGCGCTTCGAACGGAAGAGACGCGATCCAGGCGCGGAGACGCCGATGAGCGAACGTACTCAGGGTTCGTAAGGCCCCAAGTGACGAGAGAAAAGCTCTGGAGGAAATCTGGTCTTCTGGATGAAAGGTCAACTCGGCTTCAATAGGCGAGCGGAAGACAGAACCTCGCTTGGAGCGCCGCATCAGGACTCGGAATCTACGCCAGGATGCGGTGCCCCAACAGTCTGAGGGAGACTGCGCCAACATAAGCGCGCTTCTAGCACCTACCGCCAAACGGGGAACCAGTTTCATGGTCCGAATCGCTGTCCAATCGTCCTCCGCGACCTATTGTTTCGCGACTGCTGAAGGAATGCGTTTGAAATGCGCTGTCTCGACTTTGCCGGACGCAATTGAAATGGTTTCCAAGTCCATGGTGTCGCCATCACCGGTGATACTGAAACGCCGCTTCACAATCTCGGTTCCCCTGGTCTCCAACTCGACGAGTTTCGGCCCGTTGAACCACATCGACACCTTTGACCGCCGGCCGGCATCTTCGACTGCACATTCCTTGCCCACCGTATTGCATTCGAACTCCACAACGGTTTGTTTGCCCTTGGAGTTGGTCACATGTATGGAACTGCCCACGCCCTCCAAGTCCCAAGTAGACTTGGTTTCCTCATTTCCGCCGCTCTGCTCCCACCGGCCCATAAGCTTGGCGCGGCTGGAATCGTCGTCCGCAAACGCGGAACTCGCCAACAGCAGCACACTCAAGGTGACCATCGATGCTATCATCGGTTCTCCTTTGCTCAACCGGGCGTCTCCGACTTGGACCGTTCACACGTCCGCAACGAGTCTGTGAACAAAGCGCTTCCTCGAGGACGCCACCGCAGGCTCATTTCTGTGCCTGCGCCATCGCAATGATATGGACGCGGCGATTTCGCTGCCAGCAGGCTTCATCGTGCTCCTGGCAAACCGGATGTTCTTTGCCGTAGCTGATCACGTTGAGTTGAACCGAGGGGATGCCGACCTGGACCAGGTAGTCCTTGGCGGCGGCAGCACGCTTATCGCCGAGCGCAATGTTGTACTCTTCGGAACCACGCTCATCGCAGTGGCCTTCGATGGTCAGCTTGTAGTCGGGGTAATCTTTCAGGATGTCCCGCAGCTCAGCCGAATCGGCCTGGAGGGCTTTCAGGGCATCGGGACGAAGCGCGGCCTTGTCGTAGTCGAAATAGGCGTCTTCGATTTTGGCTAGGAGTTCGTCGATTCGGGCGCGGGTGACCGCATTCGGATATGGCGTCGACGGCGTGGTGGCAGCGGGAGGCCGCGTAGCGGCGGTGCGCGCCGGCGGAGGAGCGGTCTTCGGAGTCGGCGCGGGTGTGGCAGCCGTGGCCGCTGGCGGCGGGGCGACCGCGACATTCTTCTTGGCGCAAGCCGCGGTAAGCAAACAGACGGCCGCAACTGCAATCAGGCTTCGTTTCTGAGCGGGCTTCATAATGCTCCTTTTTCTACTTACCATTGAAACCAGTTGTGGCGTCTAGCGATATCCTGTTCGCACAGGATTTTTGGCTGACCGGCATTGAACTACACTCAAAGCTGGAGAAGGGTGCGCTCCCCTATTGCTTTCCTATTCAGGCAGTCCGGTGGCCCGTTCGGGCGACAAGCGTCGTAAGCCTTCATGGCTAATCCTGTCTCTCGGCTTTGGAGGACTGCTCATTTGTATCGTGGCAGCCGCCGTCGGCACGCTGGTGGCTTTTCAGCGAGATCGCAATGCCGAAACCCAGTCGCGGAAGGCGTTTCTGGAGCGGCTCAGCGCGCTCGATCAGATTCGCGCCCAAATCTACTTGTCGGGCACTTACGTGCGCGACTTCCTGCTCTCGCCGGACCCCGATACCGCCAAGGCGCAGGCTGCACACCTGGCCACGCTAGAACGCCAAACCCACGACGCCCTGGATGCCTACGGGCGCGACCTGGAGCCCGAGGAACGGGAGCCATTTGTTGCGCTGCACAACGAGATTGACGCCTACTGGGGGGTACTCGATGCCACCGTGGGGTGGTCGCCGCAGGAACGGGACCGCCTGCGATTCCCGTTCTTTTTCAGGGAGTTGGTTCCGAGGCGGACGGCCATGCTTCAAATCGCGGACCGCATCGCCTCGGTGAACGAGCGGGGCCTGACGCGTTCGGAGGTGCGGTCAGGCGCCTCCGCGGACAGCTTGCGGCGTTTCCTCATGTTGACATTCGCGGGTACCCTCATCGGCGGTTTGATACTGGCACTGCTGACGACTGGCTTTACGCTTCGGCTCGAACGGGAACTCGACCTGCGCCGAGCCGACTTGCAGGAACTATCGACGCTGCTCCTGCGCGCACAGGAAAACGAGCGCCGCGCCCTCGCGCGGGAGCTTCACGACGAAGTCGGGCAGTTTCTGTCGGCGATCCTGATAGAAACGGAAGGCGCTGAATGCGCGGATCAGGCAGCCGACATCCGCGAGCATCTCGATTCGATCAAGGCGCTGGCGGAAAAGACGGTCGACCAGGTGCGCGATCTTGCGCTTCTGCTTCGGCCGTCAATGCTCGATGATCTCGGTCTAGCGCCAGCATTGAACTGGCATGCGCGCGAAACCAGCAAGCGAACGGGACTGAACGTAATGGTCTCCGCCGACGACACCATCAACAGCCTGCCGGACGAGCACCGGACGTGCATCTACCGGCTGGTGCAGGAAGCTGTCAACAATGCAGTCCGTCACGCCAAGGCGCGCACCGTCGAAGTGGCGGTTCGAAGGGAGCACCAGAAGGTGAACGTAACCGTGCAGGATGATGGAGCAGGCTTCGATACGCGCTTCCTGCGCGGTCTTGGCTTGCTGGGCATGGAGGAGCGGGTACGCCGTCTGGGAGGGCGCCTCAAGATCAGCTCCGAGCCGGGGCGGGGGACCATGGTCCACGCGGGACTGCCGGTGGCCGAACTGGACCAAAGAAATGGCCATGAAACCAATTCGTATCTTGTTGGCTGACGACCATACGGTAGTCCGCGACGGCCTGCGGGCTCTGCTGGACCGTGAGCCCGACATGGCCGTGGTGGCGGAAGCGGCTGACGGGCTGGAAAGCGTGCGGCTGGCCGAGACGGAATCACCCGATGTCGTAGTGATGGACCTCGCGATGCCGAACATGAACGGCATGGAGGCCACACGCCGCATTCGCGCGGCGAATTCGCGGGTGGGCGTGGTGATCCTGAGCATGCACCAGGACGAGAGCTATGTCCTGGGCTCGCTGAAGGCCGGCGCCAAGGGGTACCTGCTCAAGGATTCGATGCGCAGCGAACTGGTACAGGCGATTCGGGCAGTGTTTCAAGGGCGCTCCTTCCTGACCCGCAAGGTCGCCCGGATCCTCCAGGAGGACTATATCAGCCGGCTGCAGCAGCGCGGTCTGGACGACCGTTATGACTTGCTCTCGGATCGCGAGCGCGAGATTCTACAGATGATTGCCGAGGGGCGCTCCAACAAGGAAGTCGCAAATCTGCTGAATATCAGCGTGACAACCGTTGAAACTCATCGGGGCCATATCTTGCAGAAGCTGGATATCCACAGCGTTCCGGAACTCATTCTTTATGCAGTGCGCAAGGGCATCATCTCTTGAGGCTGGGGCTCCCCACCTCAGAGGCTTCACGCGTCGTTTGAAAATCATGGCACCCTGGGTTTCCTCAGGCTCCAGAGGGAAGAAATCAGGTTGCCTTCTTCGATCAAAATGCCCCCTTCTTTGGATTCCGGATCGCCGTGAGCCGGGGAATCCAACGACTGGGGACCCAGAATATACTCTACGGACAGGATACTCACCGGGCCTGCGAATCTTGTAATCTTGAAATCATATAGCCTGGTCGAGGGACGCGTTACGCCGCCGGGACAGCGGCACGCTAGCGCGTCCCTGCGCAACTCAACACAGAGAGTGAGCATCTTCGGAGCACGTGGTCAGACCCATTATTCCGACCACTCCGCGCGGTTCGATCTGGCGCCGGGCGGCTAGCGCTTGGCTGTAGAGTGGCAGGCGGGTACACCGGAGGTACCCACGCAGGAGCGCGATGTGATGATTCCTTCGACGCAGCAGCGTAACCGTTGGGGAAATGACGTCGCATTTGTCGGTAGCCTTCCGATTGGAGACGCGATGGCTCGATAGAGCATGGTTGGGCACGTGGAAGTTGTCGGCGGACTCTGCCGACCGGAAGCAGCTACCGAATAAGCAACCACAAGGTGGCGGCGCCAAACATGCGGGAGAGAATCGGGCCGAGGTGCTGAACTGGAGCAGCGGAGGACCAGCGGAGGAAAGGCACGGAATTCCACTTTCGCAACTCCTGGCGATGGCGCTGGAAGCGACACGCGTAATCTGCGCGACGTAATGCCGAATTCGCCCCCAACTCGTTGAATCTTCTGACGTGCCAACACTTCTTTCCTGGACTGGCGGGCGGGGCCAATTCGGCATTACATCGCCGTGGAAAATAATTATGGTTTAAGAAAACATTGCCGCATTTGGGAAGGCGGTATTCCGTGCCTTTTCCTCCGCAGGTCCTCCGCTGCTCCAGCGGTCCCGCGCTACTGCCTCCTTAAGATCCAACGAGTTGGAGGCGAATTCGGCATTACGCCGCGCAGATTACGCGTGTCGCTTCCAGCGCCATCGCCAGGAGTTGCGAAAGTGGAATTCCCTGCCTTTCCTCCGCTGGTCCTCCGCTGCTCCAGCGGTCGCGCGGCGACCGCCGCTCAGGGCGTATAATCGTGTAGTTGACCTAGTCAGCCCGGAAGGAGGATCGCATGACCAATCGGACCTGGCGGAAGAGAGTAGGCATTCTGAGTCTGCTCTCCGCAGTGACAGCAATGCTTTCGCCTGCCCAGAAGTTCACCACACTGCTGCAATTCAACGGGACTAACGGAACCAACCCCAGTATGGCCCTCGTCCAGGGTGCTGACGGCGACCTCTATGGTACTGCTGGCGGCGGCACTGCCGGAGATGGCACGATCTTCAAGATCACCCCAGCAGGCGCCTTCAGCACTCTGTATAACTTCAGTGGACCAGATGGTTCCGGTCCCGGCGGTCTGATGCTCGCCACCGATGGTAACTTCTATGGGGTAACCGGGAGCGGCGGCGCGTATGGCTACGGGACGGTTTTCAAATTCACGCCACAGTACTCGCTAACGACGATGTACAGCTTGACGGGATCTTCCGAGGAGGTCGGCCCTAATTCCCCTCTGGTTGAGGGCTACGATGGGAACTTCTACGGGACCATGGTGGGAAGAGGAACAAACGGCGTGGCGTTCCGCATTACGTCCTCAGGAACGCTGACGAAACTGTATCAATTTAGCGCCGCCTCAGGCGCATACCCGGAGACTCCGCTGATCCTAGCCATCGACGGCAGTTTGTACGGGAGCACGTCGTCGCTCGGGCCCGGTGGCTGGGGCACAATCTTCAGCATGACTCAGTCCGGGACTGTGACCCAACGGGTCAGTTTCGACCTGGCCAATGGCGGAAGCAATGCATTCCTGTTGCAGGCCGCCAACGGCGAGTTGTATGGAGTGACTTTTGTGGGTGGCCCTTATGGTTCGATTTACGGCTTAGGTACGGTCTTCGAATGCTCCCTGGATGGATCGCTGGTCACACTGTATGACTTTTCCGGTCCTGACGGCATGTCCCCTACGGCGCCCATGGTGCAAGCGACAGACGGAAACTTCTATGGGACCACTTCCGGAATCGGGCAGGTACCCACAAAGTATTTCGGTACGATCTTTCAAATCACGCCAGATGGTGTTCTGACAACGCTGCACAACTTCACCGACTTGACCCCGTTCCCCACCGGCGGACTTCTCCAGGCCACCAACGGGAGTTTCTACGGCACTACCAACGGTTCCTATACGGGCGGAACTTTCGATAGCGGTACTATCTTCAAGTTAGACGTGGGCCTCGCATCGTTCGTGAAGACATTGCCCCGAGCTGGTCAGGTGGACACCACTGTCTCTATCCTGGGAACGGATCTAACCGGCGCGACCAGCGTCAGCTTTGGCGGCACCGCCGCTACATTCACCGTCGTGTCCGCAACCGAGATCACCACAACTGTTCCTGCTGGCGCGACCACCGGAAGGGTTGAGGTAGTAACACCCAGCGCCACGCTGTCGAGCAACGTGCCGTTCCGTGTGCTGCAATAAAAGCGTGCCCGCGTTCCAGAGGATCTGCCAATTCACCAGGCGGATAACGGCGTTGTGCGGCGATATCGGTAGGGAATCCTGCTCAATGGTCTGGGACTATTGTGCCCCAGAGCGTAATGCGGTAAGCTCATCCAAAGTGAAGACCTGTCCCGCCTGCTCGGCCAGCTATGGCAACGATGTCGGGTTCTGCCCGCGTGACGGCTCCGCTTTGCGCTCAAGCGCCGGCTTGGATGTTGTCATGCTTTCGGTTGCCTTATGGGCACCAAGCTAGGCGTAATAATTCTGCCCGGTGCCCAGATTGCTAGGAGAGAGCTGTTGGAGCAATTCGGAACGTCCAAACCTGCCACCTGGACTATATGGGCGATAACCGTAAATAACAAGAGTACGATTAGGTAACTATCTGATGGCTACCAGTGCTTGCGGCTGACCCGGAAAGGCACCAGGGCGATGATTTCACGCCACTTCTGCCGAAAGGACCGACCATGTACCTGTGCGTCGGGCGATAGCAGGACCCCAAGATAAGTTTCTCCACGTTCTCTGATCGCCAGACAACCGCCCCCGCAAGGCCCTCCACAAGCATTCGATAGCGCCGGGTGGACTTACCCACATACGGCCAACCACCACCACGTTTCCACATCGCATAGACGTTTGTGCCCGGTCCGTCCAGTACGACGGATAACTGTCGCCACCACCGTTGGGTGGAGAATTGTCAAATGCACGCCTTTTTGCGCGAGTGAAAAATGAGGAAAACAGCACCGCGCCTTGGGAGGTAAGATCTTGCGATACGACGGACATTTGGCAAGCGTGGAGCGTACGCTGCTGTACTCGGACGCCGGCGTCGGCTCGCTGGGGTTGGGCACGCAGGCCTAAGACTGCGGGCGGCGGCGCCGGAACGGGCCACCGACAGCAGGCGGCGCGAAGCGCGTTATGCCCACCGAACTCGGGCACGAGGAATCTATCGCCCAGCGCAACTGCGCCACGGGCGTGCAGGCACAATGGCTGCGCGTCGCCATCACGGTGAAGTGGCCGCGGGGCATCAGGCGGCGCGAAGCGCGTGACGGTAATCCAAGCCGGCGGAATTCGCCCATCCGGCAGTCATCCCCCCGCACAACCGCGCCACGGGCGGTGCAGGCTGCGCGTCGGCATCCCGGTGAAGTGGCCGCTAGCCGACGTGCCTGGATGACGGGCACTGGGATGGAGTACGCCAATCGCCGACCGACCCCGCGCAAATGATGGATACGGCCACCCCCCCGCCCGCCGCGCACCCCCATCCGCCCGCGGGCGGTCGCAGCGACGGACCGCAGGCGGGGGCGCCGGGGTCGGACCGCCGGGGAATCGGGCTGCGCGAAGCGCGATATGCCACCCAACCCGGACAGCCGGTAGTTATCGCCCGGTGCACCTGCGCCACGGGCGTGCAGGCTGCGCGACGGCATCCCGGTGATGTGGCCGCCCGCCGACATTCCTGGACGCGCCGCGCCCTCCTCCCCGCGCGCATCCCCCTCCGCGCGCCGGCGATCGCGGCGACGGACGACGGGTACTGGCTCCGGTCGGCAAAACGGTAAACTAGAGTCTATGGCCCACCCAAACAAGACGCGCCCTGTTCGCGTTGCGCCGGAACCGACGCCAACGCTGTCTGAAGAGGAAATGCTCGGACAGAATCTGGCGGCGGCGTACATCGCAATGCGGCAGGGTATCGGTATGGACTGGGCGAAAAAGACGTACACTACTCACGGGCCGGTCGACAAGTATTGGATCTCTGTGGCGCGCATGGTGATTGAGCATTTAGCACAGCATCAGCAACGGGCGGCGGATTCCAGCGCATGAAGGCCCTGGTCTTGCACAGCATCTAGTCGCCGATCCTGTCGGCCACCCGCCCGCTGGCGGTCGCGGCGACGGACGCGGCGTGCTGGCGCTGCAACTGGCCGCCGACATCGGGCGCGGGAAGAGCGCGAAGCAGGCTGAAAGCTGATCGCTGGCCTGTGAATGGCCCGATTCACAAATTGTCCAATCCGGCGCCGCCGGAGGCCAGACTGATCGCTGAAAGCTGCAAGCGACCGCGCCATCATC
>Ga0187851_10004201_pt1 | contig 11850 bp, 12 predicted proteins | sample June2016WEW_6_10_FD_132997 | JGI IMG/M metagenome (GOLD analysis project Ga0187851, IMG submission 132997) | Peatland microbial communities from SPRUCE experiment site at the Marcell Experimental Forest, Minnesota, USA - June2016WEW_6_10 | ecosystem: Environmental > Terrestrial > Soil >... | reverse complement strand
CTGCTCGAAACCAATCGCGGAGACAATTCCAATCACGAGTTGATCTTCTATTACGCGGATTATGCCGGGCAGCCGGCAGAAGCGCTCGAAGTAGCGCAGCGGGAAATCGCCCGCCGGCGCGATGTGTTCACGTTGGACTCCTACGCCTGGGCGCTATATCAGAACGGTCAATACGAGGACGCAAGAAAACAAATCGAAACCGCTCTGGCAGTTGGCGTTCGCGATGCAAAAATATTTCGCCATGCCGGAGAGATAGCGCTGAAATCCGGAGACAAAGCGGCCGCAGAACGCTACCTGCAGGAGTCGGCCGATTTGAACAGCGTAGGCTCGGATCAGGCGAAGGTCACGCTGGCCAGCCTCACGCAAGGGGTACGACGCTAGATCGAGACCATCACGCTTCCGCTGGCTGGCCTGAATTTGAATCTTAACTGACCCAATGGCCAGCCAGCCGAAGGCACTTCGCGCGTTGACTCAGACGACGTTGTCGGTCCCGCCGCGCTTGCGTGCTTCAGCTTCTGCGATCCATCCGCGGCGCAACGCCTCGGTCGGAACGCTCGAGAGGTAAGGTTTAATGTCGAGGATGGGACTTCCATCCAGCATGTCAACTCCTCGGACGTGCAGCAGCCTTCCCTCGCGGCGAAGCAATTCGACCACGGTAAGACCAATCGGATTGGGGCGTCTCGGAGATCGTGTCGCAAACACTCCGTGCGGCCGATTGTCAAATGGCGGCGTGCCCATCAATTCGAAATCCACAGAGCGGTGGAATGCCCAGATAACGAAGAGGTGCGAAAAACCCTCGATATCGGTGAGGCCGAGTTCAAATTCGGGCATGATTTCAAGCACGCCTTCGGCCTCGTGTTTTGCGCCAAGGCCTTTCGGTATGCTCGAAGTATCTTGGTAAGGACTACTCACGTGTCCGATTGGCCGAAGCATAATCATGAAATATCCAGGCCTCCAACCCTCATAGTGATGCAGCATGGTCGCTGAGCGGTTTCTTTTTCTGAATTCCACTGTACCCGCAGCCGACATGGCAGAATAACGCAATGCCGACGACGCAGCCTTCAGCTCTCCCCGATTTTCTGTATGGCACCGCCTGGAAAGAAGATCGCACGCCCGCGCTTACCGAGCTCGCTCTGCGGATGGGCTTTCGCGGCATCGACACGGCGAACCAACGGCGGCATTACTTCGAGGCCGGAGTAGGCCAGGGGTTGGCCTCCGCTTATCGCGCGGGCGCGGTATCGCGAGCCGATCTCTTTTTGCAGACAAAATTCACTTATCAGCCAGGCCATGACCACCGGCTGCCTTACGATCCTGCCGCGAGCCTTTCAGATCAGGTCGCGCAGTCGATGGCCAGTTCGCTTGAGCATCTTGGGACTGACCATGTCGACAGCTACGTGCTGCACGGACCCGCCTCGGGCTATGGTTGGACCGATGCTGACAGCGAAGTCTGGGAAGCGATGAGGAAGGAGCGCGATACCGGCCGCACTCGTTTCCTCGGCGTGAGCAACGTTTCGTTGCGGCATCTTGAGCAGATGGGGGTGGCCCACGTCGAGGGTCCTGCATTTGTCCAGAACCGCTGTTACGCCCGTTTCGGTTGGGACCGCGATGTGCGACTGTTCTGCAGGGAACGGAAGATTATCTATCAGGGATTTTCGCTTCTCACCGCGAACGTGGAAGTGCTGCATCATCCTTTGATTACTGGCTTGGCCGCCAGCGCGAACGCGACTCCTGCACAGGTCATTTTCAGCTTCGCTCGCGCAATAGGGATGCTGCCGCTGACCGGTACCTCGAACGCCGAACACATGAAGCAGGACCTCGCCAGCGTCCACCTGACACTTCCATCGGACGCGGTGAACGAGATTGAAGCCCTGGCCGGCTGACGGCGACTTTGTGGCCTAAGAGGAACTTCTATACGGATAAAATAGTTCCGAAAAGAAAGGACAAACTCGCACATGATCATCGGCGCTCACGTAATCGTCTACAGCAAAGACGCGGAGGCGGATCGCGCGTTCTTCAGAGATATTCTCGGATTCAAATCCGTAGATGCGGGCCACGGATGGCTTATTTTTGCCTTGCCTCCGGCGGAAGCCGCATTCCATCCCGACGAAAGGCCTGACGAGAAAAATGACCGGCACGAACTTTATCTGATGTGTGACGATCTGAGGGCCGAGATGTCCGCGCTGAAGAAGAAAGGCGTGGCCTGTTCCGATGTTCACAACGAGCGATGGGGATCGATCACCAGAATCAAACTTCCCGGCGGCGGACATCTCGGTCTGTACCAACCCAAGCATCCCACTGCGTTGGCCTTGCAGGCGAAGTGAGCGAGTGAAATCCGAGGTCCAGAGGGAGTACTGTGGAGCAAAGGGTAAGCATTATCACGCTTGGAGTGGCGGATCTAAGGCGGAGTCGAGAATTCTATGAGCGCTTGGGATGGCGGCGGTCGCTGGCGAGCGAGGAAGGCATCGTCTTTTTTCAGGCCGGTGGAATGGCTGTAGCGCTGTACCCGCGCAGTGAGTTGGCCAAGGATGCGAATATTGCCGTCGATGGCCAGAGATTCAACGGAATGGCGCTCGCATATAATGCCCGGACTCGTGACGAAGTAGACACAGTTCTTGCCGAAGCGAAAGTCGCGGGCGCGAGAATTCTCAAGCCCGCCGAGCAAGCTTTCTGGGGCGGTTATTCGGGATACTTTTCCGATCCGGATGGATTTTTGTGGGAGGTCGCATGGAACCCATCTTTTCCAATCGCGGAGGATGGAAGCATTCGACTTCCTGAGTGAAAGTTCCGATTGTGATCTGGCGTAAAACCGGCGTTTCGCCCAGTTGTCCGAATTCTGAACTCCAGCGACTTGACGTAAGCAATTGTCGCCATGTAATATTCGATCAAGTTTGCTCTTCGGAGCAGACCTTGGATTTCATGAAGAGTGGCTGAGGGACGAGCCCTAAGAAGCCACGACAACCGGATCGGGAGTCATCTCCCGGTCGTCTGGTGTCAACTCTCACCCGGAAACGGGGGACATGAGATTCGGGGTGCCCGCATTTTCAGCATCTCGGTTCCTATCTCTCCTTATAATTTTTCCGGCAAAGCTTAAGACAGTTTTCGACGGCTCGTCCCGCAGTTACGGAAAGCGATTTAGCTGATGAGCGCTACTGCGAGTGTTACGAAGGCTGTTTCAACTCCTGCCTCGGCCAAGTATGAATTGCGCTGCCGCGAATGCCATAAGAGCTGGGGAAACCAGCCTCGGTCGATCTGTGACGACTGTTTTTCTCCTCTGGAAGTTTTCTACGACTACGATGCCGTGCGCGGAAGTTTCACGCGGGAGCGCATCGCGGCCCGCGCTCCCAACATGTGGCGCTACGCGGAACTGCTGCCGCTGCCGCTGAATTATCAGCCGAGTTTGCCGGTAGGCTTCACGCCGCTGCTGCGGGCGCAGCAACTGGGAGCGCGCCTGGGCGGCAAGAATCTTTTCATCAAGAACGATGCCGTCTGCCTGCCCACCCTTAGCTTTAAAGACCGGGTGGTTGCGGTCGCGCTGGCCCAGGCGCGCAGCTTCGGCTTCGACACAGTGGCGTGTTCTTCGACCGGAAACCTGGCAAATTCCGTGGCCGCGCAGGCCGCTCGCAACGGATTCAAAGCCTGGATTTTTGTTCCTGCCGATCTTGAGCCGGCGAAAATTCTGGGCACACAGGTCTTTGGCGCCCGGTTGGTTCGCATCGCGGGAAGCTACGACCAGGTAAATCGCTTGTGCTCGCAGATCGCCGATGAACATCGCTGGGGATTCGTCAACGTCAACCTGCGCCCTTACTACGCGGAAGGTTCGAAGACTGTCGGATTCGAAATCGCCGAGCAATTGGGATGGCGGTTGCCCGACAACGTGGTTGTTCCTATGGCTGGCGGGTCATTGATCGTGAAGATCAAAAAGGCATTCGACGAACTGGTTCAGCTGGGCTTGGTCGAAGCGAAAGCGGTGAAGTTTTTCGGAGCGCAGGCGACGGGATGCTCTCCTATTTCGACTGCAGTAAAGAGTGGAAATGCCGATATAGAGCCACAGAAGCCCACCACGCTGGCGCGTTCGCTTGCGATTGGCAATCCGGCTGACGGGCACTATGCCATCAAGGTCATCACCAATACCGGGGGCTGGGCGGAGGATGTTTCTGATCCGGAAATGATCGAGGCGATTCAGCTTCTGGCGGAGACGGAAGGCATCTTCACCGAGACAGCGGGCGGTGTGACGACTGGATGCGCGCGCAAACTGTATCGGCAAGGACGCATCGCCCCGGATGAAACGACCGTTTTGTGTATCACCGGCAATGGCCTGAAGACGACCGACGTGCTCTCCGGAAAGTACGAAGTAGAAGAACCGATTCGGCCCAAGGTCGCGGACTTCGAAACATTTTTACAGAGAACGCTGGAGACGTTTCCAGAAACCGTGGAGGCTTGAGATGACTGTTACCGTGCAGATTCCGACGGCATTGCGCCGCCTGACATCCGGAACCGGACAAGTGAAATGTTCGGCGACAAACTTGGGAGAACTATTCTCCGCGCTCGACCTGCAGTTCCCGGAGTTGAAGCAGCATTTGCGGGATGAAGCCGGCGAGATTCGGCGCTTCCTCAACGTGTATGTCAACGAAGAGGACATCCGATTCCTGGGCGGCAATACTTACGCGTTCCAGGATGGCGATGAAGTTTTGCTGGTGCCGTCGATTGCCGGCGGCGCTGTGTAACACCAATAGAAGTTTGGTTCATGACACGTAAATTAAAAATCGGATTGCTGGGTTGCGGGACGGTTGGCCGCGGCCTGGTGGAGTTGGTTAGCAGGAATGAAGCGCTCGTGCGTCAGCGCTCTGGCGTGGAATTATGCATCACCAAGATTTTGGTTCGCGATCTCGATAAAGAGCGTCACGGCGTGGATCGTGCGCTTCTCACCAGCGATCCGGACAAAGTGTTAAATAACGGCTGCGATCTGGTTGTGGAATTAGTTGGAGGGATCGAGCCGGCGCGCAGTTTTATCGAGCGATCGCTGGCTCGCAGCAAACACGTCGTTACCGCCAATAAAGCTCTGCTCGCGCTGGATGGTTTCAGTTTAATGAAGGCGGCGGAACAACAGAAAGTTCGCCTGGGATTCGAAGCCAGCGTTTGCGGCGGCATTCCGATTATCCGCGCCCTGCGAGATGGCCTGGTTGGAAACAACATTCAAAGGCTCAGCGGGATTCTAAACGGCACCTGCAATTACATTCTGACGCGCATGACCGAGGATGGCGTCGAGTTCGAAGCTGCGCTTCGCGAGGCACAAGCTAAAGGCTTCGCTGAAGCTGATCCCACGCTCGACATCGACGGCCACGACGCGGCACAGAAGTTGAAAATCCTCACCGAGTTGGCTTTTAGCGCGCAGGTAAATGCTGGAACGGTTCAGGTAGAGGGGATCCGCGACATTGCTGCTGATGACGTGCAGGCAGCCAAGGAATTGGGTTTTGTGATCAAGCATGTTGCTGCCGCTGAACTGAACGGGGATGCTGTGTCGCTCGGTTGCGCCCCGGTGTTATTGCCTGTGTCGCATCAGTTAGCCGGAATTCGCGATGAAAATAACGCGGTGCTGATTCGCGGAGATGCGGTGGGAGAAATGTTGTTTTCGGGCAAGGGAGCGGGTTCGCTGCCCAGTGCCAGCGCTGTGCTTTCTGATGTGGTCGACATTGCTTGCCACCGAGGCGGATTTTCGATGAGTCGCGGCGGCCGCGTCGCGGCGGGGGCTGCCGATTGCGATAGCAGGCACTATCTTCGTGTCACGGTTGGTAGTCCCAGCGATATCGGATCGATCACGACTATCCTGGAGCGGAACGGCGTCGGAGTGGCTCGAGCCGCCGCCGTATGGGCGCGGAGCGATTCCAGGAAACACCAGGTTCGAGTGCTCACCCGTGCTTGTTCGCGGATGGCGATCGAGACGTCGCGCCGTGACATTGCGGAGTTGGGTATCGAAAAGAGTAAAAGCGTCGTTTTGCGCGTTGCAGATTAGTAGAGCAAGCCACTCGTCACCAAGGGGCAATCCTCCCACAAACTTTCACCTACGCACTTTGGTGCACTGGCATATGTTTCCGGCTTTTGATAGAATCTAACTAACTAGTTAATTAATGATAAATGTCCAATAGTTCCAAATCACGTCTGGGCTCTCGCGGACGACCCGAGCAGAGCCGGGCTGCGATTCTGCATGCTGCTGTTCGTGAATTTGCCTACGAGGGTATTGCCGGAGCCAGAACGGATGCCATTGCCCGCGCGGCCAAGGTGAACAAGGCTCTCCTTTATTACTACTTTAAGGATAAAGATGCTTTGTACGGCGCGGTACTCGATCAGGTGTTTGGCGGACTGATCGCTTGTGTCGGCGAAGTCTTGTCTCGCGATCTTCCGCCCCGCGAGAAAATTCTTGCCTATGCCGGCGCGCACTTCGACTATGTCGCAACTAATCCCCTGTACCCTCGAATTGTACAAGTCGAAATGATGGGCGCAGGCCGGGGTAGGGCGAGCCATCTTGAGCCGATCGTGAAAAAGTACTTTCGCCCGTTGTTTGGACGGGTAGCGCAAGTTCTCAGGGAGGGACAAGCGGCAGGCGAATTCCGCGCGGTTGATCCGCTGCACTTCGTTCCTTCCATGATTGCGGTGATTGTCTTCTATTTCACCAGCGCGCCGGTGATGCGCCTTATGAGTGGGAAGGATCCCATGTCTCCGGAGCGAGTGGCGGCGCGGCGCGCGGCGGTGCTGGACTTAATTTCTGCGGCATTGTTCCAACGTCCCAATGGAAAACCCCGAGGAGCGCGCAAGTGAGTGTACGAAATAAATTTCTAATCATTCTCGGCGTCATCTTCACCATCTCGCTGACCTACTACTTGCTGTCCACGCCGCGCAGCAGGGATCTGATTCTGATCGGCACCGTCGATTCGAATCAGGTGATCGTGAGCCCGCAGATCGAGGGCCGACTGGCGAAGCTCTTGGTTGACGAGGGAACCCAGGTGAAACAGGGTGACCTGATCGCGGTACTCGATCCCTCGGAATTAGAGGCGGAAGAGCGCGCGGCGGCAGCCACCATCGACAGTTTGAAATCCAAGGTGGCCGAGACCCAGTCGACGATGCAGGCCACGCAGGGATCCACGTCGAGCAGCGTAGTTAATGCGCAGGCGCGGCTGCAATCTATGCGCGCGCAATTGCTACAGGCGGAAGCGACTCTGCAGCGCACGGAGAGCGATAGTCGCCGCACGATTGAACTGGCGAAAGAGGGTGTTGCCTCTGATCAGGATCGGGTGCAGGCGGAAAGTAACCTCGCCGCACAGAAGGCGTTGGTGCAATCGCTGAAAGAGCAGGTAAGCGCCGCTGAAGCCGACCTGAATACCGCGATTGCGAATACTCATCAGGCCCATGCTGCGCGTAGCGAAGTCGACTCCACGCGCGCGCAAGTCGCTAATGCCGAAAGCATGCTTAAGCAAGCTGAGGTTCGCTTGGGATACACCAAGATTTATGCGCCGATAACCGGGACCGTTTCTGTTCGCGCCGCACGCGAAGGGGAAGTGTTGAATGCTGGCCAGCCGATCGTGACCATCGTCGACCTCGGTGATACGTGGGTACGCGCGGCCATTCCTGAAACCGAGTCCGACCACATCGGCTTGGGCGACACGATGCGAATCCAGTTGCCGGGAGGAACAATTACCTCAGGTAAGGTATTTTTCAAATCCGCGGAGGCCGACTTTGCTACCCAGCGCGACGTCAGCCGGCGCAAGCGTGACATCCGCACCATCGTGCTCAAGGTTCGCCTGGACAACCCGAAAGGCGCATATGTTCCGGGCATGACGGCGGAAGTCTTAATCTCGCCTGATCAGCTCAAGAGTACGCCGCAAGAGAACGTTTCGGCGGAACAGCATCCATGATCACCGATCTCAATTCTCGCGGTGAGTCGAGCGATGAAGTTTCCACCAACGGGCACGGTGCCGCCGGCGATCCCGCTGCGTTCGACGCCATCGCAGTGGAACATATCGTCAAGAAATACGGCGATTTTACCGCCGTCGATGACGTTTCCTTCAACGTAAAGGAAGAAGAGATCTTCGGTTTGCTGGGACCGAATGGCGCAGGCAAGTCCACGCTGATCCGAATGATGACCACACTCATCCCGATTACTTCGGGGACAGCTCGTATTGCGGGTCACGATGTGCAGAAAGATCCGGACGCAGCTCGAAGGGCGATTGGCGTCATTCCGCAGGCGCTCACCAGCGATCTCGACCTCACCATCGAGGAGAATCTCAATATCTACGCCAAGCTCTATGATGTACCTGCGAAGAAGCGGAAGGAAGCGATTGACGAGTTGCTCGAACTGGTCGACCTGACGAAGTGGCGTTCGGCCCAGACCAAGACCTTGTCGGGCGGCATGAGAAGGCGGCTCGAAATTGCCCGAGGCCTGGTGCACAGCCCGCGAATTTTTTTCCTGGACGAGCCAACGACCGGGCTGGATCCGGTGTCTCGCGTCGCAGTCTGGGAGATGCTGACCAACATCAAGAGCCATCGACAGCTCACCATCCTGATCACAACTCACTACATGGACGAGGCCGATCGGCTGTGCGACCGCATCGCCATTGTCGATCACGGCAAGCTCGTTGCGCTTGATACGCCGCCGGCGTTAAAGGCCAGTGTGCCCGGATCGAACGTGATAGAAGCACAATTCGATGGCGCACCTGCGGACTGGGAAGATCGTTTGAAGAAACTGACCGAGGTGACCTCGGTGCAACATGAAGGCGCGGGCATGTACCGCGTCCTTACCGGGGACGGATCGCGAACTACAACTGAACTTGTGGAAGCGGCCGTGCACGCTGGGGTCAAAATCCGGTCACTCTCCGTGCAGAACACCACCCTCGACGACGTATTCGTCCATTACACCGGGCGGCAGTTGCGCGATGAACTGGTAAAGGCGTTTGCCTTCGTCATGCCGCCCAGACCGGGGTTGCAGCCATGAATCACATTCTCGCCATCGTCGAGCGCGAAATGCGCAAATTCTTTCGCTCGCCGGCGCTCATGATGGCGTCGATGGTTTTTCCCCTAGTGCAACTCATCGTGCTGGGCAACGCCTTCGGCGGAAAGATCCGGGACGCCAAGCTGGGACTGGTCGATCAGGACGGAGGCACCCAAGCTCTCAAGATCCGCGAGGCCTTTGATTCGGTTCGCGCCAACATGCGAACCTTCGAACCGGTCTATTACAACGACCCAAAGACGGCGATGGACGATGTGCGCAACGGCAAGATCCAGGGCGCCGTAATTATTCCGCCGCAGTATTCGCGGCGGGTGTACGAACAAGACCAGCCGCGCATCGCGCTCGTGGTCGATAACAGCGACAACTTTATGAGTTCGACGCTTGAGGACGAACTCACCAGCATCACCAATGCGCTCAATCAGCCCACGATTGAGCCGCGAATCCTGCAGCAGACCGTGTTGCAGATTGTGGAACTTTATCCTTATATCGAATACATGAAGTATCTTTTGCCCGGTTCGATCACCCTCGCGATGTTCGTTTCTGTGATGATCGGCGGCGGAATGCTTTACATCGATGACAAAGCCCGGGGCGTGCACGAAGGATATTTGGTTACGCCCATCACCAAGACCGAGTTGGTCTTCGGTCTGAATGCCGCCGGAGCCCTCAAGGCGGTGATGACGGGGCTCGTAATCACTGTGGTTGGCTCGCTCCTGGCTGGCGTGGGAACGATCTTCAACCCGCAAACCGCGCTCGAATTGTTGATCATGATTGTGTTGACGTCAATCTCGCTCAACACCATGATGTTTCTGCTTATGGTGCGCATCGAGGATCCCCTGGTGCCGCGCGCGATGTTCGGAATTCTTAATACCCTTCTGTTCTTCCCCAGTGGAGCGATCTATCCTATCGAAGCGTTCCCCTGGTGGCTCCGCGGTATCGCGAGAGTGGACCCGTTCACGTTTGCGGTGCACGGCTTCAAATCCATACTGCTCAAAGAAACGGGGATGGCCGCTGTTTGGCCAGACATGCTTTATCTCTCCGTTTTTGCGGTGATCACGCTAAGCATTGCCACGCCGCTCTTCAAGAGAACCCTGTAAGGAATCGGGCACCTTAGTAACTGCAGAGATTAGGGAATTGGAAAACCACTCGTTCCCGACTCTTGATCAAATTACTTGATTACCCGATTTCTTAATATCTCCCAATTCGTTCGGGAACTTTTTGTTCTTCCCCGGTTTCCGTTATGCTTATGGAAGCCATGACCCTGATAGATGCAGAGAAATACGATCCTGCGCGCGACCGTCGTCGTCGGAGGCGGATCGTGGTTGCTATTATTTTTGTTCTCCTCGCGGCATGGGTCGTTTATCACTACCGGGATTATCCTGAGCGGAATGCGGCCAGCAAGCTCTTCGCGGCCTTGCAACGGCAAAATTATGAAGAAGCGTACGGTGTGTGGTTTCGCGATCCTGACTGGAAGCAGCATCCGAACCAATATTCTGCATACCTGTTCAATGACTTTTATCGGGACTGGGGGCCAGGCGGAGAGTGGGGCCTGATAAAGTCTTATTCGGTTGACTGCTCTCTAAGCCCCGGCGGAGGAAGCGGCGTCATCGTTCAAGTCACAGTAAATTCTCGCACCGAACATGCGTATGTCTGGGTAGAAAAATCTAACAAAACTCTATCTTTCTCGCCCAGTGAAATACAGTGCGGAAACTGGTGGACCTGGGTTACGGAATAAAGACACGGAGTAAAGATTCCCTACAACAACTTATTTCAGGAGGATTCATTCGCGTGAAGAGTTCGCGCTGTCGGGGTGTGGTTTGTTTCTCGCTGCTTTTATTTATCTGTTCATCGTTTGTCCTGTTTGCGCAGACAACTTCTCCGGCCAACGAGACTGGCAAGTTTACGCTACATAAGTTCGAGCAGCCCATCGGGGAGGAGACGTACACCATCGCGCACGACGGTGGCTCGCTCACGCTGAAAACTGACTTTGCTTTTACCGACCGCGGAACGAAGGTCCCTCTTTCGGCCACGCTAAAAGCGGCTGAGGACTATACGCCGCAAAGTTTTATCATCAAGGGCAAGACCTCCCGCATGTCGGACATTGATTCCGACGTCGAACTTAAAGGCTCCAACGCGACCATCCGCCAGGGAAAAGACACGCGGTCAGTCGCCGCTCCGCAGAGTTTTTTCACCGTCGCTGGCTATGCCCCGGTAGCGGTGCAGATGGTGCTGATCCGCTATTGGCGGGCTCACGGTTCGCCAGAGCAACTAGCGATGCTTCCTACGGGCGAGGTCAGGATACAGGACCGCGGCGCCGAAACCATCGAGATTGGCGGGCGTAGCATTCCAATGGAGCGCTACACCATCCGCGGCCTGATCTGGGGACTGGAAACGCTGTGGATGGATAGCAACAACAACTTGGCGGCGCTGGTTTCAACCGACGCTGAGTTCGACCACTTCGAAGCAGTGCGCCAAGAATACGAGCCCGCGCTTTCGAAGTTCGTCGCCAACGCTGCACGTGACGAGATGGCCGCGCTTGACGAGCTTAGTCAGGGGCTCTCAGGACACCGCACTGGAGCGCTCGCCTTCGTCGGTGCCACGCTGATTAACACGACGGGCAAAGCAACGATCGCAAACGCGACCATAGTAATTCGGGACGGAAAAATAATCGCCGCCGGTCCGGGCAAAAAAGTAAAAGTTCCGCCGGATGCCCAGCGTATTGACGTCACCGGTAAATACATCATTCCCGGCTTGTGGGATATGCACGCTCATTACGAGCAGGTGGAGTGGGGGCCGATTTACCTGGCGGCGGGCGTTACAACCGTCCGTGATGTAGGCAACGAATTCGAGTTCAT
>Ga0187851_10004196_pt1 | contig 11857 bp, 8 predicted proteins | sample June2016WEW_6_10_FD_132997 | JGI IMG/M metagenome (GOLD analysis project Ga0187851, IMG submission 132997) | Peatland microbial communities from SPRUCE experiment site at the Marcell Experimental Forest, Minnesota, USA - June2016WEW_6_10 | ecosystem: Environmental > Terrestrial > Soil > Wetlands... | reverse complement strand
GTGGCCACCAGGAAGGAGTATTGGCGCTGATCGATGATCCCGTGGTTCAATCCGAACAGCGCGGAAATGGTCCCGAACGTGAGTCCCGTGGACATCATCAACGAGTAGTAGATCCCGTCGTGGCCGCGGTGCCCGAAGGCGCGGACCGTGGGCAGCAGGCCGGCCAGCTTCGAGAGCATCTTGGCGAAGAAGAACGCCACAAAAACCAGCGGGGCGGCCATTAGAACGGGCACCGAAACGAAGCTCCCGGCGCGAATGAAGTAGAACGGCGTCAGCAGGCCGAAGGTCAGCGTGCGAAGCCGGCGGATCAGGAAGTGGTCCTTGCCCACGGTGCCCGCCAGCACCATGCCGACGATGTAAGCGGGCAGGACGGCCTCGCTGCCCGACCACACCGCTACGCCGCCCATTCCGAAGAGCAGAAACAGCAGATACTTGGTCTCCAATTCGGAGACCCGGCCTCCGTATCGTTCGAAAAGCCAGCGGGTGACGAAAGGCAGGATCGCAAACATCACCAGGCTGAAGACCACGAAGACCAGGGTCTTCGCCGTGAACGGAGAGAAGATCAAGCCGAGCGCCAGGACCGTCCCGAGATCGTTGATGAAACAGGCGGCCAGGATGGTCTTGCCGTAAATAGTCCGGTTGAAACCGAGCTCCAGCATGACCGCGTAGACCACGGCCACCGACGTCGTCGAGAGCGCCACTCCGGCCAGCCAGCTCGGGCGCCAGGCCCATCCGACGATGTAGTGGGCCACCAGGGTAGCTCCAAGAAACGGGCCGAAGAAGCCCACCAGCCCCACCGCCGTGGACTCTTTCCATTTGGCGCGGAAAACCTCGGGGTCCAGCTCGGCGCCGGCCAGAAAGGTGAGCACGATAGCTCCCGTGCCCGCGAGAAAGGTAATCCATGGGGCCTTCGCGCCCAGCGCTTCGCTGCCCGCCCAGGCGCCAATCGCCAGTTGCGCGATGGTGCCAACTACAATCTCGGAAAGCGCGGTCGAGACCTTCAGCCAGTTGGCTATCAGAACCGCGACCAGCGCCAGCAGCAGCCAGAGGGCCGCGACAAACCACACCTGCTCCATCCAGAAATCTCCTTCTCAACTTGTCTGGTGGCCTGCTGCGGGGCGGGAACCGAATACTCCCACAGCGCGGTCCACTGTAGGAGTTATTGGCCATTGAGGCGTTAAGCGAACTCCACCGCTACGATCAGCGTACAACAGGGCGCGATTCGCGAGCAACCGGATTGCCGTGCTCCGCGGCTACCAGATGCGCACGGGCACTTCGCCGGGAGCGAAGCCGAAGCCGGCCCGCGCGTCATAGACGACGCGGTTGTAGCGTGAGAAATCGGGGCTGTCGTACTTGCTGGCGGTCACGCCGGCAATGGCATGGATCGAATGGGTGAGCTGCCGAGACGCCTGGAACCCTCCCCGGTAGTCGCCGTAGCGGCCCACGAAGTTCATGATCGACTTCCCCTCGTCATACCCCGCCATCGCATTGAAGCTCCAGTGGCGGATTCCCGTGTAGGTATAGCCGGCCTGGGCGGTGGTCATGTTAGTAGTCAGGAACAAGCCGTTTCCCGGAGTTATCGCCCGCTTGGCCTCGATATAGGCCACGCCGTGCTCAAACGAACGCGCCAGCCGGCCGCTGAAGGTCGGGACGTAATTGATGTTGTAGAAGAGCTGAACTCCCGAGGTGATTCCGAGCAGGGCGGTGATCGCGGGGTCTACGGTCACGGTCTGAACGAACTTGGATTCCATTCGCGACGCGCCGCCATAGGCGGAAAATTCCACCCAGCGGCTGAGCCGCGTGGAAAAGGAAAACGCCGCGGTGTGCGCGCCGGTCCCACTGAAGATGTGGGCATAGCTGAAATCGTCGAATCGATAGTTCAAGCCAATGGTGGAACGGCGGGTGATGCGGTACTCCATATCGGCCCGGGCGGTGGCTCCGGTCACCGCGGCGAGCGCAGTGGAGCGGCGGCGCACCAGGAAGAAATTGCCCCCCAGGTCGAAGGAAAGACGCGCGCTCTTTTGGAACACGAAATCGGCCTGGCTTACGAAATAGATCGTGCGGTTGTCGAAGTAGTCCGTGGTGGGGACGTATTGCTGTGCCGGATCGAAGGCCACCGTCTGCGAAAGTCCCAGCAACCCGAAATCGCGCGAGAACGTGCCAGCGGTCTCGCCAAGAGTCAGGGTGGTGTGGCGGGAGAATTGATGGGTCAGGCTGAGCAGCAGGGAGTGATTGGTGTTGTCGTAGTATGTCTGCTTGAAGTAGTGGTAAAGGGAGCCGTGGTAATCGAGACCCAGTTTGGTGTGTTTCCAGTTATGCGAGCCGCTGATGCCGCCGGCCACCTCCACGCCCGCCGAGGCGCTATTGGCCAGGTCGCCCTGCGCGTCGGTCACAATAACGCCGGCCAGGCCGGTATCGTAAATAGCGTTGACGTCGAAGTACGGGCGAAAGCTGATCTGTGGCGCCTCCATGGCCGCGGGCGCTTCGTCGCGGCTGAGAATGGCCGGGCCGGCATACTGCGCGAAAACCGGCATCGATAAAAATAGTATTGCGAGCACGTGTCGCAGAATCAAAAATGCGCTCCTCTCCACCGGGACAGTTTTCCGGCGCAGCAAATCAAAGTCTCGCCCGGACGTTGCGGGCAGTCAAGCCGCCTATCGGTCAGTACGGCTTTCCTATCTATTGCGAACCACGCGACAGCAGGATGGCTTTGATCGTAAGAAAGATGATGTAGCTGTCGAGCGACGTCGACATGTTCTTGATGTAATAGAGATCGTATTCCAGCTTCCGGATGGTATCTTCCAGGGTATCGCCGTATTTGTAGTTGACCTGGGCCCAGCCCGTGATTCCCGGCCGCACACAGTGGCGTTGCCGGTAATAGGGAATTTTCTCGGAGAGAGCCTGGACGAATTCGGGACGCTCCGGGCGCGGCCCCACAATGGACATTTCGCCCTTCAGCACATTGAAGAGCTGGGGGATCTCATCGATGCGCAGCTTGCGGAGAAAGCGGCCAACCGGGGTGACGCGCGGATCGTCCTTGGAGGCCCACACCGCGCCGGTCTGGGCTTCGGCATCGGCGCGCATGGAACGGAATTTATACAGGGTGAACGGAATGCCGTTCATGCCCACGCGCACCTGGCGGTACAGCACGGGACCGGCGGAACTCAGCCGCACGGCCAGCGCGGTCAGCAGCATGATGGGCGTGGCTGCTACCACCCCCAGCGCCGCTACCGTCAGGTTGGCCACCGTCTGGTAGAACACGCTGGCGCGGCGCGGCCCCAGCTCTCCGGAATAAATGAGCTGGGAGGGCCGCAGTTCCTTGAGGCACACGCGCCCGCAGACCTGCTCGTACGTGCTGGCGGCCTCCTCGATGATGTGGCCGGCGAAGCGCAGGTCCAATAGCTCGCCGACCGGCATGCGCATGCGCCGCTCGGTCATGCCCACCACGATGCGGTCCGCGTGGGTGGCCTCGATAATCTCGCGAAGCGCCGCCACCGGACCCAGTACCTTGCCGCCGGGACGCACGCCCCCGGTATCGTCGCGGACGGTCACATATCCCACCACTTGGAGACCCATCTCCGGATGTTCGTCGATATGCCTGCCGATATCCTCCAAAAGAGGGCTTCCCCCCACCAGCAGAAGCCGGTCTTGAGCCACCACGCGAAGCACATACGCGCTGAAGAAGACCCGCCAGGCGAAGATGGCGGTCACCGCCAGCACGCTGCCCAGGATCATCACCCGGATGGGAATCCGCAAATCGGCATCGATATAGCTCACCACGCCCTGGACGAGAAAGGCGACACCCATCACCAGGCAAAGCTGCTGGGCGAGGACCAGCCGCGACCGGACGTAGATCTTCGAGTAGAGATCGTGGAAATGAATACCCAGCAGAATGCTGCCGAGCACCAGGAAGATACGCACCAGACCGCCGTCGTAGAGCAGAAAAACCGTGGGATCGACTTCCAGCACCAGGTAGGTAGCTAGAATGAACGCGGACGCGATCAGCAGGATCTCGGAGCTGAGGAGCGCCAGCGAGCCGACTGGGACGAAGACACGAAAGAGGCGTATCATTCAGCCAACCGTAAGGCTACATGGTCGATTTCATATTATAACCGGATTAACGGACCTTTTACTCTAACTTAATTATTATGTATAACTTGTGTCACGAGCACCGGCAGGAGCGGGATTCTTACGATGAGTCTCATGGCGGGAGGCGCTTACGCCCAGACTCATGGCCGCGCGGAGTGGGAGCGTGAGCTTGGACGTAAGCCCAATGGGTTCACCGGGAAAACCGGCCGTAAGGCGTGAGGCTGAGCGTAAAAAGCATGGGATTGATCGTAAGAAGAATTCGTAAGTTATTGAAAATTATAGACTCAACTATCTTCGATACTTCCTGTCAGGCACATGCCGCCACGTTTCACTCTTGCCCGTGTTTTCAATCGCTTACAGGCTATTTACGGTGTTACCCATGGGCCTGAGCGTAAGCCGGTGTGTGCCTGAGCGTAAAAGTAAAATGTTAACTGTATATTTTTCTGTTATTTGCAAGATTCTCCGCAAGCTCTCTATATGGTATGGTTCATGAATATGCTGGACTTGGAAAAACCCATCCATGGTCATGGGGTCATGGCCTGGGCCTGGTATGGGTCCGATCATAAAAACCGGCATAGATTGCGTGCCTCCCAATAAATGTGTGGCGGAGACGATTCACGGCGTTGTAAAAGAAAAGAGTCTCCTATGCCGAGCCCGGGATCTCCAGGTAAACAAAAGCCGACCTCGAAACCATCGTTAATGAACCTTTCGGTGGAAGAGGAAAACCTCGCGGCCATCCCCTTCGCGGTTCTGGAGCGGCGCGTCGGCAAAAAGATCGGCAAAATCGAGATCAACGGGACCAAGACGCTGCCGGACGGCACCAAAATGCGCGTCACGTGGCAGGTTCAAGGGAATAACGAACTGGGTTTGCCCACCGAACAAGACCTAGACATTTTCGTGGCGCTGGGAGTTCTTACCTTCCGCAACGATTTTGCCAAGACGGTGACGTTCACGGGGCGTGAGATCGCGCGGATTCTGGATATCGGCGCGGTCCACGGGAAGTTCTATAAACGCTTGAAGCTGGCCATGGACCGTTTCATTCCACTGCGCTTCCGGGCCTTGACGGCTACGGAGCAGCACGAGGAAGTGAAGTGGTGCAACGTGTTCCAGGAGGCCAGTTTCTCGCTCAATCGCTCCACCGGGCGCTGCACCGGCTCGGTGACGTGGACCGATAAACTGATCCAGTCCATGGACAGCGGTTTCTTCCGCCTGCTGGATGCCAACCGCTACATGGAATTGGATGGCATTACGGTCAAGCACCTGTACCGCTACCTGGCGGTAGCGTTCGCCAAGACCGACGTGGTTATCGTGGATGCCCGGCAACTGGTCACCGAGCACCTGGGGATTCTCAATCCTCCCAAGTACCTGTCGCGGCTGATGCAAACCCTCGAGCCGGCCTTCGAACAACTAATCAAGATTCAGGTGCTGGGGTCTTACCAGGTAGTCTCGAGCCGGGATTGGCGGATTGCCCTGCATCGTCACTCGAGCTATGTGTCTGAGCGTAAAACTCTGCTTCTGCACGGGTCCCCAGTCGATACGGAAACGCGGCGGGCGCAGTGCCAGGCCCTCTTGCAAGAAGCCGGGGCTTCCAGCAAAACAGCCGCGGAATATTGCCGGGCGGCCTCAAGCGCGCTGGATTTTTACGGTCTGGAACGCGCCGCCAGGCTGCTTCACGCCATGCTGGAGGAAGAGGTGCTCCCGCATGTGGCGCTGAGCATCGCAAGAAATGCGCTGGATGCGGGGCCGAACAGTCCGGAAGGCGCGGACCTGCTGGACTGGTGCGAAATCGCCGTGCACGTATGCCGGCAGAAGAAGCGCTCCGGCCAGAATCTGCGTAATTCGGCGGGACTGATCGTAAAGATCGTCAAGGACCCGGAAACGCGCGGCCGCGTGATCAGTCCGGAGCTCGAGGCTACACTCAAGGGGAACTTCCGGCGCCAGCAGGAAATGGCCGAGAGACAGGACCAGGAAGAAACCGAACGTTCCCTTATCCTGGAATACGAGCATTCCCGCGTGCAGATTGCCGCCATGCTGTTCGAGGACATGCCGGATGCGCGGAAGGCTCTGCTGCGCAAGCAGAAGGGCGAGGCGCTCCGTCAGCAGGAGTGGTTTCAGAGAATCTCTCCGGAGGTACAGGAGCGCGAGATCGACGGAGCGGTCATACAGGATATCGCCCGGAAAGAAGCGCCTCCGTACGAGAAATGGCGGCTGCGCAAACAAGCCAAACAAGCCGTGCTGGCATTCGCCGAGCCGGAACTCCAAAACATCGCCTAGAGAAGGCCGTTTACGATCAGGCCCATTTGGCCTCTTCGCCCGCTTTGCTGGAATAGCTCCCAATCCTCGGCAATTAGCTCCGCGATTTAGTACCGGGTTCGCCCAGCGGCCCGCCGAATACCCATTAAATCCAATATGGCAAGGGACTTGCCTCCCTGAGTACCAGGAGATCTATGGCACAGCGGATTACGGATGCGGCCGTTCTGGGGTTGTTCTCGCTTCTCTACGGCGGCGCGGTGCGGCTCCTGCGTCTGCGGCGGCAGCAGTGAGCGCCACTCTATGGTCAACATCCTCACCATAGATGTCGAGGAGTACTTCCATCCCTCCGAAGCTCAGAGGCGCGTTTCGTTGAAGAATTGGGAAGCGCTGCCTTCGCGCGTGGAAGCGGAGACCGATAGGGTTTTGGACCTGCTGGCGCGGCACAACGCCCGGGCCACATTCTTCGTGATGGGATGGGTGGCGGAGCGCCATCCCCGGATGATGCGCCGGATCGTGGAAGCGGGGCATGAGATCGGCTGCCACAGCTATGCGCACCAACTGGTATACGATCTGACGCCCGCGGAGTTCCGGGCGGACACGCAGCGGGCCGTGCGGGCCATCGAGGACGCCGTGGAAGTGAGGCCGCGCCTCTACCGCGCGCCCAGCTACTCGATTACCCGGCGATCGTTTTGGGCGCTGGAAATCCTGGCGGAGTGCGGCTTCACCTACGATTCCAGCATTTATCCGGTCACGCACGACCGTTACGGGATTCCCGGCTTCGAGCGGCGGGCGCTTACCATCCGCACGGCGTCGGGGCCGATTCTGGAGGTCCCCATCGCCACCGCTAAACTGAGCGGCGGGGCGGTCGTTCCGGTCGGCGGCGGGGCCTATTTGCGGCTGTTGCCCTATCGTTTCACGGCCGCGGGAATCCGGCGCATCAACCGCGAAGAGCACCGGCCGGCCTGCATCTATTTCCATCCATGGGAGATCGATGCGGACCAACCGCGCATCGCGGCGGGGATCGTGGCGCGCTTGAGAACCTACACGGGAATCGGCGGCATGGAGAAGAAGCTGGAGAAGATGCTGACCGATTTCCGGTTCCTTCCCATCGCCGAGGTCTATCCCGATGCGCAGGCGGTCTGCGAGCCGAACCGGGAAACCAACGAGACGGAGCGCCGCGCGGCATTCCCGGCTACCAGATTGGAACAACAATGAAGCGGGCGAATCGATTCACGCTTTGGGCCGCCCTGGCCGCCGGCCTGGCGGGCGGATTCGGCGCCCGGGCCGCGCAAATCGAGCTCCCCGCCCGCACCCCCGCCGGCACGTTTGCCCCCGGGATCGCGGAATCGCTGCTGCCGGATCTTCCGGCCCGCGACGGCGCCAGCGATTGGATCGCGTTTGGAGACGAAGCGGAAAGTCTTCCCGTCACACTGGACGATCCGCCGGTATCCGATGGAGTCTGGGTCCCCATCCTCGGGGTCATGCTGGCAGGGCTGGCCTGGAGATACTTTCAGTCTCCGGCGTATAGCGCGCTGTATGACCGGCTGTTCGGCCCCCTGCGCGAATACTGAAAGACACCGCCCCGGGTACAGCGATAGAGTTCCCGGAACAGGCCTTCATTAGAGACCCGCGAAACCCCTGAAACCCCTTCTTTCTTATTCAATATCAATAGTTTAGAGAGCAATCGATAGAAGTCCTCACGCCTCCCCCCTCTGTGCGCTTCCTAACAAACGTTAATAGACACCCCTGACCATTGGTGATATTGCACACATGTATCACCGAGAGTACTATCCGTACTTAACCGCCCGGTGGCGAAGCCCTGGGCGGCTAGGGGATGTACTTGAAATACTTCTATTCAATCGCTCTTATCTCTTTCTGCCTTTTGGGTTTATTAGGCGGAACCGCACTCGCCCAGTCGCCTGCCATTAAGGGACAGGGCTGCACCACGGCTACGATGATCGACTGGGATTGCGACGGCTACGGCCCGGGATCGCCCTTGGGGCCGGATGCCGACGATAACGATGCCACCGTGAACACTTCCGCAAGTGCCTTAGCGAAGTACGGGAGCACGGCGGCAATATTGGCCCACCTCGGGTACTATCCTACCCGCATGTTGTTTATTTCCAATGCGGGGAACGATTCCACGGGGCAACCCAATAACCAGAATCTGCCGTATGCCACATGGGCCGGCGTTTCAGGCCTGGTGCAGCCTGGCGATGCGGTGATCTGGAGAGCCGGCACATATCCGATGTCGGCGCCCGTGTATGTCACCTCCGGGACGGCAGCCACCCCCAATCTCTACATGGCTTATCCCGGCGAGAAAGTGGTGCTCGACTGGTCGGCGCAGGGTTCCGATGGCGTGCGCGGCGACGGGCTCAGCTACTGGACTCTGGACGGGCTGATCCTTAAAGGCAGCGCTAGTGGATACGGCATCGCCGAACAGCAATACTCGGCGGTCACCAACATGACGGTGCGCAACGTGGAGACCACGGGCTGGTATGACGGGGTGTTCTTCATGAACAATATGTCCAACATCCTGATCGAGCGCAGCGTGTTTCACGACCTGGCGACCTATGGGGAGCACAACCTGTATATCGGCGCGAGCGTCAACCCCTCTCCCAATCTGATCTTCCGGCATAACATCGTTTACAAAGCCGGCCAGGGAGGAGGGCACAACCTGCACCTGAACGGCCGGTTCCCGAACGCGCTGATTCAGGGGAACATTTTATACGCCGATCTCAACCAGTGCATCGGCATACAGAACGGGGTCAACCACTCGACGTTCGAGAACAACATCTGCTTCACTACCGCCAATGCCCCGATTTTCATCCTCGACTACTACCAGAACAGCAATGCCGACATCCAGTCGTACGACCAGAATTACAACGTCTTTCGCAACAATACGTTCTACTACGACGGGACAAACTATCAAACCGGAGCCACCGCGTGCAACCAGTACGCCTTCTGGGTGCGCGACGAGTCGGCCGGGAGCGGATCGCTTTCGAATCCCACCAACGCCACCCACGACCTGGGCCACAACACTTTCGACAACAATACCTTCTACACCGGCTGCACGGGATCGTCGGCGGCCATGCGCTACGATAGCGACTACAACGGCAACGGCGGCACGAAATGGCTGGCTACCGACACGTGGCGCAACAACGCGATCTACGCCGCCGGCGGCGGGTATGGCAGCGCTTTCATGCTCGTAGGCAATTATGCGAATACCAGCTATGCGCCTATGACTTTCGCGCAATTCCAGAGCGGAAACCTGGGAGGCGCAACCAATTCGCAAAGCAATCCGACGCTGGTGGCGGTCAATCCCGCCTGGTACAACACTCCGCAGAGCTTCGACTTCCAACTGCAAGCGGGCAGCCCGGCCATGGGCGCGGGGCTGGCCTCGGACGCTCCGGCGACCGACATCATGGGGAAGCCCCGCGGCAGCACGCCGGACGTCGGCGCTTATCAGAGCAGCGGGAACGGTGTGACCGTGCCAGCTTTGATTGCCGGCACCACTAGTCTGCCGGGTGGAACGGTGGGGACCGGCTATTCGCAGGCGCTGAGCGCCAGCGGCGGCACGGCGCCGTACACCTGGTCGATCGTATCCGGATCTCTGCCGGCGGGATTGAGCCTGTCGAACGGAACGATCGGCGGCACGCCCACCACAGCGGGCAGCCCGGGCTTCACGGCGCAGGTGACGGACAGCGCTTCTCGCACAGCCACGGCGGCGCTGAGCATTTCGATAACGGCTCCGGCTCCGGTGGCCGCGCTTTCTGGGCTGAGCTGCGGAGCGAGCACCCTCTCCTCGAACGCATCGACAACCTGCACGGCGACCATGAGCGCGGCGGCTCCGGCCGGCGGCGCTTCGGTGGGCCTCTCTTCTACGTGCACGTATTTGACGAATCCGGCCTCGGTGATGGTGGCGGCGGGATCCACTTCGGCGGCCTTCACGGTCACCACCGGCACAATCTCCGCAAGCCAGACCGGAACGATCACGGCGACCTATAGCAGCGCCTCCAAGACAACTTCGATTTCGCTGACGGCCTCAGCTCCCCCGGGCTCGACTCCGGCTCCCCCGGTCTCGACTCCAGCCCCCACAGGCCCGGCGCTTGGCTCCCTGCAATGCACACCCACTACGCTGGCTTCCGGCGCGTCCGCGACCTGCACGGCCAAGTTGAGCAAAGGAGCGCCCACCGGCGGGGCGGCCATCGCGCTCTCGTCGAACAGCACGGCGCTCACGGTTCCGGCGTCGGTGACGGTGTCCTGGAGCAACGTTACGGCCAAGTTTACAGCCAAGGCCGGCACCATCTCGACCGGCGGGAGCGCAGTCATCACGGCCACGTCAGGCGGCGTTTCGATCGCCGTCACTGTCACCCTCCAGTCCTCTTCCACATCTTCGACGCCCCCGGCATCCTCGACGGGCGGCTCGACATCCACATCCTCGACAGCCGCCCTCATTAAAGGCGTGGCTTCCGAAGTAACCGGAACCAGCAACGGCTCCACGGTGAACCCGACGGTGGGGGTCCCGCTCAAGCTGGTGGTGAGCGGAACCGGGTCGGTGAACTTCCCGTCGGGCGGCGTTTCGTTCAAGACCGGCGGCCAGCAGAACACCAATACGGCGTACTATTATTCCCAGGGTGCGCAGGTGGGTCAAGCGTTCAATGTGAACCAGGGCCAGATCGGTTTCAACCTGCAATCGAGCTACGCCTTCGCCGCGCGCGAGGCGCTGCCGCAGTACAACTACCGGCAGGTATTCGACGCGTGGGACAACAGCCAGGAGCTATTCTTCTTCCAGGTCCAGGCCGTGTACGGACGCCTGTCGTTCTACTACAACATGGGCGGGACAAGCGGGGTGACTTACGTAGTTCCCTCCGGGACGGAGGACGCCCTGTTTGGCACGGGAGTGGCGATGAATGTGAATATGGTTTGGGACGGCAGCAACATGAACCTGTACCTGAACGGCAACCTGGTGAACAAGACGCCATACAGCAAAGCGACGCCTAACTGGACCAGCACGGCTTCCTTCACCTTCGGAGCCGACGATCCGCACGTTGGCTGGGGAGGCGGATTCTACTCCTGCGACGACATCATCGGCAATTTCCAGGTACAGAATCCGGCGTTAGGCGCGACCAACTAACGCGCGGGCGGCTGCACCGGAACCGGGAAATAATTAGCTGGAAATAACGAGCGGGGTCCTGGCAACAGGGCCCCGCTTTTTTGTGCGGACCAGCCACAGAAAAAAACAACAGGGCGGGAGCGGGAAGGGCGCCGGGGATCGAATGGAGCGATGCATGCTACCAGCGACCACGGAATTTAGAGTTTCCGCACTAAGTCTCATGCCAGGACAATTAAGCGATACTACGTGGGTTTCCGATCTCGAGTGGCGGCTGGCGCCGCGCCGGGCGGCCGAGCTGCTGCATCACAAGGGCCGCACGGCACACGGCCACGGCGATTTCATGGCACGGCACAGAAAGCTGGTCCGGCCCCTGGTGCAGGGCGCGCTGCTGGCGGCGGG
>Ga0187851_10004195_pt1 | contig 11859 bp, 16 predicted proteins | sample June2016WEW_6_10_FD_132997 | JGI IMG/M metagenome (GOLD analysis project Ga0187851, IMG submission 132997) | Peatland microbial communities from SPRUCE experiment site at the Marcell Experimental Forest, Minnesota, USA - June2016WEW_6_10 | ecosystem: Environmental > Terrestrial > Soil >... | reverse complement strand
TTACGCCGGACAGTACGGGGGGGAGGTCGGCCCGGTGTATATCGAGCCGAAGCATGAGCCCGGCGACTATGACCGGGAGGTCTTCCTCGTGCTGAAGGAGTTCGAGCCGACTTTCAGCCGGGGTGGAGACATGGCCCAGAACTTCCTGCCTCCAACCCAGGTCAAAGTGCTCGAAGAGCAAGGCGAGTCGGCCATGAGGGCTTCCCTCGCGAAAGGGATGCCGCACGGATACGAGGTGGGCTATGGCTCTTTCACGATCAACGGCCGGATGCTGCACCATGGGGAGCCTATCCGTGTGAAGCGGGGCGAACGAGTTCTATTCCATATATTGAATGGGAGCGCGACCGAGATTCGCAGTCTTGCCCTGCCCGGTCATTCATTTCACCTGGTGGCGCTCGACGGAAATCCGGTACCCAACCCGGCGACGGTTCCGGTGCTATGGCTAGGCACCGCAGAGCGTGTCTCTGCCGTTGTTGAAATGAAGCACCCTGGAGTCTGGCTCCTGGGCGATCTTGCGGATGACGATCGTCAGCACGGCATGGGAATTGTCGTCGAATACGCAGGAGCCAAGGGCAGGGCGGAATGGATTGCTCCCCCGTCGTATCGCTGGAACTACGCGCTCTTTGCAAAGCCCGGCGCTAGCGCTGATCCACCCGACGAAACCTTCCAAATGATCTTTGCCAAAGACAATGCCGACGACGACGGCTTCAACCGGTGGACGATCAATGGCTTGGCATATCCGATGAGTACCGATATGGCTCCTGCCTCGTTTCACTTGAAAGAAGGCAAGCGGTATCGCATCCACATGCGAAATGCCAGTGACGATATCCACCCCATTCATCTGCACCGCCATAGCTTTGAACTCACGCGCGTGGCCAACAAGGCAACGGGCGGAATCTTAAAGGATGTGGTGATGCTCGGTGGCTACCAGGAAGCCGAAATCGACTTCGTCGCAAACAATCCAGGGCTGACGCTATTTCACTGTCACCAGCAGTTACACATGGACTTCGGTTTCATGACCCTTTTCGATTACGTGTGATCGATGAAGCAAGAGTCCTTGACCTCGTCTAAAGCTCTCAAATTCGTCGTCATCCGGGGGATCGCGAATCTTCTTTGCGGACATGACGTATGAGGGAGCGCGAAGCTTCTGCTCCCTCCGGCTCTGTTCCCAATTGCGATTGTGATTGTTGCTTATCTTCTTTTTTCCCTGTCGGGACCAACTCGAGACTGTCACTTCGGTGCAGACCCAAGAGTCCGCCAGGCGGGCCTTGCCGAGTTCTCTTTGACCGCCTATCAGCTTCAGAAGTCTGCAGTGTCGCGACATCGCTGATCCCGTTGCTTACGCTGTAGCGATGGCTATGCGCACCCTGCGCGTGTTCATCCGGAGAAAGGTTCGACCCGCTTGGAGTTCGAATGACCGTCATTGCTGTTGCGCTGCCGGCATAATCCGCCCCCTGGCTCCCTTTGGACAAGGCCGGCTAGCGCTACTGGGCATGCTGCTTTGGGCCGTCGGATCGGGGGCACAGGACTCGCTGTTTAAGGCAATTCCCGTCCCCGTCGTGCCTGCCGACAAGTGCAGCACGGCTTTCGGTCTGTTCGACTCCGGTGCCGGAATCGCCTGGTTCTTTTGGGTTGGCGAATGGGCATTCTCGACGCCAGGTCCATTTTGGTCCATAGCCTCTTGACGAAGAGGCGACCCTAAACTTGCTGCAGGTCCGTATCTGGAGCTGGATATCCGACAATTCGCAACATCGCGACAATCTGGCCTTTGTGGTGAAAGGCATGGGTTATGACATGCAACAGGATAAAAGCAGGGCTTCGGAGTTCACCACCCCAATCCGCCGGACGCTTTGCGAGCGTAGAGTTAAGTTGCTCTTCACTGAGACCGTTCAAGTAAGCGCGCGTTGCTTCGCTGATTCGACGCTTGGCAGCGAGCATTGCTGTGATCGTCGGGCAGTCTTTTTCGTGCCACCCCGTAAACGTCTTGTCCTGCAAATCGTGCACCCACCCTTCCTCACAGGTCAGGATGTGCACAAGTTGCTTCCATATCGAGGAGTGGCCGAATCCGGGAATCGGCTTGTGATTCAGGTCATCCGGCACGGCGGCGACGTGGCCCAGTAAAAGATCGAGTCGCTCGTGCATTGCACCGTGCAAATCCGCAATTGCGGCTTTGGTGAACATAACTCTCGACTCCGGGCTGCCGCGTTCGGCAGCTGGTCAAGCTGACCAGCGGATTTTTATTTTTCCACGGCATGGACCGGACACGCAAGCCGCATGAACGAGTCCGACTTCTGGAGCGTTTAATCGGTGCCAGCCGACACGCACGAGCATCCGCTAAGTCACTTCCAGCACTGACAGGATGTTTCCCGCCGGATCCTTGAACCACGCGATCGTCGGACCATTCCCGCGAGAAATCCCGCGCCCGTCGGTCTTCACGTTGGGTTCGTTGTAGATTTCAAATCGCACACCGCGTTGGCTCAGTTCATCGACAGTTTTTTCTACGCTGTCAACGGGAAAATTCAGAACCGTGAAAGTGGCAGGCTGGTGGTTGGGCTTGGGGTACATCAGAACTTTGGTGCCGCCGTACAGGGGCACAACCAGAGTGCCTTCCGGACCGCTGAGAAGTTCGAGGCCAAGCGTTTTGCCATAGAATTCCCTGGCCTTCTGAATATCGTTCACCGAAAAACTGCTGAATGCTTTGGTCGCATTGAGCATGGATACACTCCTAGAGTTTGCTCTTGCAAATTTCGATGCGGAATCGCCCTCTTGCTCTGTTTCCGTCTGCACGAGAGCTCTCCCATTCGTTCGCCTTGCTTTTTGACTACCAAAGGCCATCCTTCGCGTAGGGTCTCGACCACAGCGTGATGTGAAGCTGCACCGCTCTGGTCCATGCGTCTTCGAGTCTTCTCAGTTCGGTCCCTGTGATTCCTGCGTCAGCGAAGAACTTGCGCCCGCCAATGGTTACAACTGGAATGAAAGCGATTAGGTAGCGCGATGGGACGAGAGGTGGCGTCTGCCTCCCGTCGGTCTGGTTTTTCTTTTCCGGAGTATAGCGCAGTCCGATTTCCTCTTGATAATTGAGCCATTTTTGGTCATGAGGACGAAAGCAGGCATCGACTACCCATTGGACAAAACGCTTCTTAACCTTGGCCTTGTATGCGTCGTCCGGCTGTCCGTCGGGATCAAAAAACCACTTCGCCAAATGGGGCTGGGCACCAATGACCGATCGCCACGAATCCACCATCTTTTCCGCATGGGTCTTGAATATCTCGCCATGACGTTGCAAGACTTGAGCATCTTCCTCGCTCCATCCGACACTCTGTTCCAGTTGTCGCAATTCTTCGAGGGACAGCGGTGAGCGCGCACTCCCTGTTTTCCCGTAACCGTAACCCGATATACAATTTGTTCTGTCTGGTCCGCCATAACCTCACCGGCGAGTCGCAGGTAGCGTTCGTCCTCTTCGGTAAATCCCGCGCTGATTTTCAGTTGCTCCAGATCCTTGATCGTTATCAAGGATGCCGCGACGTCTTTGTTGCCGTAGGAATACCCCGGGATGTTGCCGGCGATTTCCTTCATATCCTGCCTCCGCGATCACGATCATCGGATACGCATTTCGATCAAGAAAGCCAGTGTCTCAACATGCGGCGGCTAGCTGCCGGCATGCTTGCCTGCCCTTTGATAATGGGAGTCGGCCGCCAGGCGCGCGTGGATGCCATTAGTGCCGGGAAGCCGCAAGTCCATCGCTGTTCCATCCGGCCGGTGACGACGACACTCGGCGATTGCCTGGACGACATCTGCCGTTTGAGATCCCAGAGCCATGTCGGGCTGAGACCCGATGATTGTGCTCCAATCTTCGCGAACGACCGGATGGTCTTCAATGCTTAAGACGCGAATCGGCGTAGAAAGAGCCATCGCACTTCCCCGCTCCACGCGCACAATTGTGCCGAATCGGCGCGCTTCTCCTTACCAAGAGCACCGTAGTTATTGCTCTTGGAAAGCAACCAGACTGCCGACCGATGTCCCGGCCGACCAAGAACTCCACGAGCATCGCACGCTCGAAAACGCCAGCTTCGCAAGGCCACAGTCCCGACAAACGCTGGGGGTAATCATCTGCGCTCTCAACGTTGGGTTCTATGGCTGGCAAATCTGGTCTCTCGGCTCCGCTTGCGACGTGCACCGCCGCCGTCCTTGCTGTTTTTTGCCCACGATGCCCGCCGTAACTCCTGCCCCTTACAATGTGGGTATGAGGATTCTCATGTTCACGGGCAAGGGCGGTGTGGGAAAGACCAGCCTGGCCGCGGCCACCGGCGTCAAACTTGCCGCGCTCAACTACCGCACGTTAGTCATGAGCATCGACCCAGCGCACAGCCTGGGAGATTCCTTCGATTTGCAGACGGACCTTTTTCACCAGCAAACTTCCGACCCGTTGCCGGTCGGCGATCTTCTGTGGATCCAGGAGCTCAACATTCAAAAAGAGATCAAACGGCATTGGCAGGAAATCTCCTCTTACGTGACCTCGGTACTGCGCACTACCGGGATCAGCGGCGTCGAGGCCGAGGAGCTTGCCATCTTGCCCGGCATGGAAGAACTCAGCGCGATGATGTACGTCAACCAGTACCAGCGCGAGCAGCGTTATGACGTGATCGTGCTCGACGCCGCACCGACCGCCGAGTCCATGCGCTTCATTAGTATGCCCACCACGCTCGACTGGTACATGAAGCACATTTTCCCGTTTCAGCGGAATTTCCTAAAGGCCGTGCGACCGATCGCGAATCGCGTGGCGCCATTCGAACTCCCTACAGACCGATACTTTTTAAATATCCGCGACCTGTTTGGCAAGCTGGAAGGCGTGGATGACATCATGGAAGACCCGCATACCACCAGCGTCCGGCTGGTCACCAACCCGGAGAAAATGGTCCTGCGAGAAACGGAACGGGCGTTTGTATACTTCTCCCTGCACGGGCTGACGGTGGATTCGGTTATCGTCAACCGCCTGCTCCCGCATGAAGTCAGTGACGCTTGGTTCAACGAGTGGCACAGGTCACAGGACAAGATTCTGCACGAAATCGAAGAATACTTTGCGCCGGTTCCGGTGAAGCGTGTGCCCTTGTTCGCTCACGAGGTGCTGGGGAAACAACGACTGGAGGAGCTCGCCGGAGTGCTGTATCCTGCAGGGGAAGATCCGTCGGCGGTAACGCGGACAGAAAAGCCTTTCACTTTCGAGAAAGTGGACGGAGTGTACCAGGTTCGGGTGCTGCTGCCGTTTGCCACCAAGGGTGAAGTCGGACTATTCAAGAAAGGCGACGAGCTTGTGGTTGAGATCGGTACGCTTCGCCGCCACGTTGGCCTGCCACGATCAATGGTGGGATTGATGCCGGCCCGAGCGCGGTTGGAAAATCGTGTGTTGACCGTCGAAATGAAGGAGGCGCAATGAACGAGCCCCAGGAAGCTCAGTCAACAGTCAGGGAGCATGCCGCTCACGAGCCATGTCCATGCCGGGAGATCGTGGACACCGTTCGCGAATATCTAGGAGTTTCGCCGGCTGCCCGACAGCACTTAGCCAACTCACGCGTCGAGTTTCTTAAGGCACTCCGGGAGATGCTAGACGCGCGCATTGAGCATTTGTCGACTCATCCTCGGAAGGGCACGAAAGTAACAGTCGAATAACGCGCCTCTAGGGACCTGGCCCTGCACTTTATTGGGGGCGGACCTGGTTTTGTGATGCTCACATAAGACAGGAGATTTTCACCCTAATCGACACTCGCGTCTAGGGGGTGCTTGCGAATTTCCGCGAGACGCAGTTGAAGCACCTCCAGCCGGGTATGACTGCGGACGTCTACGTTATGTCCGACCCGGGACTGCGATTGGCGGGCGTTGTCGAGAGCATCGGACACGGTGTTACGCCCGATCCTTCAATCCTGTGCCGAACCACCTCGGGCCTGCCGGACGTACAACGCACTCTGGGCTGGGTACATCCGGCTAGCCGCTACCCCGTACGCATCCGGATTCAGTCACCGCCCTCCGATGCCATCCGCTTGGGGGAATCGGCAGTAGCTGTGAACCTCCGCATGGCGTCTCCCCCTAATGGATAACAATCAGCGCCGTCTGAGTGAGGATGCACCGCTCCGACCGCAATATCCAACCTATACCTTGGTATCGGTCGATACTTTGGTTCAATGGACCCGCCCCTCAATCTCTGGCTTAATCGGATGATCCCTGAAACGAAGCGGGTGCCGCAATCGAGCGAGAACTCAGCCCGGCACGCGACATCAAGCTGGCGATCATCACAAAGATTGCGCCGGTTGCATTTGCGGCGTGGACACTCAGAGCGAGAAAGTAGATGGAAGACAACACCCTAGTCAAGTCAAGCTATTCGGATCATCAATTCACCTATGCCCGCCGCCGCAGTCAGCGATTTCGTCAAACTGCCAGCTCGCGGATAGCGTGCTGCGTTCATCGCATCCGACGGGACCCCATGTACGCAACAAACACTACTCAAAAGAGGACATCATGACCCAAACACGCTCAACACAACAGGGCAGCAAGCAGACGGCTGACAGGAGTTCGATTCGTCCGTTTCATGTGAATGTTCCGGAGACCGAACTGACCGAATTGCGCAGGCGCATCAACGCGACAAAGTTTCCTGAACGAGAAACGGTAACCGACGCATCCCAAGGCGTACAGCTCGCAACGGTCGAGGCGCTCGCGCGCTATTGGGCGACAGATTATGACTGGCGCAAGATCGAGGCAAGAATGAACGTCCTGCCGCAGTTCATCACCGAGATCGATGGACTGGACATTCACTTTCTTCACGTCCGTTCAAAGCACGAAAATGCATTGCCGCTGATCGTCACCCACGGATGGCCCGGCTCGATCATCGAACAGATGAAGATCATCGATCCGCTGACCAATCCCACCGCACACGGCGGAAATGCATCCGATGCGTTCCACCTGGTGATCCCGTCAATGCCTGGCTACGGATACTCCGGAAAACCGACCACCACCGGGTGGGATCCCGCCCATATTGCACGCGCCTGGGTGGTGCTGATGAAGCGCCTCGGGTACACGAAATTCGTCGCGCAAGGCGGCGATTGGGGTGCAATCATCACCGAGCTAATGGGCGCGCAGGCGCCACCGGAATTGATGGCCATTCACACCAACATGCCTAACGTGATTCCACTCGACATCGACAAGCTGGCCTTTTCCGGCGCGCCAGCACCGGCAAATCTCTCGGCCGACGAGAAGTTCGCTTACGAGCGGCTGAGCTTCGTCTATGCGAAGGGCATCGGCTACGGCTTCCAGATGGGGTTGAGACCGCAGACATTATACGGAATCGCGGATTCACCCGTCGGCCTGGCGGCTTATTTCCTTGATCACGACGCACTCAGCTACGAACTCATCGCACGTGTCTTTGCCGGAGGGACCGAAGGGCTCACACGAGACGACGTCCTCGACAACATCACGCTCACCTGGTTGACGAATACGGCGATTTCAGGGGCCCGTCTCTATTGGGAGAACAAGGGGGCGTCGTTCTTCTCCGTCAAGAACGTCGTTGTCCCGACGGCCGTGAGCGTCTTCCCCGACGAACTCTATCCTGCTCCACGGAGCTGGACTGAGAAGGCGTATCCCAAACTGATCCATTACAACAAGCTCGACAAAGGCGGTCACTTCGCGGCATTTGAGCAGCCCCAACTTTTTTCAGAAGAGATTCGCGTGGGCTTCAGATCGCTGCGGTCGGCGAAGTCGGATGAAATGTTGGCTAAGGCAAGCTGATTGTTCGGAACACGGGAGAGCCTCGATGGTAGAGGCTCTCCTGTTTCGGCTCAGGACACTTCGCGGGAGCGACGGGACTCGAACGCGCGGACTCTGCCGTGACGGCGCTGCGCGAAAAGGTTTTACGATAAGTTACAAGAACGCGGGGGCTGCCAAACGCAGCGCGTGTGATCGACGGTTGCGCGTCGAACTGGCGGATGTGAGCCGACTCGTAGATGGGGCAGGACTTAGCGTTGTTGTCAAACCCCCGTTCCGTGAGCCGGCATGGCTTTTCCCGCAGTCTGCATCCGGCGAATATGTCGTCATCGAGATCGGCGATGCTCTCCGCTATGGGTTGATGTGTGTTGCCGTTGGGATAGAGTGGACGCCATAACCGTCGAGAAATGCGTCGATGCCATTCTGCCCGAGGAATGCAATCGTGTCGGGTATGGTCACCTCGAGCCGGTTGTTAAAGGATCGCGCCTTCGGAAGGCCAACGGCCAAGTCCGACCCTGAAATCACCCGCGTTTTTTGTTTCAGCCGCGAGTGATCAAGCATATCCTTGAGCGCGGCCATGACTTTTACGTAAATGCGATAACCGACTGGAGTCAGGAGCGCAACGGACGCAATGACCAGACCTGCCATGAACGCCGCTGAAAATGTGAAATCCCTTTACCACCGCCCAGCCACCTTGTGCTCAGTCGAGGATCGTGTTGCCGTGAAAACTCACCAATGCGTGATTCCAGTTGACCGGTTCTCCCAACGTGTGTTAACTCGTTGGCGACAACTGAAGTACTCTAGGCGATCCATCCCTAAAGACTGACGACATTTCAACACCTAATGCAGAATGACGTCCACCCTGTCACCGAAGAGGTCGTACAAGCCTTGGAAGTACGGAGTAGAACGTTTAAGTCGTTGTATTCGATGCCGGGGCGTAGTTCAGCTGGTTCGAACCTTTCTGTCACAGCCAACATCTAGACAAGCAAACTTTCCTTGAAACGTGCGGCGAAGCTTTTGGCGAAAGCGCAATTGGCCACCGCGCGCCGGATGGTCGATCATCCCTTCGTTAATAACATTGAATCCGAGATTCATTAGAGACGGTGCGCAGGCGGAATAGGTCACCTCGCCGATTAGAATGATGGGAGTGTTTTTGTCGACGGCGAACTCTTTCAATCGAACAATCAGACGGGGCACAGACGCCGGCAATAGGGCAAGCTTTTGGGAAGAGGATGCCCCGTCCGGCATCGGCTCCTCGCTGGCGTCAATGAGAAAGTATCCTTCGCGCATGAAACGCGCAAGAAGCTCGGACTTGCGGCTTCGTATTCCTGCAGCAGAACTCCCAGACGAGAAGCCATTCTCTGTGAACCCCAGCGCGGAACCGTAGAGAGTCTTCATCATCTCAAGGAATAGAGTGTCACCTTCCCTTAAATCCTCGAAGTAGAAAAGGCGGTTGAATCGAAACGCAGGTGGAGCCTCCGCGATGAAGAGTACCCGAATAGTTGTGGGTTTGTATCGAATGGTCGCTTTGGCGAATGCAGCCCTTGAACCAACCCTCCCATCTCCTCTGATTTCCCTGTAAGTATCGATCGTTTTCATATCCCTTTCACGACCAAACTCAGCGGTATGAACACATCGAGTTGCTGCTCGATCGGCCCAGGGAATGCTCGCCTGGGCTTCGTTGACGTCTCCTCGGATCTGCATTCGGGATGGTCCGCTATCGCAGCAGAGCCACTCGCTACATTTCAGGTGGCTCGGGTTCGTTGTGTCTCGGCCTTGACATCTGCATCTCGATGATCGCTGGTGATCAGAAATCGCAATGGAAGATCCGCTGCCTTCTGAATTCCAATCCTTGGCGTCACGACGACGCGCGATACATGGTAGCCGTCGTCCACCACTTGTAATATCGAGCCCTGCCGGGTGATGTCCACTCCGTTGTGACGCTCACGGGTGATCCCCAACGCCTGGCACAGTCGACCTGGACCACCGCTGATTCGGGATGCGCCCGACGGCTCGGGCAGACCTCTCAGCCTGGCCATCGTCTTCACCCCTTCTAGTGGCTCGATCGCGCGAAAGAGCACGCCACCGGGCTCGCCCGCCGGCAAACAGGAGACATTTAAGCAGTAGTACATGCCGTACACCAGGTACACATAGGCGACCCCGGGAGGTCCGAACAAGACCCTATTCCGCTCGGTCTGGCCGATGAAGGTGTGGGAAGCGGGATCGTTCAGACCCAGGTAAGCCTCAACCTCAACGATTCGGCCGCTTAGCCATATGCCCTTGTAATTGCGCCTCAGTACTTTTCCTAATAGCTGACGAGCGACCACCTCCGGAGTACGGTCAAAAAAAGCCCTTCCCATCCGCCTGCGATGGGCACGTACCTTAGCGGTCACCTCAAATCCTGTGCGATCACTCATCAAGGCAGCCTTTCGTAGCAGGTGGCGCGGCGTTGGTCACTTCAAACACCGCAGTGCCAATCCTGTACCTGTCCCCAATGCAAACCTCATCGTCGGGAAGAGCCCGACGGTGAAACTCTAAGCGAACTGTCCGTCCACGAAGTCATTTCCGCCGAGTTCGCGTTCCCAATACCGAGAGGTTTCGAGTTGATAATCCATTACGGCACGGTGTTCGCCGACATGGCCTTCGAGCGAGCACCGCGAAAGCGGAATGCACTAAATGCAATCAATGAAGAACATCTTCCTGAGAAGTCCCCGGACTGAAAAATCGGCCCCCGCACAGTGACCTAATTAATGAGATCAGAAACTGGAGCAAGAAACAATTGGACTATGGTATTGAGTCCCTGGTTTCGAATTCCTCTCTATTGTCAAAACCGCCTGCTTCGACTCGACAACGAATGGTGCTCATGTTCACGTTGTCAAAGCGTCAGGAACTTACGAACACGAAAATCATCTCGGAACTCACGGTAAAAGAAGAACCCATTCAAGGAATTCATCTCCGCATATGGCCCCGACGGAGATTGGGCAAAACTCTTTCGGCTTGCGGAAGGCGATCTGGCAACCGAACTGCTGCGCTCTTCCGCACGAGTCCAACGTCTACCTGACGATTGATCGATTGGATAGCGCCGCTTTGCTGCGAGATTGTTCAGGAGCGAGCGCGGAAGCGCCTCCGGAGAAATTGGGAAACCACCGGATCGAGGAAAGAGTCGTCGTTATTCGGACTTCAGGTTGTCGCATGCTAGCGATCAACCAGATTTTATACGGCGGCAGCCCACTCAGGGAATTGAAATTCGAACCCAGCTTTGACAGGGCGGCTGGGAAGTAGACTGGCAATGCATCTTCTGTCGTTGTGCGCATGGTCATCCAGCCGAGATAGGGCAGTGCCATCCAACGACAGAGAATTCTGATACGCTTCGCTTCAAGACGCTACAAGGAGGTTGAATGAAAACAAGGCTGGGATCGAGTCTCGCGATCGCGGTATGCGCATTGCTTACGGTCAACATCGCTCTAGCTCAGGAAACGCTAAAAAAGGACGGCACCACAAGTGTAAATATCGTCACAGCCGGTGATCTTTCGGTCACCAGAGCGACGGACGGCAAGACCATAGTGTCAATCACTTTTGTTCAGGGCAAGGCGAAATCAGGCCACACTCGAATTACGATTTCAGGCCCGTACTCCCTAGATGTGAACGGAGGCGTGAAGGAGGTGAAAGGCCCCGATGGCGTGGAGCTTCATGTGCTGACTCATGAAGAATTGCGATTCGAAGCTCCAGAAATCGCCGTGTGGGAACAATCACACAAATTTTCTCAAAACTCTGCCTGCATGAAGATTCCCAACTTTCCCGGATGTGGCAATCCGATTTGTGACCAACCTGACCATCCGGAAGATCAGTGCCGGTATAACAGTGATTCGGGCTGTTCATGCGTGACCCCTAGCGGCCGTCCATGCTCGGACACAACGAGCCCTCCGCCAGAGAGAAAGCAAAACTGAACTGAGTTTGCGCGACACAGCCCCGGAATACACAGGTAATTGCAGTCGGGTCGGAGGAGGCGCGCTTACGCGCTGGCCTCCGTCCGCCGCTCAAACTGCACGTGCAGGTTTGCTGCATGCAGCTTTCGCGAAGAGTCAGCGACGCCGGGATGACAGAGAAGGA
>Ga0187851_10004194_pt1 | contig 11862 bp, 14 predicted proteins | sample June2016WEW_6_10_FD_132997 | JGI IMG/M metagenome (GOLD analysis project Ga0187851, IMG submission 132997) | Peatland microbial communities from SPRUCE experiment site at the Marcell Experimental Forest, Minnesota, USA - June2016WEW_6_10 | ecosystem: Environmental > Terrestrial > Soil >... | reverse complement strand
TCGGGATGTATGTCGAGTAGTAATGGCTGCTTTTCAATACCATTCTTTTTCCGTGAATGTCCCAAAATGAGTAATTGTGACCGGATGAACAAAACATCGTTTTGTTCAGCTAAACATAAAACGCTGTGTTATTTTTGTACAACTGGGGACGCCGAATTCATATAAAGAGGCTATTTATTAACGAGCTAAGCCAAGCCTATATAAACAGAGCTAAACTTGAATGTTTGTAAAATGAATGTTAAGAGGTGTGGGTTAGTTTGGGACTTTGATAACTCAAACCCAACAGGAGAAGACTTAGCTTTTGGCGTCAAAAATGAACAGGTCGTAAAGTGATATTTCCAAAGCCCTGGCAAGCTTTTCAATATTTATTAATGTTGGATTTCTCTCCCCTCGCTCTATCCCACCCAGATATGTCCAATGCATATCGGCTAACTCCGCAAGTTTTTCTTGGGAATATCCTTTTGCGGTTCTCAACTTAAAAATATGTTTACCGAATCTAGTCCGGATGTTAGTGGTAACGGGTCTCTTCTTTTTCATATTAAATCTTGACTTATCATAAAGTTGGTATAGAATATAAGTCTAGAGACCATAAGTATTATCCAGCCTAGAAAAACGATACTGAACAAAAGCTAATTAGTCTTACCGAAAAATTGTTACTGCCAAAATGTGGTCTTTGGTGCTGAATGAAGAATATTTAGTAGAGTTATGTTTCTGTCCAATGGAATATTAATCTTGGGAGGCTTAAAATGAGGTGTCCGATATGCTGCGGCGGTCAGATTCCTGACGATGCGTCCGAAATAGCGATGCCGGGGAAAAGCGTAATTCTTCAGGGAAGGGTTTACGCCATTATTCCTGCCGGTTACACTTATTCCCCTTATAAGGACTATGCGACAGTTTCCCTATATCCGCAAAAGGGAAAGGTAAAGTATTTAAAATTCAGAACCGATGATGAACTAAAGAAGTGGGCATTTGAGAAAGATGCGAAGTTTATCGTAAGGGGCTGTATGCATATTGTTGATAGAAAGGAATTAGTTTTTGATATTACATCGGCGGACAGGGTTGGTACATAATAAAATTATCCGATTTTGGGAATGAACACTCGGTTGGCCGGCGCACGACAAGCGATCAAGTCTTAATATAGGCGTCAGCTTTTGAGCCATAACCTAATTGAAAATTGGCGATGTTAAGTTCTCGTTGTAGCTGGTATCCTGGAATAGCGAACCGGTAATTATATACAACACTTATAGATCGCCAGCGGAATCTGGTCGCTACGAGGGTCAGCTTCCTTATTACCCAACACGACCTAAAGCAAAAGGTAAGCAGACGGCCTTAGCCTAAAGGCTCCGTGGAAATTCTTCGACGACCCGGAAGTTGTCGACAGTCTCGATCCTCCCGGTGTTCTTGTGGTGGGACCACTAAGTACCTACGAAAATCACGGTCCACGTCACCAGCTTTTTGGGGATTTATTTCTCGATCACCATAATCTCGTTGTTTTTGCTGGTGAACCAAGGTTGGTAACCTAAAGCTGGTGTTACCAGCCCTGGTGACTTTTGGTGCGAGCATTTTGTCCACTACTTGACGAGAAAAATCCACCACAGCATGAAAGACATTAAGATGCCATTTTGATAGCCAAAATCGTCCTCAATCAGCTCAAATTCTCTAGGCAACTTTTGTCAATGTCTCGTCAGACATTTTTTATTAACTATTTTGTAAACACTAAATTTGTCTGTTTACACTAGCCTCAGGCGATGTTTACTAGGCTCGACTTAGTTTGTCGAAATACTCCGCCGGCCGATACGGCTAATCGGTTAAATTACAATAACCTCATTAAATATTCCGTTGCAAATCAAAACCAAGTATATGGCGGGAATCACCTTGGAACGACAAATTATGCTTGTCATATTGTTCAATTTGCGGGCAACCGACTGCCGAAAGTAGTCATTACCTTTGATTCTTCATTTCATAGAGTGCCTGGCTAATAATGCTTTACTGAGCAAAAAATCGCTTTGTAGATATAGCCAAAAACGAGCCGGGAACGTCGGTATCACTTCTTCAAACTGCAAAGCAGCCTCAGCGGTTATAACTTTCTTTCCTGCAACGATTTCATCGACCGTATTTAATGGCATTCCCGCTCGCTTGGCCAGTTCTTCCTGAGAAATATTTCGAGCTGCCAACTCTTCCTTAAGGAATTCTCCCGCAGAAATCTCATTGCCTGAGTAATTGTTATTCCTGCGGTGAATTCTTGTGTCGGCCTTTTTGATTCCATAGTTAGAGGGCTTTTTGGTTCTTCTGCTAATTTGTGAGGATAAAACTATATTGGCATCCTTAGCAAATTCTGCAAAGAATTTTACAGATTTGCGGCAGGCAGCAATATTTAAGTCATAAGTGGTCTGAAAAACATTTTCTATTTCACTGTAAGTGGCAGTGTGGATGTCCAGTATCGCCTTAAATAGGAAGGAATAACTTTCGTATGCTATTTGTCTCATTAATGCAAGCCGGTGTTCTCCCGTGGCAATGGTTAAAAATTTCAAACGAAGCGTGGGTCTGGCATCATTGTCAATTAGATTCAGATACTGCATTGCCCCGTCCAATTGCACCCAGGTGTCACCGGAAAACATCTTTCCCCAATAGTTGCCATCAAAATGAGTGGGTAAATACTGGTGAAACCTACTTAGAAAACGATCAAATGTTTGATAAGAAACACAAGGCGGGTTTTGCTTTTTTATTTCATCCATCATCATCGTGCCGTCTAGCCTCTTTTGTTTAATAATCAGTTCGCATAATCAAATTATTTGTTTTGGATCAGAAAACTGACATGAAGATTCCTCTTTTAATTCTTCATGAGCAAGCCTGATAATCTCCCTGAAAAAGTTTAAAGGCATATTGGGGTTAGGGAATTCTTTCCCCGCAATTTCAAGTATGGGTCCTAAAGCTTCAGGTATTAGTCCGATGACCTCTAGTGGAGGAGGATTTGGCGGGGGTGATGCAACTATTTTTCGCAATGCCGCTTTTGTTACATCGACCGTTTGGCGAAATTTATCATAGTCTACACCCTGATTTCGGTGGCAATTTGAGCAACGAAGTACATTTCTATTATTAAGAGCATTCCATTCATGAAAGCAATTCAAACAAATATATTTGTACAATAATTTAACCTCATTACATTACTGTAATAAATATATTCCTAAATTATATATTTGTCAAAGAACAACGATACGAACCATCCATCTTCTTCGTGATTTAACCAATAAGTAATTGGGCAATTAAACGAAACGATGTTTTGTTATCTGTGCCAGTTTTTCGTTGAATGGGGTCCCAATTATAAGATGTGCTAGATTAGAGGCAATATTTGTGAGGGCAATAAGTGGAAATAGATAGTATTTATATTTGCTTACGAATGACTAAACCCAAACAACCGGTTCTCCCAAATAGATCTTGCGAGCTTCATCTTCTAAAGTTTCAAAATTGGCCTCTTCTAATACTTTCTCCGTGCCGACCTGTGCTTTGAAGAAATTTTCTTTATTGTCCCATATTCCAACGGCAAAAATACACCCAGTAGGATCATCTTTGCAGGCAGTAATAATTATGCAGCCTTTGCTTTTTCTTTGTGCCTCTCCAAATTTTCGCATGGTACTAAGCACACTGACCTCTTCTTTGGCTCCCTTTGGGTGATGTATAGCGATTGAAACGTACATAAATTTGATACTCCTATCAGTGTAATTAGCTTTGTGTCACAAGAAAAGTGAAGCAATAAGCATTTACTCAACCAAAACGATGTTAATCTCCAAGGTCGCCCATATGGCAAAATCGCCTCTTTAAACCAATCTATTTTTATTGATTATATCACAGATGTTGTAGAATTCGAATAAGCCCATGTAAATTGAATGTTGTTTCGGTCCGATATGGATGGGCAATGATCCATCACCCAATGTTTGATTAAATGTAACAATCTGACGGATTGTGCAATGCATAATAATTTTTGGACCATTAGGTCTGCCAGTTAATATCTTCGCTCACAAGGTGCCGTTTCGTTCAATACAAGCCAATATAAACCCAATTGTTGCACCGCTTCAACAAAACGAGTGAAATTTACAGGTTTACAAATATAGCTATTCGCTCCCAAAGCATAAGCGTTAATGAGATCTTTGTCTTCTTTGGATGACGTGAGAATTACGACAGGGAGTAATTTAGTACTGTTATCGGCACGTATCCGCCTAAGGACCTCCAGCCCATCGATTTTCGGAAGATTTATGTCTAATAAAATAATGTCAGGCTTGGCATTCAAATCTTTATCAGCTCTGTTTCCTGTACCAAACAGATAGTCTAGCGCCTCCGCTCCATCTTTGGCCAATACCAGTTTATTGAAAATATGTGATTTCTTAAGCGCTCGTTCGGTCAGCGTTACATCATCAGGGTTGTCTTCCACCAGCAGTATACTCTTCTCGTCCACTTATTCTCCTGTTATTATTGTAGCTCAATGTAAGGGCAATTTAATTCGTTATTAAAACAAGTATATATTGTATATTGAAAATCGTTAAGTAGTTATAAAATTCAGCCCAGGAATGTGCCAGATTAATTACATTTTCAGAATAGATTACACTTCATTGATAGGTTGTCTAATGCCTAGGGCAGCCGGCCTATGTTGTTTTAAGAGTATGTGATCTATATTTACTCATATTTAGAAAATTAATTCAATCTCGTAAGGATTTTCTCAACTGTTTTAATATGCGATTCTTCTTCTTTAGGTAGTCTGATAAAATCGTTCCTGATAGAATAATCTGTTATCATGCCTACAATTTGCTGATGTAGTTTTAAAGCCAATTTCTCTTTCTCAAGTTGCACCTCAAATATCTTTGTTAAGTTCATCTCAATTGGAAAAGAACCGAATGACCAATGCGGGGTTCCGCCTAGCCGGGTAATAGCCTTGGCTACCGTATCGGCATGCCCAATGGAAGCAGTGCCTAAAGATTGGGCAAGTTGTTTGGTTTCTTGATCTCTAATAGCCTCGGCAATCCGGGGATAATGGATTATTAATGTATACTCCAGTTCCAAAGTCTGATTTAAAACATCTAACAACTCGCGGTTAGGCGCTAATTTTGTTTTTTCCATAACGAGTGGATTCTCCAAAAAGAATTTTCCCTTATTTAATCGACCTAATTTTCAAGCCCCTACCATGACTTGGTTAATTTTGTCAAATAGATCTTGGGGAGTAAAAGGTTTGGTTACATAAGCGTTAGCTCCCATCTGTTGACTTAGCTTGATATTGAGTTCAAAACCGATTGCCGTAACCATGATAACCGGAATCGATTTTGTAATGGGATCATTTCTGATCGCATAGCAGGCGGTTAGTCCGTCCATGTTGGGCATCATCATATCCATCAGAATGACATCCGGTTGTTGCGTGCTGGCAATTTCTAATGCCTGCCTACCGTCTTGAGCTTCGACCACCTCGAATTTCTTGCTTAATATTGTGCGCGACAGGCGCCTCACATTAGGTTCATCATCTACAATCAGTACTTTCTTTTTAATATTAACTTGTTCCATTTATGGTCAATCCTCCTTTGGTTTTAGGTTTTGACAGATATATTTATGGCAGGTGTTATGTCTTTCTCAGACGTGGGGCAAGATGAATCTATTTTTAGGAAAGCGTTGACTACAACCGGGTCGAACTGGGTGCCCGAACATCGTTTAATTTCTTGCCGTGCGGCCTCGAACGTCATTGCCGGACGATAAGGGCGGTGAGAAGTCATCGCATCAAAAGAATCGGCAATGGTCAGAATCCTGGCTCCCAATGGTATATCTTCTCCTGCTATTACTTGGTGAAGTCCGGCACCATTATAATAGTCATGATGATGTTCCACTATTTCCACCACTTTTTCATTGACCACATGTTTCACAATACCCGCTCCGACATGCGCATGAATCATGATGTGTTCATACTCCGCCGGAGTGAGTTTACCAGGTTTGTTCTGAACAAAATGGTCTACGGCAATCTTGCCGACATCGTGAAGAAGGCTACCCCACCGCAGGTTTTCGAGATCTTCCTCAGATAAATTAAGCTCTCTGCCTATGGCTAAGGCTATCTCAGTCACCCGGCGAGAATGTCCAGCGGTATACTTGTCCTTGGCTTCAAGAGCAAAAACTAATGACTCGATAGAACCGAGAAAAAGTCTGCGAATTTCTCCCGTTTGCTGTTCTACTTTTTGCTGAAGCTGCTCCTGATATTCTTTGATTTGGCGTTCCAACATTCTTTTCTCAAGAGTTTTTTCTACATTTAAAATAACCTCGTCCAAATTGAAAGGCTTGGTAATATAGTCATCAGCGCCCAACCTCATGCACTGAATCGCGAGATTAGCTTCGGCCACTGCCGTTGCCATAATTACCGCTGTATCTGGGAAAGTAGTTTTTAATTCTGGCAGCAAATCCATTCCAGATTTCCCCGGCATTTTCATATCCAACATTATTAGATCCGCTGCATAAGCCCTCATTTTTTCCAAAGCTTCCATGGCATTGCCTGCTTCTTCACAGCGGTAGCCCTGCCTTGAGAGCTTCACGTGCAGAAGACGCCGAATCATTGGCTCATCATCAACTATTAGTATCTTTTGTTCATGGTCACTCATCTCTATATCCTTCTCAAGCCTGGCAATACTTAAATCGAAATAAAAACCGTTTTTACTATGGCTCTGAGGTTTTCAGGGGAAAATGGTTTGGGCAGGTATGGTCTCCCGGTTTCCTCCAAAAATGTCTTGACATTGACACTCATCGTATCCCCGGTGGTAAAGATAAATGTTTTAGCCGCCTTCGGACGTTCGATTTCCAGTTGTCGATAAAGTTCAATCCCATTCATCCGTGGTGTCCGGATATCACTGAGGCAAAGGTCATAATTTTTCCGGTGCCACATCTCCAGCGCAACCTCTCCATTTACCGCAATGTCCACTTGAAATCCTGCTCGGCTCAGGATTCTCGTGCAAACCGCGGCAATGCCGGGTTCGTCTTCAACTACTAAAACACTTTTTCCATTACCTTCTTTCACTTCCACAATCCACCATCCTAATCCTATTGTTCGTTAATAACCGGTAACTCCACAATGAAAGTAGCGCCCTGCCCTTTTTCGCTGGTAGCATAGATCTGACCGCCGTGTTCCGTCACAATGCCATGACAGATACTGAGACCCAGTCCGGTGCCTTTCCCGACCTCTTTGGTCGTGAAGAAGGGGTCAAAGATGTGTTTCAGGTTTTCCTTGGAAATTCCCGGACCGTCATCAGCGAAACTAATCCTGATAATACCATCTAACTTCTCCGTGGTGACAACTAGCTTTCCTTTATGATGTGCTTCCTGCATCGCAAACTCCGCATTGACCATGATATTCAGAAAGACCTGTTGCATTTGGAAATGGTCTATCATGATTTCCGGTAAATTAGGTGATAACCGATTTTCAACCTCAATGTTGTTTACCTTCTGCTCATAAGAACGCAACCTAAGAACATCTTCTACAACGGCATTTACATTGCTAAGCTCTTTGACTGGAGCATGCTTTCTGGCAAAGGTTAGAAGGTTTTTAACGATAGCCGCAGCACGCTGGGCTTCACTATGGACAATACCCAGGTCTTCCTTAATACTGTCAGGAACGTCACCTTCCATCAGCAACTGCGAGAAGCCAATAACACTGGTCAGGGGATTATTGAGCTCATGAGCAATGCCTGAAGACAACTCGCCAATTGATGCCAGACGATCTGTCATTACCAGCTGCTCCTCCATCCGTTTCTCTTGAGTTACGTCTCTAGCAACAAGAACTGTCCCTGTAATCTCTCCCTTTTCATCAAACAGGGGTGAAGCTGATTCTTGTAAATGAAGCCCAAGTCTGGAATTGAAGATTTCAATTGAAGAAGGCTTACCGGTTTTTAACGCGAGCAAGTGTGGACAGTTAGCAGGACATTCTTGATCGCCACGCATTACTTCGCGGCAGGACTTGCCGATAAGTTCCTGAGGTATTGTCTTCAGTAAATCAGCTACTGTCTTATTCACCCTGATAATTCGGTTATTCTTGTCGTGAATCGAGATTAGATCCGTAATTGAATCAAAGGTCGTTCTCCATACCCGAGCTGCCTCTTCTAGCTTGATCTCTATTTGTTTGCGCTCTGTAACGTCGTTATAGACAGTCTGACGTTGCTCCTTGCCATTCCAGAAAACCTTCATACTAGAAAGTTGTAAATGCCTTATCACTCCGTCCTTCCGTATAATATCAATTTCCAATTCGTCAGGGATTGATTCGCCGCGGGCAAATTGTTCTTTACGTTGGACAAAACCGGCATATGATTCGGGTGCATAATGCTCTTGCGGAGGGCTGGCTCTCAATTCTTCGATATTTTTATAGCCAAACATGTCCAATAATGCCTGATTCGCATAAAGGATACTCTCGTTATCACCAGTGATACGAATGCCCATCGATGAGCCGTCTATTGAATTGCGGAAGTTTTGTTCTGATGCTTTTAATTCCGCTTCCGTTTTCTTTTGTGCGGTGATGTCCCTGGCGACTCCAACGAAACTAAACACGTCTCCGTTTTTTTCACGCATTGGAACTCCCGTAGAAACAAACCAGCGCCATTCACTCGAGGCATCACGGAAACGATATTCGTCGTTGACGGTAGGTTGAACCCCATCTACATTGTGACTCTGTTCTGCTTTATCGATAACATACACATCATCCGGATGAACAAACGACCGAAAAGTCCTGCCAAATAAATCACTTTGATTATAGCCAAGGACTTTTTTCACCGAAGGTGATAGATATACGAACTCCCCCTGAGTATTAAGGGTGCAAGATTTGTAACTTTCCTGTTTCACTGTATCGCACTGCTATGTAATCCGGATGACTCTTGCATTCTGACCGCTGTGGCATATACTTGCCAATCTTTTGGCGTTTCAAAGGCCGAGATTAGTTCAAAATCATTTGGACCAAACCAGTCAATCAGCATGTTTAACCTCTGGACCAGCTTCTTCGTTACCCCTGAGGGGTGGGTTTTGTTTGTTTGCTAACATTCCAATTTAACAAGATTTAATTAATTTTTAAACTTTCTTTAACTCATTTTGGTACTAAAGTATGATTTACAATATATTAATATATATGAATAATGTGATTAGTGTTTTAATATAAGAGAAACATAACAATAGTTAAATTGCTACCTCATAAATTTATTAACTTCGATATTTCAAACGGGTAAAATATGGTCATTAATAAGTAGGAGGGTAAAATGGGACTTCTGAAACTTTATGGAGTGTGGCAAGTTGATTGTATCATGCCCTATTCTTTGATGGGATAGGGCTTAGGAAATGGGAATAAATAATATTTGTGGACAGGAGATTACATAAAATGTGGATTAACAGAATAAAAATAATTTCATCCATTTTTATCGCGTTGTGTCTAATTCTTTGTTTGAGTGCAATTCCTGTGAATGCTGATTCAAATCAAACTACTGCAAGTGCATTTCCTCCTCAGGGGTCTGGGCCGCCAGTCGGCTTTAATCCATTAACCGCTAGTGCCGCGGAATTGAGCAAATATGGTTTTCCCGCGAGACCATCCGATCCAACCGAATTACAAGAATGGGATAACGTAATGCAATATGCTAAAAATTACGTGGCACCAGTTCAAATTCAATCACCGACCTCATTTAAAAACAATGTAGTTAATGGAAATCTCGATGCTAATGAAGCCGGTTATGCGGTTTTAAGTAGCCAAAACCCGGGAATAGGAGAATTTAACGAAGCGTATGGGGAATGGACACAAACCGCAAGTGCTGAGCAAGTTGCGTACTGGGTCGGATTGGGTGGCGAGACTCCGAAAGATAATGGTGATCTGGTTCAGGCCGGTGCTGTTTCTGGTGTGCCTCAAAATATTCAAAAGGAATGGGGCCTTACATCAAGCTATGCATTCTTTTTAGAGGATTATAATCCAGAAAACCAGCTGGCCCCAATTTATGAAGCAACTCCTATAGTAAATGCATCAAATACAGTTTATGTATACCTTCAATACAATGGATCAACCTCAGAAGCATTCTTATTAAATGAATCTACTACTTATTATACATGGGTTAATTTTAATACACCCTATTACAACGGTGATAGTGTTGCATACATGTTTGAACCTACGCTGGGTAATCCTCCACCTGGTGGTATAGGATCATCGCAGTTTTCAGAGTGTTGGTTCGAAAGTACTACAACCGGCTTAAGTCTCTTTACTAATTATGTTTATTATGAATATGCTATAGACACCGAAGCTTATCCAGGACCTGCGTCAAATGCCAGTTTTATACTGTATTGCCCTGGACAACAATAATTTCTGCTATGTTGCCCGGAACGCGAGATAAAACGATTTATCAGAAAAGGCTAATTTGAATTAGAGGGATTGTGAATTTGTTTCACAATCCCTCTAACGATCAAAAGAATAACGCCAATTTTTACAATTCTTTATGATAAAAGAGACATTATCAAATGTAAATATTAATCTCGGGTGATTATCCACAATGGCGTCCTGTTATAATTAGTGCTGAAGCAAACTTTTAACATAAGGAAAGCCAGATGAGTATAATAAGAATTATCGCCGCAGGATTTCTAGTTTGTTTAATCGTAATGACTAGTTGCTTGGGCTTAAATCATCCGACCACATCTCAAACAGCTATTGATAAAACTTTATCCGCTATATCTCAGATTAAATCGTATCAACTGGGCACAGATTTTACAGATGAATCCGGCTTCACAGAGTGGAAGGGCACCAAAGTTATTGACGTATCTAACAAAGAGATGGCAATGAACATGACAATAACAATGGGACCTTCTTCACCACCAATCACTGTTTCTGATGAAATGTATTTCATGGGCGGAGTCAATTATAGCGAAATTATTTCCGAAGAGAATTCACCACAAACTGTGGGGTGGACTAAAAGCGCACTTGTCAACGATGTCTGGGATCAACAAACACAGATACCGTTTCTTACTGAATTATTGAAAACTGCCACCAAAATTAGCTCATTAGAGACCCAACAATTAAATAATGTTAAATGCTATGTTTTGACTATTACTCCATCAGCTCAAGCATCAGCTGATTTTGTATTATCACAAGGGCAACCCGGAGGTCCGGCATTTTATTCACCTGATATAGAAGGTGGTTGGATGATAACGGGTGATTTATTTAGTTCAGGTTCTATTGAACTCTGGATTAGTCAGAATGATTATTTGCCTTTGAAGGTTGAAACCGAGTTTAATTTTAACTCAGAGAGGGGGAACTTACCTGCAAACACTACCGTTTCCCAAGTAATAAATAATTATCAGGGAGAACTGGATTTTTCAGATTACAACCAGTCTGTATCTATTCAAGTACCGCAAGACGCTTTAAATGCCCCATGGCAGGCGAATACAGATAATTAAGATTGGAGTACTATTGGATGCGCTTTGCATTAGACGGTTCTCAAGTTTGAAACGTCATTCTAAACCAATTGCCTCAGCCACTTTCGCCCATCTCTTGTCCTGCTCACCCTCCAATCTGCGAAGATAAACAGTAGTTACCGCCAGGCTGCTGTGGTCCAGAAACCGGCTGACATCTTCCACTGTTTCTCCGGCGTCCCTCCGAAGTTTGGCAGCCGTGTGCCTGAAGATATGCACTCCAGAAGGAGTGATTCCGGCTTTTCTGAAGTATCGTTGGAGGTTGCCATAGAACGTCCCGCTGGTGATGCCTTTACTATGGTGCGATTCTTTGAAACCAAAAGTCAACAAAAATAATCTCCCAACCCAAGGCAACAGATTTTGTTGACTGCTGGGTATCCCTTCATAACTTGAAGTTCAGTCGAGTCCTTTCTTGAATTTCAATAT
>Ga0187851_10004191_pt1 | contig 11866 bp, 11 predicted proteins | sample June2016WEW_6_10_FD_132997 | JGI IMG/M metagenome (GOLD analysis project Ga0187851, IMG submission 132997) | Peatland microbial communities from SPRUCE experiment site at the Marcell Experimental Forest, Minnesota, USA - June2016WEW_6_10 | ecosystem: Environmental > Terrestrial > Soil >... | reverse complement strand
GGCTTTAGCGTCAAATCTCTGGTAGCGCTACCGGGAATCGAACCCGGGTTTTAAGATTGAGAATCTCACGTCCTAACCCCTAGACGATAGCGCCACTCATTGTGCGGGGGTGGCCCGCGAACGCGGGCTACTTCCCTACTTTAGCAAATACCGAAACCCTAGCCAAACTTGCAAATACTCGCCTAGATCCCCAGCTTCCGCACTTCTTCGTTGTAGTACTTGCGATAGAGAATGTCCCACTCCTGCGAGCCTTCCAGGATGATCTTGCGCTGGTTGGCGATCTTCAACCGCGCCGCGGTGTCGATGCGCGCCTCCTCGGTGAGCAGGCTCTCCAGCGCCTTGCGGGCCTCCTGGCGGATGGTGTTGCGGTCTTCGAGGAATCCGACTTGGTCGATTTCGGCCAGCGCGTCGGCCACCGTGTGGGCCAGCTTGTTCAGCTTGTCACGGCTGATCCTCATAGCACCGCCTTGTATTTCTTGGCCAGCTCGGTCTTCACCTTCTTGAACATCTCGGCATACTGCGCGCCGCTCTTCCGCATCTCATCCGAGTAGGCATCGAGAATCACTCGCACCTCTTCGTTGATGCGGTCCTCGAGCGACAGCTCTTCGACCAGCGCTGCATTCACACGCGCCTCCGTCACCTTCATGTCACTGGTGGTGATCATCTTGGCGTCAATGAGGTGCTTGAGCGTGCGGCGAGCCAGATACCCAATGTAATCGCGGGAAAAAATCATGGGTTAACCCTCAGGATAACGCATCGGGCCGCCCAATGTACACGCCAACCAGCGGTCGGCGCAATCTATCCTCTGCCTTGTCTCTGTCTCAGACGCTCTCGCGCTCGATCAGGTAATACGGCTGATTTTCAAGTGTCGGGTCGAACGTGGGATGCAGCCACGCCGAGCCGTTTTGAGCGCGAAACTCGAAATAATACTCCAGTGCGTAGGGCGATTGCGTGTACTCCCCGGGGATGGCCGTCGAGAATTTGTTTCCTTCCCGCGACGTTTCGGTTCGCTTCCAGCGTTCCGCCTGGTCCACATGCCGGGAGTGAAGAACCACCGAAGCCAGCGCATCCGCGGCCGGCGACTGGGGAACCGTCAGCACCAGCGCCAGCGGCGCTCCGGGCCTGAAGCCAGCAGGTGGCAAATGCGTGCAATCGATAGATAACCGGAAAGGCCTGCTGGTTGCGGCTTCGATCGCCTGCCTCGTGTTTTGAGTCGGCTCGCCGCCGCGCTGCGCGTTTCGCAAGCGCACGGTCATCGCGTCAAGATCTTGATCGATTGCTGCCAGCCGGTCGCTCCAGTGGCCGCGGCGCATCGCAATGCTGCCATACGAAATGTCCATGCGATACACTCCTGCTGCATGAGCGGCCATTCCAGCCCAGGCTTCCCGCGCAAGCCGGTACTGGTCCAGCGCCAGCGCGCCGGCCTGTGCATCGGCCGATTGCTCGAAGATCGCAAACAAAACGCCGCTGCGCAGCTTGGCCGCGAAGAATCGGCCCAGGCCAACCTGAATCAGGACATCCGCCTCGATCCTCCGGAATGCCGCCGATCGCGCCTTCGCCGCGGCCTTTGTCAGCGCCTCAGCGATCGCCCCGTTTGCCGCCTCCGCAAAATCTTCCATCCACTGCGCAACTTCAATCGGCGAGTATTTGGGGCCAGCATTGCCCGCGAGCAGATCGGCGGCATGCTCTTCAATCGTCGAAAACAGCTGCGGATCGAGCGGACTTACCGTTGCAAAGACCTTCGGCTGCGGCGTGTCGCTGTAGGGTGAGGCCTCGCCGCCCCGCACCATCGGCATGTTGGTGTAGATTTCCGGCCAGTACGAATGGTTCGATGCCGACGGCAAGTGCGCCGAAGTCAGCAGTGCCAGAATTCGGCTGCCGTTTGCCACAGCAGCTTCAGCCTGCAATGTGCCGGCGCCAACGGTTCCGCGCATCCATCGGCGCCAGGTCTCGGGGTTCGCATCGGGATCGTAGAGCCTGCGGCCCCACACGCGATCGTAGAGTTCAAACTTCTCCCAGTCGTACCTGGGGTTGAGTGCGGCATCGCCATATCCACATCGCCCTCCGGGCTGCCCCGAACCTTCCCTGCCCTTGAACGTCAGCGGTTCCATCAGATCAATTCCCGCCGCACCGCAAAATCTTACCGTTCGACCGTACGCCGCAGCCATCTCGGGATCGGCCGACAACAGGTGGCGCTGCGTCCCCGGCCACAGCCGGAAAAGCACCTTATACGGCGCCCCAGACTTCAGAAAATCCGCATAACCGTAGCGCGTAAACGACCGCTCGCCCCCGCTGATGCTGAATGGCCCTAACTTCCCAAGATCGCGTTTGGGAATCTCCAGCGCACGAATATCGGCCTGCTGGTATCCCAGGCTCTGATGCTCTGCTGCGTACTTCACGCTCAATTTCACCGGCATTCCCGTTTTCAGGGCAATGCCGATCATTTCCTCGTCCACGCCTTTGGCGTGCATGTCGATCTCAACCGCTCGTCCGCAGCCCTTAATCCCTTCAAACAGTGTTCGCCAAAAGTCGTAACTCCCCTCGGGGATTCCGCTCTCGCCGTGCACGCGCAGTGTCAGCCCCTCGATTTCCGGGCAACTTCTCAAAATCGCGGCCAAGGCGTCGCGGCAATAGGTGGCATGCGTCTCCGGCGTCAAGCCCTCGATGCGGTGATACGCATGCGGGCTGTCGATCCATTGATAGGCGTGCGTCCAAATCCCGAGATGAAACTGCAGCCCTCGCCCCGCCGTCTGTGTGGCGATGAACCGCAGCGCCTGAAGATTCTTTTCGCGCTCCACCGCGCTGAGCGGAACCGGATTCGACAGCGGCTTTCCGTCGGGCGCTGCAAGCTGCATCACGCGCACGTCGTATCCCGGAACCTCAACCAGGTATGGATAGACAAAATGCAGATAGTCGCTCGTCACGCCTCTGGGAAAATCGTATTCAAGTCCGAACCCGAGGCTGAAGCGATTGAATCGGCAGGCGGCGAGCAAATCCAGATAGCCGATCCACGATTCTCGGTCATAGATCCACGGCTTGTCCTCGAGTTCGCTGCAAAAATACCGGCTCACGCCGCGAATTTCATTGGCGGGCTTTTCTTCGAGTTTCTGCGTCAGGTGCAGCGCCAGCGTGTGGTCTGAACCAAAACGCACCCGTTCCGCCAATTCCAGCAATGCATAGACGAACCCGCGCTCGTCGCTGCCTGAGACCAGAATTGCCGCTGTTCCGCCTATCTTGCCCGGCGTCATCCGAAAACTCTCCGGAGCCCTCAATGTCTCGCTCGCGTGCGGAAACCCAGCCGCCAGACTCGACGGCCCGCCTGCGACGACGACGCGAAAAGCGCTGCCTCTGGCTTGCTCCGGTGCATCGACGATGCGGCAAAGGCCGCCTTTGCCGGCAATCGCGGCGCGAAGCTCATCCGCGGCCCAGCGCACCGGCGCAACTCCGGCCACGCGATCGCGTCCATCGATGACGATCGCGATGCCGCGGTTCGTTGCGGCCTTCGCTCGACGAGCCAGGCTCGCCAGAGATACCGCCCCCGCCGCCTTCAGGAAATCTCTGCGCTTCATCCCAAAACCTGGCTCCAGCCGTCTTGGCCCCTTGTTCCCCGTTTCTTACGTCCCTGCTTCAGCACGATGGGGACAACTCTTCGTGTTGATGCATCCCTCTGCCAGCCTCAGCCGCTCCACCGGTCTGCCCCCAATCAGATGCTCCGCCACGATCTCTTCTGCATCTTCAGGGCGCACGTGACCATACCAAACAGCGTCTGGGTAAACCACCACCGTCGGCCCGTGCTCGCATTGATCCAGGCAGCCTGATTTGTTGATCCGCACCTTGGCGCCCAGTCCCGCCTCGCGGCTTAGTTGTTGCAATCGTGTGTGCAGCTCGCTCTTCCCGTCGCTCGTACACGAGGGTCGCGGCGCATCGGCTGGGCGGACGTTGTGACAGACAAAGACGTGGCGCTCATACGCAGGCAAGCTCGTTAACCTCCTTGACTATGAACCTCTCCAGAGTACCGCGTTCGCGGCCCAATCGGTCTCCGCTGCCGCAAAGACAGACAGGCGCACTTGCACCGCAATGCGAGCATTTTTCCGAAAAGATTTCCTTCGCCAGCCATCGCCGACCCAGCTCCATCTGCGAAAATGAGTGATTGACGATGAGCACCGATAACCTCCTTTCGCTGAAAGACGACATGGTGGCCTTCATCGAGGGCCATGGCATGCGCCGCCTGCCCGGCTACGTCACAGACGATATTCCCTCGGTTCTTTGGGAGGGGCGCGGGAACCCCGACGCATGGAAAGATTTTGTTGAGATGGCCAAGCACGTCGGCGCACCCTTTGTCACGTTCAGCGAAATGACGCTGGAGCGTGAAGAGCTCGACGCGCTGATCGAAGAGGCCGGCGAGATGAACTTCCCTGATGAAGAAGCCACCGAGCTGGTTGAGGCCAAATGGCTGCGCAAGTACTCGGGAATGCTGGGCTACATTCAGCTCGGCTTCATCTACCAGGGCGTGGTCTTCCTTCACGAAACCACTACTGAGTGGTACGAGCGCTATCAGTCCCTGCTTGAGAATATCGAAAGTTTCCAAGACATCGTGATCGACGACGCCCACTCGCACGACGACGATGACGAGTAAGCCCCAGTGATTTCTGCCGGGCCCGAAAGTGAGCCGATCGCCGCGCCGGACGACGCAGCCGCGGCCTCTCAATTCTCCCAACGCCGCAACTTCGTGCCGCCTCAGCGTTGGGTCTTTGCCGAGCAGCATCCGGCCGAAGCTGCGGCCCTCGCCAGCGAAGCCCGGCTGCCGCATGTCCTTGCCGAGCTTCTGCTCGCGCGTGGCGTCACCACCGCCGGCGACGCTTTCGCCTTCCTCAACCCCGAGCCCTCGCATCTGCACGATCCGTTTCTCATGCTTGGCATGGATCGCGCCGTCTCCCGGCTCGAGCGCGCCGTCGCCGCCCGCGAGTCCATCCTCCTCTACGGCGACTACGACGTCGACGGCACCGTCGCGGTAGTCCTGCTCAAGACCGCCATCGAAATGCTCGGCGGAAACGTCAAGTTCCACGTCCCCCATCGCATGCGCGACGGCTACGGCATGCAGTCCAGCGTGCTCGAAGCGGCTCACGCCGACGGCGTCCGCCTCGTCATCACCGTCGACACCGGGATCCGCGCCTTTACCGAGGCCGAAACCGCCTGCCGGCTCGGACTCGATCTAATCATCACCGACCATCACCTGACTGAAGCGCACGATAAGCTTCCCACCGCCCTCGCCATCCTCAATCCCAATCAGCCGGGATGTTCCTATCCCGAAAAATCCCTCTGCGGTGCTGCCATCGCGCTCAAGCTCGCCCAGGCCCTGCTTGAGCGGCATGACCCCGTTCGCCTGCGCGAGAAGACGCTGCCCAGTTTCCTCAAGATGGCAGCCATTGCCACCATCGCCGACTCGGTTTCGCTCCGCGGAGAGAACCGCACCATCGCCGCGCTCGGCCTGCGCGAGCTGCGCCGGCCCGTTGGCTGCGGCCTGCGCGCGCTGTTCGCCGCCGCCGCCCTCGATCCGGCAGCAAAGCAGCTCACCGGCTACGATGTCGCCTTCCGCCTGGCGCCGCGCATCAACGCCGCCGGGCGCATGGACGTCGCTTCTGACGTCGTCGAGCTCTTTTCGACTCGCGATGCACTGCGTGCGGCGGAGCTTGCCAACAAATTGGAGCGGCTGAACCGCGAGCGCCGCGACGTCGAAGCCGCCGCCCTCGCGCTCATCGAAGAGCGCATCGCGACCGACGAAGAACTCTGTGCCGACCGCCTCCTCGTCGTCGATGGCGACGGCTGGCATCGCGGTGTCATCGGAATCCTCGCGTCGCGCGTCGTCGAGCGCACCGCCAAGCCCGCCATCGTTGTCAGTGTGGAAGACGGCGTCGCTCATGGCTCCGGCCGCTCCGTCGACGGCTTCGCGCTTCTCTCCTCCATTGAGAGCTGCGCCGACCTCTTTACTCGCTTCGGCGGCCACGCCTTCGCTGTCGGCTTCGCTTTGCCGGCCACTTCTTTACCCGAGCTCAAGCGCCGCCTGCGCCTCTACGCCGAAGAACACCTTGCCGCCCGTCCCGTGGAGCGCCTCCTGCGCATCCACGCCGAGTTGCCGCTCGACCGCATCACGCCCGTCCTCGCCGGATGGCTCAGGAAGCTCGAGCCGCTTGGCCATGGCAACCCCGAGCCTGTCTTCGTCGCGCGCAATGTGCGGCTCGTTGCGCCGCCGCGCATCATGAAAGAACGCCATCTGCGCCTCGAACTGGCGCAGGACCCCGCCCCATCATCGCAGAGAAATTCCGCTCGCTTGTCGGGCAGCCCAGCGCCTGTCAGCTCCATCCGGGCCGTCGGCTGGAACCTTGCCCATCGCGTCGCCGACCTCTCACTCGCGCAGGGCAGCGCCATCGACGCCGTCTACCGCATCCGTGAGAATGACCACCCCGACTTCGGCGGCCTCGAAATCGAAATCCTGGGCCTGCAACGAGACCCGGCTCTCCCAGCAAGCTCGCGATTTTCCGAGTCATAGCATTGCAAATTCCCGCTTTTGCGCATCTAACACGATGCGCTTCGATTCCTACCGGGAAGCAGGACAACCATGCCCAACAATTCCAATACGTCCGTTTTGATTGCCGGGGGCGGTCCCACCGGCCTGGCAGCCGCGCTCGAACTGCGCCGTTTCGGCATCCCGGTCAGAATCGTCGATGAAATGGAAGGCCCTACGGAAACCTCGCGCGCCATCGCCATCCAGGCACGCACGCTCGAGGAACTGGAACTGCGTGGTTTGGCAGATGAGTTCGTTCGTATCGGTCATCGCGCCGACGGCGGAGATATTTACGGCGGGGGCAGGCTCCTTGCCCACGCAGATTTTACGAAACTCCCCAGCCGCTACAACTTCGTACTTTTTCTGGCGCAAACCGTGACCGATCGCATCCTGCGAGAAGCCCTTGAAGCGCATGGCGGCTCTGTCGAGTGGGCGGTGAAAATGAAAGCCTTCGGCCAAGATCCCTCCGGCGTGACCGCGACACTTGAGCACGCAGACGGCTCGCTCGAAGAGGTCAACGCTGCATACATGATTGACGCCGAGGGCGCTCACAGCATTATCCGCAGTACGCTCGGACTGCAATTCAAAGGCAAGACTCTCGACGAAACCTTCGTTTTGGGCGACGGGCACGTCGACGGCAGCATTTCTAGCTCAAACTTCCACATTTTCTCTTCGGAACAGGGTATGCTCGCCTTGTTTCCCATGGGCGGCGGCCACTTCTGGGTTGTCGCAGACCATCCTCTGCGCATCTCTGCGCAACCGGAAAAGCCCACGCTTGAAGAATTGCAAGCCACCTACGATCAGCGATCGCACATTCCGGCAAGGCTGCAGCAGCTGACGTGGAGCTCGGTCTTCCAGGCCAACAGCCGTATGGTGTCGACCCTGCGTGTGAACCGGATTTTTCTGGCCGGCGATGCAGCGCATATTCACAGTCCGGCAGGCGGGCAAGGGATGAACACCGGCATCCAGGATGCCATGAACCTGGGCTGGAAGCTCGCGCTCGTGCTCCAAGGCAAAGCGCCGGAGAATCTGCTCGATACCTACGGGGACGATCGACTCCCAGTGATGCGTTCTATCCTTTCCACAACCGAAGGACTCACCAACGCTCTCGGGGGACCATCAATCCTGAGAAGTTTTTTCATGCACCTTGCTCCATGGATCGCCAATGCGGAATTCGTCCAGGATACTGCAACATCACGCATCAGCCAGATCGCGCTGAATTACAGAAGCAGCCCTCTCTCTGACGATCATTTTGGCGACGGCTCATTGGTTGCCGGCGACCGCGTACCCGATTTGGCCGTTCGCGCCTCTGCCGGCCTGCAGAGCGAAATAAAACGAGCCTTCGACTTGCTCAGCTCCGATCGCTTCACGCTTTTGCTGGCGAATTTCACCGATCCGGCAGCTAAATCGAAATTTTCCGAATCGCTGACGCCCTGGAGCGAACTCATCGAAACGTCTTCTATCTCCGCGCCCGATGGCGACGACAAAAAGCCGTTCACGGAAGCCTTCGGAGAGACACCGTCCGTCACTCTCGTCCGTCCCGACGCGTATGTCGGTTTCCGTGGTACTCAATCGTCCGCTGACGCACTGAGCAAGTATTGCAAGCAGTGGCTCTCCTGCAGCCCAGAAGCAGGCCGCGTGACCGGCAGGAAAGCCGTCATCAAAATGAAATTGTCATCCTGAGCGAAGTTTGCCGTTTGAGTCCCAAAAACAAAGGCCCTCCGCATCACGGAGGGCCTCGCTCGATCCCTTTGAATCAGCAGCTCTGGAGAACCGCAGGTAACAGTTCCACCGATGCGGCAGCTAACTTGCTAACACGCTCACTCGCTGCTCTTACCCCACCACTTCGATGCCCATCGAGCGCGCCGTTCCCTTGATGCTCCTGATCGCGGCCTCAACCGACGCCGCGTTCAAATCCGGCATCTTCTGCGTGGCGATCTCGCGCACCTGCTTCTCGGTCACTTTGCCCTTCTTCTCTTTGTTGGGCGTGCCCGAGCCCTTGTCGATTCCCGCCGCCTTCTTCAACAGAATCGCGGCTGGCGGCGTCTTGGTGACAAAGGTGAACGACCGGTCGCCGTAAACCGTGATGACCACCGGAATGATCAGCCCTGCCAGGTCCTTGCCCTGTGTCTTGGCGTTGAATTGCTTGCAGAACTCCATGATGTTGACCTGCGCCTGGCCCAACGCGGGGCCCACCGGCGGCGCCGGTGTTGCCTTGCCCGCTTCAATCTGAAGTTTGACGTAGCCGTTGATTTTCTTTGGAGGTGCCATTTTGGGTCCTTCGAAACCAGCTCTTAGCTCCTAGCTTCTGGCTGCCAGCTGGTCATTCATCTTGCGAATTTTGGTACTGCCGATTCAGCGTTTGCCTCAAACCAGAGCCTGCTAGGTCGACGCCTGGCTAGAAGCTAGAAGCTAGTAGCTGGAAGCTGCAGTTACGCAATCTTTTCTACCTTGCCGAATTCGAGTTCGACCGGCGTTGAGCGCCCAAAGATCGTCACCATCACCTTCATCGTCTCGCGATCTTCGTTGATCTCGTCCACCACACCGTTGAAGTTGGCGAACGGCCCGTCAGTGATGCGTACCTGCTCGCCTTTCTCAAACTTGATCTTGAGCCGCGGCTTTTCCTTGGCTGTCTCCGAACGGAAGAGAATCGAGCTCACTTCTTCCTCACTCAGCGCCACGGGCTTGTCGCCGGTGCCCAAAAATCCCGTCACCTTCGGCGTATCTTTCAGGACGTGCCAGAGTTCGTTGTCGAGCTCCATCTCCACCAGCACGTACCCGGGGAGAAAAACCCGCTCCACTGTGCGCTTCTTTCCGTTGACAATCTCCGTCACCGGCTCGGTGGGGATCATCACGCGGCCCACGCGGTTTTTCAGCCCAAAGGCGTGCACGCGGCTCTCGATCGATTCGCGCACTTTGCGCTCGAAGCCTGAGTAAGCGTGCAGAATATACCAGCGGAAGCGCTCGTTGCGCTCCGGCACGGGTGCTGCCTCGGCAGCCGCTGGCGCTTCGTTTTCCGCGCCAGCCTCGGCGTCGCCTTCAGCCCGCTCTGGCTCTTGGGCCTTCGCCGCTACCGTCGTCTCACCCTGCGGTTCTTCTTTTTGTTCCAACTCTTCTGACATTCCGTTCTCGATTCCCACCCTCGCGGTTTACTGCAATCCCCCTAAGCGGCCCAGCAATCCATACACCGCGACTCTGAAAACGCCGTCGACGATGAAGAAAAACAAGCCAAACAGGAAGACAGCAACGATCACAACCCCTGTGGTCGCTCTCACTTCCTTCCACGTCGGCGTCACTACCTTCTTCATCTCCGCGCGTACGTCGCGCAGAAAGCCGGTAAAGTCACTGAACGCGCTCATTGCATTGCCGCCCCATTCCTGCAGTGCGTTGGGCTCCCGCCGTTTTGCTGAACGTTCTTCGCCTTTTTCAATCGCTGTCTTTGTCGCCATACTTCAATTCCTTCTCTAGGGTTCAGGTGTCAGGTTCCAGGGCCAGTTCATTGTGCCGGTCCGACCTGCTCGCTTGCCTCGGCGCCGTTTTACTGATCCCTATTCCCTGATCCCTGTTCCCTGCTTCTCTGGCAGGGGCGGAGGGATTCGAACCCCCAAGTCCGGTTTTGGAGACCGGCAGTTTAGCCGTTGAGCTTACGCCCCTGTAAATGCAGCTTTTAGCTATTAGCCATTAGCCTCTAGCTCAATCATCGGAGACCTGAACTCTTCGTTCTCCCGATGCGAGAGCTAAGAGCTGAAAGCTAAAAGCTGATGGCTGCCCTACTTCGCTTCCTTATGCACCTGGTGCTTGCGGCAGCGCTTGCAGAACTTCTTCAGCTCGAGACGTCCGGTCACGGTCTTCTTGTTCTTCGTCGTCGAGTAGTTCCGCTCCTTGCACGTGGTGCACTCCATTGTGATGATTTCCCGCATGTTTCGTTTCCCTTCGTGAAACCCGTGAAGAAGTGAATTAAGTGAAGGAGTGAATCAGTAACCCCCGCCCTTCACTCTTCTCACTCCATTCACTTTCTTCACTTCTTTCACTCGTTACTTGATAATCTCCGAGATCGTGCCCGCGCCCACCGTCCTGCCGCCTTCGCGGATGGCGAAGCGCAGACCCTTCTCCATGGCCACCGGCGTGATCAGATCTATTTCGAGCTCCACGTTGTCGCCAGGCATCACCATCTCCACCCCCGCCGGCAGCTCCGCCACTCCCGTCACGTCCGTCGTCCGGAAGTAGAACTGCGGCCGGTAGCCCTTGAAGAACGGCGTGTGACGCCCGCCTTCTTCCTTGCTCAACACGTATACCGAGCTCTTAAAGTGCGTGTGCGGCGTAATCGACGCCGGCTTGGCCAGCACCATCCCCCGCTCCACGTCTTCCTTCGGCGTGCCGCGCAGCAGAATCCCCGCGTTGTCGCCCGCCAGACCCTCATCCAGCTGCTTCTTGAACATCTCCACGCCCGTGCATACCGTGGTGCGCGTCTCGCGGAATCCCACGATCTCCACGTTCTCGCCCACCTTCACCTTGCCACGCTCAATGCGCCCGGTGACCACAGTTCCACGTCCCGAGATCGAGAAAATATCCTCAATCGGCATCAGGAACGGCTGATCGATATCGCGCTTCGGCTGCGGCACGTACTTGTCCACCGCCGCCATCAGCTCATCGATCTTCGCCTCCCACTGCGCTTCCCCGTTCAAGGCTCCCAAAGCCGACCCGCGAATTACCGGCACATCGTCGCCCGGAAACTGGTACTTCGACAACAGTTCCCTGACTTCCATCTCCACCAGGTCGATCAGCTCGCCGTCTTCCACTGCGTCGCACTTGTTCAGAAACACCACGATGCAGGGCACCCCCACCTGGCGGGCCAAGAGCACATGCTCCTTGGTCTGCGGCATCGGCCCGTCGGTCGCCGCCACCACCAGAATCGCCCCGTCCATCTGCGCCGCGCCCGTAATCATGTTCTTGATGTAGTCGGCGTGGCCCGGGCAGTCCACGTGCGCGTAGTGACGGTTGGCCGTCTCGTACTCCACGTGCGCCGTGGCGATCGTGATGCCCCGCTCCCGCTCTTCCGGCGCGTTGTCGATCGAATCAAACGAACGGAATACATTCTTCGGGTTGTGCTTCTGCAATACCTTCGTGATCGCCGCCGTCAACGTCGTCTTCCCGTGATCGATGTGCCCGATCGTCCCCACGTTCACGTGCGGCTTGCTGCGATCAAACTTTTCCTTCGCCATAAAAGTCTTAAATCCCTTTCATCGCTTGTACTGCCTGTTTCCAACTCAGGGCGCCCGCATTCGGGCTCCAGCCCCAAAACTC
>Ga0187851_10004189_pt1 | contig 11868 bp, 4 predicted proteins | sample June2016WEW_6_10_FD_132997 | JGI IMG/M metagenome (GOLD analysis project Ga0187851, IMG submission 132997) | Peatland microbial communities from SPRUCE experiment site at the Marcell Experimental Forest, Minnesota, USA - June2016WEW_6_10 | ecosystem: Environmental > Terrestrial > Soil > Wetlands... | reverse complement strand
TGCCATCGCGAGTCACTGAACGTATCAATTTCGGCAAAATCAAAGAGATTGTCGTGCCGCCGAACATGATCGAATTGCAGACCAATTCCTACAAGGAATTCCTGCAAGCGGACGCGGCGCCCAGAAAGCGCCGGAAACACATCGGCCTCGAGGCGGTCTTCCTCGAAGTATTTCCCATCGAAAGTTATGACGGCAAGTGCGTGCTCGATTACGACTCCTACGAAATCGGGGCGCCGAAGCTGGACTGGCTCGAATGCCTGCGTGAAGGCCTGACCTACGGCGCGCCGCTGTACGTCACCTTCCTGCTCAAGGAAGAGGGCCGGAGCGCCAAGGAAGAGAAGGTTTTCATGGGCGAACTGCCGCTGATGACGCCGCAAGGCACGTTCGTCATCAATGGCGCCGAGCGCGTGGTCGTCAGCCAGTTGCACCGGTCGCCGGGCATTGCCTTCGAAGCCACGCAGCATCCCAATGGAAAAATGCTGCACAGCTTCCGCGTCATTCCCGACCGCGGGTCGTGGTATGAAGCGCAGTTCGACACGAGCGATTTGCTTTACGTTTATCTCGACCGCAAGAAACGCCGCCGGAAATTTTTGACGACGACGTTTTTCCGCGCGTTGAGCTTTCTGGATGTCGAAGGCGGCATCGGCAAGGGCAAGGACAATGGCGAGAAGACCCGGGGCACCGACGAGGAAATCCTGAAGCTCTTTTATGAGATCGAGGAACTCACCATCAAGGAAGCCGAGAAACTCGAGGATTTGACGAATTGCGTTTTGATCCAGGATGCGGTGGACGAGGAAAAGGGCCTCGTCGTCGCGCGCGCCTTCGAGCCGCTTTCCAAGGCCGTGGTCAAACAAATCGCCGAGCTGGGCATCAACAAGATCAAGGTCGTGAACACCACGGCCGATGAAGGCATCATGATCAAATGCCTGAAAAAAGACCCGGCCAAAAACGAGGAAGAGGCGCTCAAGGACATTTATCGCCGCCTGCGTCCGGGCGACCCGCCGACCGCCGCCAATGCGCGCGCGTTGCTCAAACGGTTGTTCTTCGACCCGAAACGTTACGATCTGGGCCGCGTGGGCCGTTACAAGATCAATCAAAAACTCGGCCTCAAGGACAAGGAAGAATCACGCATTCTTACCAAGCACGATCTGGTGGCCGCCACGAAATATCTGCTCCGACTCAAGAAAGGCGAAGGGAGCGTGGATGACATTGATCACCTGGGCAGCCGCCGCATCCGCACGGTCGGCGAATTGCTTGCCAACCAGTGCCGGGTCGGGCTTTCGCGCACCGAGCGCCTCGTCAAGGAACGCATGACGTTGTTCGATCAAAGCGTCGAGCAAATGGCGCCGCAAAAGCTCATCAATCCCAAGGCGCTCTCGGCGGTCATTCGCGATTTCTTTGGCCGTTCACAGCTCAGCCAGTTCATGGACCAGATCAATCCGCTGGCCGAATTGACCCACAAGCGGCGTCTGTCCGCGCTCGGGCCCGGTGGCTTGAGCCGTGACCGCGCCGGATTTGAAGTCCGCGACGTCCATCCGTCGCATTACGGGCGCATCTGTCCGATTGAGACGCCGGAAGGCCCGAACATCGGTCTCATCGCGTCGCTGGCGACGTTTGCGCGCATCAACGATTTCGGCTTTCTCGAAACGCCTTATCGCAAGGTCGAAAACGGGCGCGTCACCAATCATGTGGATTACCTGACCGCCGACCGCGAGGAACAATTCATCATCGCGCAGGCGAATTCGCCGGTGGACGACAAGGGCAAATTCACGACCGACCGCGTCGTTTGCCGCGCCCGGACCGATTTCATTGACGTCGAGCCCGCGCGGGTGGATTACATGGACGTTTCGCCCAAGCAGCTGGTGTCCATCGCCGCGTCGCTGATTCCGTTCCTGGAACACGACGACGCCAATCGCGCGTTGATGGGTTCCAACATGCAACGCCAGGCGGTGCCGTTGCTGGTGACCGAAGCGCCGTTGGTGGCCACCGGCCTGGAAGACCGGGTCGCCCGCGACTCGCGTGCCGTGGTGGTTGCGGAAGAAAACGGCAAAGTCGCTTCCGTCAGCGGCGATAGCGTCATCATCACCGAGGATGGCAAATTGCCGGAGACGAAAAAGAAGATCAAACACGACCCGGAAAAGGGCGTGTGGGTTTATCCGATCCGCAAATTCATGCGGTCGAATGCCGCGACGTGCATCAATCAAAAAACGCTCGTGCACAAGGGTGACCACGTGAAGAAAGGGCAGGTCATCGCCGACGGTCCCTGCACCCAGAACGCCGAACTCGCCCTGGGTCGCAACGTGCTCGTCGCATTCATGCCGTGGAACGGCTACAACTTTGAGGACGCAATTCTCATCAGTGAAAAAATCGTGAAGGACGATATTTTCACGAGCATTCACATTGATGAATTTGAAGTGGCCGCGCGCGACACCAAGCTCGGGCCGGAGGAAATCACGCGCGACATCCCGAATCTCGGCGATGAGGCGCTCAAAAACCTCGGACCGGACGGAGTCATCCGCATCGGGGCGGAAGTGAAGCCCGGCGACATTCTGGTCGGCAAAATCACGCCGAAATCGGAAACCGAACTCGCGCCGGAAGAGCGTCTGCTGCGCGCCATTTTCGGGGAAAAGGCCGCCGACGTGAAGGACACGTCGCTCAAGATTCCTTCCGGCACCTATGGCATCGTCATGGACGTCAAGGTGTCGTCGAAGAAGGAAAACGATCACGACAGCAAATCGTCTGCGGGCGAGGAAAAGCGCCACGCGAAGCAGATTGAGGACGACCACAAGAAAAAGACCGATGAATTGCGCGATCAATTGACCGAGGCGTTGAGCAACATCCTGCTCGGTGAAAAAATCCCGCTCGACGTGGTCAATTCCGAGACCGGGGAAATCATCATCCCGGCGAACCGCAAGATCACGAAGACGCTCCTGCGCAAGCTCGCAACGGTTTACGACCGCATCGAGATCGATCCGTCGCCGATCCGCAACAAGATCAACGAAATCATCGGCAGCTTCAAAAAGAAGTTCGATGATTTGCAGATGCAATACGACGAGGAAATGGAACGCGCCGAGGCGGGCGAAGGCGTGGAAGCCGGCATCGTCAAGTCGGTGAAGGTTTACATCGCCTCCAAGCGCAAGCTGTCCGTCGGCGATAAAATGGCCGGACGCCACGGCAACAAGGGTGTGGTGGCGCGCATTGTGAAGGAGGAAGACATGCCGTTCCTGGAGGACGGAACACCGATGGACATCGTGTTGAATCCGCTGGGCGTGCCCTCGCGCATGAACGTCGGCCAGGTGCTGGAAACGCACCTCGGCTGGGCGGCGAAAATCCTGGGATTGAAATTCGCCACACCGGTCTTCGACGGTATCAAGGAAAAGGACATTCGCAGTTACCTCAAAGAGGCGAAACTGCCGGAGCACGCCAAGACGATTCTTTATGATGGCTGCACCGGCCAGCCCTTCGACCAGGAAATTGTGGTCGGTTATATTTACATGATGAAACTGGGCCACCTGGTTGCGGACAAGATTCACGCCCGCGCGGTGGGGCCGTACTCGCTGGTCACGCAGCAGCCACTCGGCGGCAAGGCGCAATACGGCGGCCAGCGCTTCGGCGAAATGGAAGTGTGGGCGATGGAAGCCTATGGCGCGGCTTACACGCTGCAGGAATTGCTCACCGTCAAGTCCGACGACGTGCAGGGACGCACGCGCATTTACGAGGCCATTGTCAAGGGTGACAACGCATTGGAGGCGGGCATTCCCGAATCCTTCAACGTGCTCGTCAAGGAAATGCAGTCGCTCGGCCTGGATGTGAAGGTCGGTTACGCGAATCCGGCGGAACACCCGGAAGCATCCGCCGTGACGCTGGCGACGCTATAACCCGGAAACCATTCAACCAACGCGGAAACAAATTTTAGTATGATCGGCAACAAAGAAAACGCGCGCGAGCTGCTCGGACTGGACAAGGTCAATCAGGTGGATTACGTCGGGATTACCGTCGCCTCACCTGATGCCATCCGGTCGTGGAGCAAAGGCGAAGTCAAAAATCCCGAAACCATCAACTACCGCACGTTCAAGCCGGAGAAGGGCGGCCTCTTCTGCGAACGCATCTTCGGTCCCGTCAAGGACTGGGAATGTTCCTGCGGCAAGTACAAGCGCATCAAGCATCGCGGCATCGTTTGCGACCGTTGCGGCGTGGAAGTGACGCTCGCCCGCGTCCGCCGCGAGCGCATGGGCCATATCGAACTGGCCGTGCCGACGTGCCATATCTGGTTTTTCAAGTGCATGCCGTCGCGCATCGGCCTCGTTCTCGACGTGACCGCGCGCAACCTGGAGCGCGTGATTTATTACGAGGATTATCTCGTCATTGATCCGGGCAACACGCCTTTGAAGCAGAATCAACTGCTCAACGAACACGAATACCGCGAAGCCCGCGAGACTTACGGCGCAGACGCATTTCTGGCCAAGATGGGCGCCGAAGCCGTGCGCGAAGCGCTGGCGCGGGTGGACCTGGCCAAGGGCATCGATCAATTGCAGGAGGCGATGACCGAAACCAAGAGCAAACAAATCCGCAAGAAGCTGGCGAAGCGGATCAAACTGCTTCAGGGCTTGCAGATTTCCAAGAGCCGGCCGGAATGGATGATTCTCACGGTGCTGCCGGTGATACCGCCGGACCTGCGCCCGCTCGTGCCGCTCGAAGGCGGCCGGTTTGCCACGTCGGATTTGAACGATTTGTATCGCCGCGTCATCAACCGGAACAACCGGCTCAAGACGTTGCTCCAGCTCAAGACGCCCGAGGTCATCATCCGCAACGAAAAACGCATGCTACAGGAGGCCGTGGACGCGCTCTTCGACAACGGCCGCCATGGCCGCCCGGTCACCGGCGCGGGCAACCGCTCGCTGAAATCCCTGAGCGACATGCTCAAGGGCAAGGGTGGACGTTTCCGGCAGAATCTGCTCGGCAAGCGCGTGGATTATTCCGGCCGTTCCGTCATCGTCATCGGCCCGGAACTGAAGCTGCATCAGTGCGGGTTGCCGAAGAAAATTGCGCTGGTTTTGTTCGAGCCGTTCATCATCCGCCGGCTCAAGGAATTGGGCTACGTCCACACCGTTCGCAGCGCCAAGAAAATGATCGAGCGCCAGACGAAGGAAGTCTGGGACGTTTTGGAGGAAGTGACCAAGGGTCATCCGGTGCTGCTCAATCGCGCACCGACGCTGCACCGTCTGTCCGTGCAGGCGTTCGAGCCGCAGTTGATCGAAGGCGAGGCCATCCGCATTCACCCGCTGGTTTGCACCGCTTACAACGCGGACTTCGACGGCGACCAGATGGCCGTGCATGTGCCGCTGTCTGTCGAGGCGCAGATGGAAGCACGGCTGCTGATGATGGCGACCAACAACATCTTCAGCCCGTCGTCCGGCAAGCCGATCATCACGCCAACGCAGGACATCACGCTCGGTTGTTATTATCTTACCGCCGAACCGCGCACGCCGATGCCCGCCGATACACGGAAACTGCCGTTGTTCGGGTCGAAGGACGAGGTGATTTTCGCCTACGATGACGGCGCAGTGAAGACCCACGACCGGATTCGCCTGGCGAATCCTGATTTCGGCCGGCAAACCGTCTATGGCGACGCGAACCGGAAGATCATCGAAACGACCGTTGGCCGCGTCACCTTCAGCGAGATTTGGCCTGCGGAACTCGGCTTTTACAACAGGGCCGCCGGCAAGAGCCAGCTCGGCGATTTGATCTGGAAATGTTACAAGTTCGCCGGCCATGACAAAACCGTCACGATGCTCGACAAGCTCAAGGAACTTGGTTTCCGCGAGGCCACCAAGTCCGGCGCGTCCATCGGCATTGATGACATGATCGTGCCCAAGGAACGCGACCAGGAAATTGACGTCGCGCAAAAGCAGATCAAGGAAGTTGAGAAGCAGTATCGCAAGGGTGTCATCACGCCAGGCGAACGCTACAACAAGATCGTGGACATCTGGACGCATTGCACCGATATGATTTCCAGCGTCATGTTCCGCACGCTCGAGCAGAACCAGGGCAAGAAGGAGTTCAACCCGGTATTCCTCATGGTGGATTCCGGCGCGCGCGGCAACAAACAGCAGGTCCGCCAGCTCGCCGGCTTGCGCGGCCTCATGGCCAAGCCCAGCGGCGACATCATCGAAAAACCGATTCTCGCGAATTTCCGCGAGGGTCTTTCCGTGTTGGAATACTTCATCTCAACCCACGGCGCCCGTAAAGGTCTGGCCGACACCGCCCTCAAAACCGCGGACTCCGGTTACATGACCCGCAAACTCGTGGACGTGTCGCAGGATGTCATCATCCAGCAGCAGGATTGCGGCACCACGAACGGCATCTGGGTTTCGGCGGTTTATGAAGGTGAAGACGAAGTCGTCAAACTGGCCGACCGGCTCGTGGGCCGGTTCGCCTGCGACGACATTGTGAACTCGACGAACCCGAAGGAATTTCTCATCCGGGCGAACGAGGAAATCGACGAGGAAAAGGCCAAACGCATCGAGGCTTCGGGCGTCGATCGCGTGCGCATCCGCTCGGTGCTCACGTGCGAAAGCAAGCACGGCATTTGCATTCATTGTTATGGCCGCAACCTCGCCACCGGCGGACTCGTCAAGCTTGGCGAGGCGGTTGGCATCATCGCCGCCCAGTCCATCGGCGAGCCGGGCACGCAGTTGACGATGCGGACGTTCCACATCGGCGGCACGGCGGCGCAGGTGTTCAAGATTCCTCAGATCAAGGCCAAGCACGACGGCGTGATCCATTACAATGAGCTCCGCCTGGTTGAACTGGAGGACGGCAACAACATCGTGCTCAACAAAAACGGTTCCGTCTCCATTCTCGGCGATGACGGGCGCGAGCTGGAAAACCACATCGTGGTCATCGGTGCCGTCATTTCAGCCAAGGACGGCGCCAAGGTGAAAAAAGGTGAAACCTTCGTGCAATGGGACCCATATAACGTGCCGATTCTTTCCGAAAAGGCCGGCAAGGTGAAATTCCACGACATCATCGAAGGCGTGACGATGAAGCAGGAAATGGATGAAACCACCGGCCAGGAAGCCATGGTGCTCGTCGAACACAAGGAAGATTTGCACCCGCAAATCATCATCAGCAACGATGAGGGCGAGGCGGTGGCGAATTATCCGATACCCTCCGGCGCGCACGTTGTCGTGACCGAAGGCAGCAAGATTGTCGCCGGCACCCTGATGGCCAAGACGCCGCGCAAGACCTCCAAGACCAAGGACATCACTGGCGGCCTGCCTCGCGTGGCGGAGCTGTTTGAAGCCCGTCGTCCGAAGGACGCGTCGGAGATTTCCAAGATTGACGGTCTGGTGGACTTTGGGGCAAGCGTGCGCGGCAAGCGTTGCATTGTCATCAAAGACACACAGACGCAGGCGGAAGAGGAACATCTCATTCCCATTGGCAAGCACGTCATCGTCTTCAAGGGCGACATGGTGAAGAAAGGCCAGCAGTTGACCGAAGGCCCGATGGACCCGCACGAAATTCTTGAAGTCTGCGGGCCGCAGGAACTGCAGGAGCACCTCGTCAGCGAAGTGCAGGAAGTTTATCGTCTGCAGGGCGTGACCATCAATGACAAGCACATTGAAATCATCGTCCGGCAGATGCTCCGCAAGGTGCGCATCACCGAACCGGGCGACACCACGTTCCTTTGGGGCGAACAGATTGACAAGCTGGACTTTGAGGAAGAGAACGAGCGCGTCGATAAGATGGGCGGCAAGCCGGCGGAAGCTTCGCCTGTGTTGCTGGGCATCACCAAGGCGTCGCTCGAAACCGACAGTTTCCTCAGCGCCGCGTCGTTCCAGGACACGACCCGCGTGCTGACCGAGGCGGCCACCCGTTCCAAGGTGGACAACCTGCGCGGTTTCAAGGAAAACGTCATCATGGGCCACATCATCCCGGCCGGCACCGGATTCGATATGCACCGCAGGGTGCAACTCACGCATCTGGTTGAGGTTGAGGATGAACCGGAGCCGGTGGAACCGGTGGAACCGGCTGCCGCAGAGAATCCGTTGCTGGCCTGACGAATAACAATTGATCAACGCAAGGCGTTCGGGAAACCGGACGCCTTGTTTATTTCAATCAATGCCTTTCACGTTCGCGTGAATGCGGTCGTATTTATTGCTCGTTATCCAGGGCGGGATTCCTTAATTAGGTTTTGTCCATTCCATGAAATCAATAAGCTGGCAACACCTCTGAAGGCATGAGCCTGAAACAAAAAGCTTTTCCGACGGCTCCGCCCAATGACACAACTCCGTCAGCCATTCCAGCCGGGTCAGGCAATAACTGGTCTGTTTTTGCGGTTTGTGTATTTCTTATGTGCGTCATCTGGATGGTGTTTGGCCAGACGCTCGGGTATGAATTCGTCAACTACGATGATAATTCATACGTGTATGAGAATCTACAGGTCATTCACGGATTGAATCTGCAAGGAATTAAGTGGGCATTTACCCACAATGTGGCAGCCAATTGGCATCCACTGACCATGATTTCGCTCATGCTGGATTACCAATTACACGGGCTTCATGCGGGCGGCTATCATTTCACCAACGTCCTGCTCCACACCGCCACAGCCGTTTTGCTGTTTTTGGTGTTGCGGGGAATGACGGGTGCATTGTGGCGCAGCGCATTTGCGGCGGCGATATTCGCCATCCATCCGTTGCGAGTGGAATCGGTGGCGTGGGTGACCGAACGCAAGGACATGCTCAGCGGACTGTTCTTCGTGCTGACACTCGGCGCGTACGTCCGTTATACCCGCACTCCATCCTCGTGGGCCCGTTATCTGGCGGTAATATCTTTATTTACGCTGGGTCTTCTGTCCAAATCATCGCTGGTGACGCTGCCGTTCCTGCTATTGCTTCTGGATTACTGGCCGCTCGACCGAATGCAACCTGTCGTTTCCCGCTCCATCTTCAAGGTTCTGGGTCCGCTCATCATTGAAAAAATTCCATTATTTGTGCTTTCAATCGCGGCGTGCGTGGTGACCATTCTTACTCAACAATCCGCGCTGGCGCCGGTCGGAGAATTGCCTCTTTTCTATCGGACGGGCTATGCCGCAGTTTCCTATGTCGTCTACCTGGTGCAGATGTTTTATCCCGGAGGCTTGGCTTTCTTATATCCGTTTCCACGAGAGGGTCTGCCGTTGCCGGAAGTTGTTCTGGCACTGGTGCTGCTGGCCGGCCTTTCCGCAGGCGTGCTGGCGTTACGACGGTGGCATCCATATTTGGTTGTTGGTTGGTTGTGGTATTTGGGAATGCTAATACCAATGATCGGTATGGTTCACGTCGGTAGTGTCGCCCGGGCTGATCGCTTCACGTATCTGCCGCAAATCGGCCTGTATATTCTTCTGACCTGGGCGGTGGTGGAGTTGACGGCCTCCTGGCGAAGCCGTCGCTATGTGTTGGGCGGTGGCGCGCTGGTTGTTCTGGCGGTCTTGATCATTTGTGCCCGGGCGCAAACCACATACTGGCGTGACAGCGAATCACTATGGACCCGCTCAGTTGCCTCCACTCCGGGCAACAGCATCGCCCACAACAACCTGGGCGGGGTTTTTCGCGATCAAGGACGGATTGAGGAAGCCGGCGCGCAATTCCAAATGGCACTGGCCATCAATCCCGACTTTGCCGAAGCCCACAACAACCTGGGCGTGGTCCTTGCCCAACAAGGACGGGAAGAAGAAGCGATCGCACAATTTCAACAGGCACTGGCCATCAAACCCGATTACGCCGAAGCCCATTACAATCTCGGCAACGCTTTTTACGGGCAGGGATACATGGCCGAAGTCATCGACCAATTCCAAAAGGCGCTGGCCAGCAAACCTGACTACCTGCAAGCCCAGAACAACCTGGCCCTGGTGCTGGCCACCTGTCCGCGGGCCTCGTTGCGAAATGGGATTGAGGCGGTGCGGTTGGCCGAACGGGCGAATCAGCTTGCCGGTGGGAACAACCCGGCCGTTCTCTGCACGCTGGCGGCGGCCTATGCGGAGACGGGCAGATTTCAGAAAGCGATAGCAACGGCGCAACGGGCTCTGCAACTGGCAGAGACACAGTCCAGCACCGCACTGGTCGGGGCACTTCAATCACAACTGAAGCTCTATGAGGCAGGCCTCCCATTCCATGAGACGGAACCAGCATCTTAAGCGCATATTGGTCTTGTCGTGGTTTGGCGGATTGCCGGCGCAACTTTGCCTGGTTTTGCCGTTAAAGCGGCCGAATAATCAAAAATCACCCCGTTTGGGCGGTTCGGCCCCGGTTGTTTTTTGATTTTGTGCGCTGAAATACTTGTTGCAACAATAAATGCGTTTGATATATTCCGCTTTCCGTTTGACCGGCAAAAATGTGCCGGAAAAATGCGGAGAGATATTTTTTTTAAAGATAAAATGCCGACAATCAATCAATTGGTTCGCAAGGGCCGACGCAAAGTAAAGTACAAGTCCAAGTCGCCAGCCTTGGAAGGCTCGCCGTTTCGACGCGGGGTATGCATTCAGGTCATGACGCGCACGCCCAAGAAGCCGAACTCGGCGATGCGCAAGGTGGCCAAGGTGCGCCTGACCAACGGGTATGAGATCATCGCCTACATCCCGGACGAGGGCCACAATTTGCAGGAACACTCCATTGTCATGGTGCGCGGCGGTCGCGTGAAGGATCTGCCGGGTGTGCGCTATCACATTGTCCGCGGCCGGCTGGATGCCGCCGGGGTTGAAAAACGCCGGGTCAGCCGCTCGAAGTACGGCGTGAAACGTCCGAAACCCGGTTCCCGGCCCGCAGCGCCGGCGGCCGCAGAGGCTCCTGCGGCAGCAGCACCCGCAGCCTGACAATTTAACCATTTAACCATTTAACAAATTCATGTCCCGCAGACGACAAGCTACCCGACGAAAGATTGCCAAGGACGGCAAGTTCCAGAGTGTTTTGGTTTCCCGGCTGGTCAACACCATCATGTACGGCGGCAAGAAGAGCACGGCCCAGCGGATTGTGTACGGCGCGTTCAACAGCATTTCCGAAAAGAATCCGGCCAGCAACCCGGTGGAAATTTTACAGCGCGCGGTGGACAACGCCAAACCGCGCATCGAAACCAAGGCGCGCCGCGTCGGCGGCGCCACGTATCAGGTTCCGCTGGAAGTGCCGGCGGACCGGCAGGCGGCCCTGGCGCTGCGCTGGATCGTGGATTTTGCGGACGCCCGCAAGGGCACGCCCATGCGCGAGGCGCTCGCGGCGGAAATCATGGAGGCATACCAAGGGCAGGGGAATGCCATCCGTAAACGCGACGAAGTTCACAAAATGGCACAGGCCAACAAGGCATTCGCTCATTTCCGCTGGTAATAATATTTTCAACGCGCCCCGAAGATGTTTTAACATCGGGGCGTTTTTTATTTTTCCAAACCATGACACAAGCAGCCACCAAAACATCGAAATCGGACGTTTCATCCGGCCGCGAATATCCGCTGGAGCGCACGCGCAACATCGGCATAGCGGCGCACATTGATGCGGGCAAGACGACCACAACCGAGCGGATTCTCTTTTACACCGGACTCATTCACAAGATTGGCGACGTGGATGACGGCAACACGGTGACCGACTGGATGGAGCAGGAACGCGAACGCGGCATCACCATCACGTCCGCGGCCGTCACCTGTTATTGGACGCAGAAACAGAACAAGCCCGGCGAAGCCACCCTGTTCAAGTCGTTCCAGGACAAGCCGCATCGGATCAACATCATTGATACGCCCGGTCACGTGGATTTCACGGCGGAGGTCGAGCGTTCCATGCGCGTTCTCGACGGCGCGGTGGCGGTGTTTTGCGGCGTGGCGGGCGTGCAGCCGCAGTCCGAAAC
>Ga0187851_10004188_pt1 | contig 11869 bp, 9 predicted proteins | sample June2016WEW_6_10_FD_132997 | JGI IMG/M metagenome (GOLD analysis project Ga0187851, IMG submission 132997) | Peatland microbial communities from SPRUCE experiment site at the Marcell Experimental Forest, Minnesota, USA - June2016WEW_6_10 | ecosystem: Environmental > Terrestrial > Soil > Wetlands... | reverse complement strand
CGGCCCCAGGTCGATGATGGCGGGTTGGCCGTCGGCGTACACGATGAAGTTGCCAACGTCGTTGTGGTTGTGGCTTTCGCCGTTGTGTCCGCCCTGCGCGGCGAGGTACAGCCCTTGTACCGAGCCTTCCTGCCGCCGCGCTGCCAGCACCTGGACGCCGCCCAGCCACGCTTCGCCCACCAGCGGGGGCCGGCTGTCCGCATCGCGCATCTCCTCTGCAAGGAACAGAGTCCGCAGGTCCCGTCCCATGCTCTCCTCGACGTCGCCCCGATCCCGCAGCGCCAGCGAGAAGGCGCCCTGCGCGGTCAACTTCGGGTCGCCGATGCGCTGTCCGTAGACGTAGGTCGTCGCCGCCGACAGACTGACCTTGGCCGGCGCGTCGGCGAAGTTGATGTACCACGCTCCGGCGATGTGCACGCGGTAGATGTAGCGCCCGATCTCCTTCACCAGCGGATTCGAGTAGACGTCGATTTTTCCGCGCGTGGCCGCCCGCAGCAGTTCCAGGCAATCCAGCAGCGATGCGCCGGCGCGGTTCCAATAGCCCGGCCCTTCGTCGCACCCGCCATCGTCGTGATACGAGTCCAGGAAGCTGTCCAGGCTCCGCAGGATCTTGTGGACCACGGCCGGCCGCCGCTCCTCCGGCTCCATCAGCAGCGCGCAGGTGAGCCAGTTGGAGTTGATCCAGGGGTTCCAGTTGTTAACCTCGCGCCGGTGCTGCGGGTCCAGGCCCATCCACCAGAAGTCGACGCGCTCGCGGCACGGCGCGAGAATCCGGCGCTCGATCTCGACTCGCATGCGCTTGGGCGCCAGCGGCGACAGCTTGGCCAGTTGCTCGCCCAGCAGCCACCACGTCCACGCCAGCAGGCTGCCCGTCTCGGCCGCGAAAAGATCGACCACCGGCTCTTCTACGTCCGGCAACCCCGTGCCCGCCTTTTGCAGGTTCAGGTGCGCCGGCACGCCCCACCACGTCTCCTCGCACAGCAGCCAGACGCCATTCAGAATGTCGTCCAGATACCGGCCCTGGCCCTCGATGCACTCCGCCAGCACCAGGTCGCGCAGCCGCTTGCGCCGCCCAAACGACTCGGCTTCATAGCGCGAGCGATTACCATTCCGGCTGTACTCCAGTTCGAGCGTCGCCGGCAGCGAGTTCCAGGCTTTGCCCAGGAGGCGCTGGGCGTTGCGCATCGTCGTCTCGCGCAGATCGGCGGGCAGCGCCTGCCAGGGGCCGCGTTGCGCATAGCGTGGGAACGGCGGCCATTGCGCCGCGGGTATGAGGACCTCCGCGATGCGGCGTTCATCCCAGGAGCCGGCCAGGATTCGGCGATCGGCCGATTCCTGTGCGCTCCGAGCCAACGCCTCAGGCGCGGCCAGCGCGGCCTCAGCCCCAGCCGTCCAGGGAAGGGAAGCGGCAGCGAGCAATGTCCGGCGAGTCAACTTCGGCATACGCTCATTTCATATCACGGATCGCCTCCGGCGCCTCCAATAGTGTCCCCAAAGTGCGTTGATTCTTACGGGCGCTCTCGCCACCACCGCCGGGCTGCCACAAGCGCCCAGATAGCTTCCACCAGCCCAAAGGGCCATGCGCCTTGTAGAAACCCATAGGTCGATCCAAGGACGCACGAAACGGCAAACCCCAGAATGAACCAATGGCTGCGTTTTTCGAGCGCATAAGTAACGAGCATCGCCATGACTGCGAATAGCCCGAAGAGGGTGAGGGGGCTCAAGCCATCAGACTAGCAGCCTGGTTAGATCCCACACTTGATCCGTGATCCCCGCCTCCATGGCGGGCGTGACGCGCAGTGAGCGATGCACGCGCCAATTTTGCAACCAGTTTCGGTTTCATGCATACAATACTTAGGAGGATTCCCTATGCGCATCGCCCCCCTGCTGCTCGCTTTCACGCTCACCGTCACCGCCTTTGCCGTCGACATCGCGGGCAAATGGAATCTGACCGCCAAGGACCCCGACGGGAACGACATCAAAGGCCAAATGGTTCTCAAGCACGAGGACGGCAAGCTCAGCGGAACCATCGGCGGCGCCCAGGGAACGAACCCGCTCAAGGAGGTCGAGTTCAAGGACAACGTTCTGACGTGCAAGCTGATGTACGGCGACAACCAGGTGACTTTGAAGCTGACGCTGGACAGCGACACGCTTAAAGGCAACTGGTCGACGGAGGATGGCAGCACAGGCCCCGTTGAATGCACTCGCGATAAGGAGGCCGCGGCTGCCAAGGCGGATTCGCCCGTCGCCGGCGTGTGGAAAATCGAAACGACCGGCCCGGACGGGAACCCCGTCCAGGCGCAACTCACCCTGAAGCAGGAGCAGGGCGTATGGAGCGGACAACTGGTGGTCGCAGAGCACGGCCTGACCCTGCCGCTCGAAGACATCAAGGTCCAAGGCGCGGCTTTGTCCCTCAAGATACCCACCGACAATGGAACCTTCGCCCTCGAAGGCCAGGTCAGGGCAGACAAGCTTGTCGCGACCGCCGTCGGTCCCGACGGGTCACAGCACAAGCTGTCCGGAACCCGCCAGTAGACTCCCGCAAGCAGCGTTATCTCCGCGAGAAACGTCATTTCCGCAGGAATTGGAACCGCTGGCAGGCATGCGACAGAGGGTGCGGCGGGGGCCTGGCGCGGGGGCTTGGCGCGGGCAGAAAATGCGGTCGCGAAGCACCAGGCCGCTACTAGTAGCGGCCTGTGTTTCCATAAGTTATTGATAAATAATCACTTAGGATGGAAGGGCCGCTACGCTGTAGCGGCCTGCCTCCCCGGCTTCAACCCACCGACGCCATTCACCGTGGTGTATCCGCTCTGCTTCATATTCATCCCGAAGCTCCTTTCCGCTCCCGGAGCATCTCAAGTATCCCTGGTGGATTGAATCGGGTATTGGGCGAATCGGGTAGTGGGTGAATTGCCCCGCTCCTCTGCGGTCGCACCGTGCCTAGCACGATCCAGTGGGGGATATCCCACTTAATCCGGAGAATGATTTCCTGTATCTCCCTAGTTTTCATCACTTCGAGAAGTGGTACGGGAATTGCGTTAGTTCAGGCATGAACCCTGCGGCGACTGTTCAAGCCCGCCCCCGGTTGGTTTTCTGGGAATTGACCACCGGCTGCAACCTGCGCTGTATTCACTGTCGTGCGAGTGCCACCGAACTGATGAGCCCGGACGACCTTTCCACCAGCGAATGCCTGCGCATCGTCGACGAACTGGCCCAATACGCTCCGCTGATTCTGGTCTTGAGCGGTGGCGAGCCGCTGTGGCGGCGCGACGTCTTCGAGATCGCAGCTCGCGCCAATCAGCGCGGCATGCGGGTGGCGTTGGCCACCAACGGCACGCTGATGGACGAGGCCATGGCCGAGCGCACCAGGGACGCCGGGATCGTGCGCGTGGCCATCAGCCTGGACGGAGCGGACCGCGCCACGCATGACAGTTTCCGGGGCCACGACGGCGCCTTCGAGGCGGCCATTCGCGGCATCCGCTGCCTGCAGGACGTGGGCATTTCGACGCAAATCAACAGCACCGTATCGCGTCACAATGCGCACCAGCTTCCGGAACTGATCGAGCTGGCCAAACGCCTGAAAGTGGACGCTTTCCATCTCTTCCTGCTGGTTCCGGTCGGCTGCGGTCTGACGATTGCCGAAGACCAGTCCGTCAGTGCCGCAGACGCCGAACGGATCCTGAACTGGTATTACGACCGCAGCCTCGACAGCGGCATGGAGTTGAAAGCCACCTGCGCCCCGCAGTACTACCGCATTGCCCGGCAGCGCCGGGCCGAATCGCGCCGCGCCGGCGAGGCCGTGCCCGACCTGATGCCGCGTCCGCTGCATGCCGCGGCCGCCGATCCGGGCGAGGGTCATGCGGGGGGCCATCCACACGGCCACCCGACGGGCCTGAACCAGATGACGCGCGGCTGCCTGGCCGGCTCCGGCGTCTGCTTCATCTCGCACAAGGGCGTCGTCCAGCCCTGCGGTTACCTGCCACTCGCCGCGGGCGACCTGCGCCAGCAGGGCTTCCGCGAGATCTGGGAAGACTCGGCGCTGTTCGCGGAACTTCGCGACCCCGGCCAATTGGAAGGCAAATGCGGCTGCTGCGAGTTCAAGCTGGTCTGCCTGGGATGCCGCGCCCGGGCCTACGGCATGACCGGCAATTGGAAGGGCGAGGAGCCCTTCTGCGTATACGAACCGCGCGCCACGCGGGCGCCGGGAGGAGCCGGATGCCAGCCCGCGCACAACTAGCCGGCGGCGCGTCGGAGCGCCTCGCGTCCGGGCCGGGCAGCGCACCGGACCGCCACGTTTTCGTGGTCTGCGACGGTGAGTGCTGTCGCGACGCGGGTTCGAGCCAGCTTCTCGGTTTGCTGCGCGGGCGCCGCCGTCAGCACAATGATCGTCACGACGTCCGCGTCAGCGCCTCGCGCTGTATCGGCCGCTGTACCATGGCGCCCGCCATGGTGGAGGACGGGCGCGTGCTGGGGTGGGTCAGCCTGCGCCGGCTGAAGAGTGAATTGATCCGTTTGGGGCTGCTCAAGTCGGCTGCCTGAACGATTCAGCCGGAACTAGGCTGAACTGGCGGCGCGCGCTCCCGCCGCTTCGACCAGGAACGACTTCCTCATCACTGCTTTGTGGTTTTTGTAGGCGCGGCGGTCGCCTTGCTCAGCGGCTTTGCGGCTGGGGGCGGCGGGACGGTAGCTTTGCTCTCAGTCTTTGCGGATGGAGGCGCTGTGGCGGGCGTGCTGACTTGAGTCTTCGAGGCTGGCGGAGGCGTGGCCGGCACGTTGGTTTGAGGGATTGTCCTGGGCTCGCTCATCACCGGAAGCTTGGCGACTGGCAGGATCGGCAACTGCGACGGCGCCGGAAGGTATTGCACGATGACGGAGATGCGCCGGTTGGCCGGGTCGTCCGGATCGGCCTTGTTGCGCAGTTGGCGGTCGGCGAATCCCCTCACTTGCGCGATCTTGTCCATGGGTACGCCGCAGGCTTGAAATACACGCCGCGCGGTGTTGGCCCGGTCCGTCGAAAGCTCCCAGTTGGTATAGCCGGTAGTGGAGGCGTAGGGCTTGGCGTCAGTGTGCCCTTCCAGCAGCAGTTGGTTGGGCAGCAACTTGAGCTGGCTGGCCAGCATGTGCAGGATTTCATCGCCCCGCGGAGAAAGTTTCGCACTGCCGCTATCGAAAAACAGCCCAGTCCGCGTCTCCAGCAGTTCGATCCGCAGGCCCTCATCCGTGACTGTGATCGTGATGTTGTTCTTGAGCAGATCGAACTTTGGCAACTGGTGCATCACCTGCTCGATTCTGTCTTTCAGCTTGGCCATGTCGTCGGGCTTGGCCATCAATCCTTCACCCTTGCCGCTGAGCGTGGTGCCGGCCAGTTTACCGGTACCCGTCGGGTCCTGGAAATAGGTCTGCACGGCTTTTTTGACCTTTTCGCTGGAACTCACCAGCCACAGCACGATGAACAACGCCATCAGCGCTGTGACGAAGTCGGCGTAGGCCACCTTCCACGCGCCGCCATGATGTCCGCCGTGGCCCTTCTTGCGGCGGATGACGACGATTGGAGCTGTCTGCTGGCTGCCCATGCCGCGTCCCTCCGGCGCTAAGCCGCCGCCTCGTCCGCTGGCGGCGCCGCTCCCGCCGGCGGAGCCGCGGCCTCACTCCGTGCTCCGCGAATCATGGTTTCGGTTTCCTTGAAAGAAGGACGGATCGAGGTAGGAATTGAACGCCGCGCGAATTCGACGGACAACTGCGGCGCCAGGCCTTTGATGAAGGCCAGCGTGGCCATGCGCAGGAATTGCAGGTACTTGCCTTCGGCCTGGATGCCTTTGGCCATGCTCGCCGCGAGCGGCCCGACTACGCCGTAGCACAGCAGGATGCCCAGAAATGTGCCCACCAGCGCCGCGGCGACTTTGTTGCCGATCTCTTCCGGCGGGCCCCCGATGGCGCCCATCGTGATGCAGACGCCGAGCACGGCGGCGACGATGCCCAGGCCCGGCAGCGCGTCGGCGACCGAGGTCAGCGAGTCCACGGGCACCGAGTGCTCCTCGTGCTGAACGTCCAGATCCACTTCCATTAACTGGTCGAGCTCGAACGGGCCCACGCCCGCCGAGATCGCCATTCGCACCGTGTCGCAGAAGAACGCCAGTGCTTCGTGATCTTTCAGAAATCCGGGATACTTTTTGAACACGTCGCTCTTGTCCGGATCATCGACGTCGGCCTCCAACCGCGCCATCCCGTTCTTGCGGGCGAACACGAAGACGTCATTCATCATCTTCAGTTGTTCGAGGTAGAACTTCTTGGTGAACCGGCTGGGCTTCAGGATGCCCATCAAGCCTTTCCCGATTGCAATCACCACCGGCAGCGGGTTGGCAATCAGCAATGTGCCCGTGGAGGCGCCGAGGATGATCAGCAACTCGGCGGGCTGCACGAGCACCATGATGTTGCCTTTTTCCATCAGGTAGCCGCCGATGATCGCGCCGAAAACGACGACGATTCCGATAATTGCAAACATGGTTGACCCGGTCGCAACGGGGAGTTCCCCACGCGCCTATCTATCTGTATCGTCACGCTCGGGACGTTTCTTGAACCTACATCTCACAGGCAGGCGTTCGATCGGCCAGGCGGCTGGTTCTCGTGCGCCCAGGCGCTCCAGGTGCGCTCCCGAATCAGTCGATGTTCTCGAGGGCAACACGGTGGAGTACGGTGTTACCACGGCTGCCGAGGAGTGGTTCATGAGCGAGGCAGGCTACACTGGGTGCTTGAGGATGCCGAGGCCCTTAGCACGAGCCGCGAAGCGCGCCGTCCAGGCCGTCGATCCAGCGGCGGACAGGGTCCGCGCGCTGGTCCAGGACCCGTCTGCCCAGGCCGCCGTGCGATGGTTTACCAGCGAGCGGCGCTGGATCGACGATTTGCAGCTCCAGATCTGCCGGATCCCCGCTCCGACGTTCTTCGAACAGCGGCGGGCCGAGTGGGTCTCGTCAACGCTTGCCTCGATCGGTTGGGAGGCGCGCATCGATCGCGCCGGCAATGTCATCGCCCTGTCTCCCGATGCGCCCGCGGCGGGCAGACTAGTGGCCCTCACGGCCCACCTGGACACGGTTCTGGCTCCCCAATCGGCCGACGATATTCGCGTTGACGCACGCGATCGTCTTACCGGCCCGGGCGTATCGGACAACGGAGCCGGATTGGCCGCTTTGTTCGCCATAGCCCGTGTATTCAATCAGTTCCAGCCATGCGGCGATTCCGGCCGGGGTCTGCTGCTGGTGGCCAACGTGGGCGAGGAAGGCGAGGGCAACCTGAGCGGCATGCGCTACCTGTGCCGCCAGTCCCCACTGGCGTCGCGGATCCGATCGTTCTTGGTCCTGGATGGCCCTTCCACCGACCACTATACGGCCGAGGCGCTGGCCTGCCGCCGCTTCGAAATTGTCGTTTCCGGTCCGGGCGGTCATAGTTGGAGCGATTTCGGGACGGCCAATCCCATTCACGCCCTGAGCCGCGCCATCGCCGCGTTTACGGACACCTATGCACCGCGCGCAGCGGCCGGGCATGCGGGGCGGTTCTCGTTCAATTTCGGCGTCGTGGACGGAGGCACGACGGTCAACGCCATTCCATCCTCGGCCCGCGCCAAGGTGGACCTGCGCTCGCAAGACCCCGCGCTGCTGGAGGCCCTGTCGGTCGAACTGGCGGCCGCACTCGAGGAGGCGCTGCAGACCGAGAATGAGCGCGCCATTGGCGGCCGGGTGACGGCCAAACGTAAAGAGGCTGGCAACCGGCCGGGAGGCCGGTTGCCCGAATCCTCACCGCTGCTTTCGTTTATCCGCGCGGTGGATGCGGTGGTGGGGCTTCCGGCGACGCCCGATTGCGCCTCGACCGACGCCAACATCCCGCTTTCGCTGGGTTTGCCGGCGCTCTCCATCGGCGCCGGAGGCGCGGGCGGCGGCGCTCACACGCCGGCCGAGTGGTACAGCCCCGAGGGCCGCGAAATCGGCCTGCGGCGCGTTCTTTACATGTTGGGGCTGATGCTCGCGGAGGCTGTGAGCGAGTGACCGGCAGCGCTTCCTCTCAGCGCCTGGGCGCGGATCTCATCCTGGTGTTTGTGTCATTCCTGTGGGGCGTCACGTTCGTGGTCGTGAAGTCCGCGCTGGCCGACGCCTCCAGCCTCGTTTTTCTGGCGTTGCGATTCAGCCTTGCCTCGCTGCTGCTGTTGCTCCTGTTCCGCTTCCGCCCCGGCTCTCTGAGCGGATTCCTCTCGCACTGGCGGAGCGGTACGCTGTGTGGCTGCTTTCTGTTCCTGGGCTATGCGCTCCAAACCGCCGGTCTGCTCACCACAGCCGCTTCCAAATCCGCCTTTCTCACCGGGTTGTTCATCGTTCTGGTGCCGATCATGTCCGCTCTACTTCATCGGCGCGCGCCCGGCTGGATCGAGTGGACCGGGGCGGCGCTGGCCATTTGCGGCACCGCATTGCTGACCATCGACCCGTCCGCCGGCTTCCGTTTGTCCTTCGGTGACCTGCTCACCATCGGTTGCGCCTTCGCTTTTTCGGCTCACATGGTCGCGGTGGCGCGCTTCAGCACCGCCCGCTGCCACGAGGCGCTGACGCTGTGGCAAATCCTCACCGTAGCCATGCTTTCCGCCGCCAGTTGCTGGTGGATCGAGCCGCCGCGCCTGGTCTGGACGCCCCGCCTGTCATTCGCCTTGCTCGCGACCGCCGTGTTCGCTACGGCCGTCTCCTTCGCGCTTTATACCTGGGCCCAGGCCCGGACCAGCGCCACCCACGCCGCGCTGATCTTCGCCCTGGAACCCGTCTTTGCCGCCCTCACGGCCTGGATTTGGTCCGGCGAGCGCTGGGGGGTTCGCACCCTGAGCGGAGCGGCGTTGATTCTGACGGCCATCCTGTTCGTCGAATTGAAACCCTCTTTCGGGCAGGTTCATCCACAGAATTAGCCGGGCGCGTGACCTTTCCCGTGGTTCATGCGTCGCAATAATAGGAAGATAGAGACTAAACTCACGGAAGGTTCCCGAAAAACATTATGAGCTGGCTAGAACGAATCCGCCGGCAGAAGCTCCCCACGCTGAGCCTGCTGGTGTTCACACTCTGCTCCGTTATTGTCATGGGTTCCCTGCTGACGCAAGGGCTCCATGCGGCGAGAGGACAGGCGGCCTTGTCGGACGCGACGCCGCTGACGATTCCGCCGATCCACAAACTGGACAACGAATTCGTGAAAATCGCCAAGGCCATCGAGCCCTCGGTGGTCTACATCTCCACCGACTGGAAGCCGAAGCAGGTATCCAACAAGAAACGCGGCGCCCCTCAAGGCGACGACCAGGGCGACGACGATATGGACCTGTTCCACCGCTTCTTCGGCGAGCAGGGCCCGATGCAGCAGCCGCCTAATTATAAGCAGGAAGCTTCCGGCTCCGGCTTCGTCGTCGACCGGAACGGCTACATCCTCACGAATCTGCATGTCGTGGAGAACGCCGATCACATCAAAGTCAAACTGGCCGGCGACCCGAAAGAATACAAAGCCAAGCTGATCGGCTCGGACGCCGAAACCGACGTCGCGGTCATAAAAATCGACGCCGGCCACCCGCTGACGCCGGTCCGGATCGCCAACTCGGACGGCGTGCAGGTGGGCGACTGGGCGATTGCCGTCGGCGCGCCGTTCGGCCTGGAGACCTCGGTCACGGCGGGCATCATCAGCGCGCTCGGCCGCGATATCGCCCAGCAATTCCAGCGCTTCATCCAGACCGATGCCGCGATCAACCCCGGCAATTCGGGGGGGCCGCTGATGAACTACAACGGCGAGGTCATCGGCATCAACACGATGATCGCCACCCGCAGCGGCGGCTATGAGGGCATCGGCTTTGCCCTGCCGATCAATATCGCCGCGCGCGATTACAACTCCATCGTCCAACTCGGACGCGTGGTCCGCGGCTCCATCGGAATCTCGTTCCCGCGGAACCAAAAGCAGGAAGAGCTGAAGGCCTACGGTTACGACCACGGCGTGGTCATCGAAAAGGTCACGCCGGGCGGACCGGCGGCCGAGGCCGGCGTCAAATCCGAGGACATCGTGCTGGCGCTGAATGGCAAGCCGGTGAAGGACGGCGACGACCTCGTCGCCCGCGTGGCCGAACTGGCGGTGGGCACCAAGCTCACGCTCACCATCGATCGCGGCGGTCAAAACATGGACAAGCAACTCGTCATCGGCGACCGCGACAAAGTGTTCAAAGACGATCCGCGCTTCGCCGGGCGGCGTCCGCAAATGACCGAGCCGGACGACAAGACCGAGAACACCTCGGTGCGCTTCGGCATCGGCCTGCGCGCGCTGGGCGAAGAACTGCACAAGGAGCTGCCGTCCGACGAGACGGGCGGCGTCCAGGTCACCACGGTCGAGGAAGACTCCTTCGCCGACGAGATCGGCGTCAAGGAGAAGGACATCATCCTGTCCATCAACCGGCAGGCGGTCAACAGTTTCGAGGACGTCAAGAAGATCCAGGCAAAGCTCAAGCCGGGCGACGCGGTGGCGTTTCGCGTCCTCAGAAAACTGCCCGGCACGACCCGCGGGCAGTTCGAATGGACCCCCGCCCATTTGAGCGGCACGCTCCCCAAGGAGTAGCTGCTCTCGCATTCCACTCTTATCCGCGCCCCCGGTCTCGTCAATGGCCCGGGGGGCGTAGCGCCGACTCCGCCACCGAGCCGGCAAGTGCTCCCATTTCCACTTAGCGGCCACCGCGAAAGCCCGCCTTTTCACCGTTCCGCCGCCGTCGGGAGCGCGGACTTATTCGTCCAGCCGCATACTCCGGGAAGGGCCTCCAATGCGACCATTTGGTAGACTGGCAAACGTGCAGCCGCCCCGCCTGGCAACAGGCTTTGTTCTGATTCCGCTGCTGGCGTTCCTCTTTGCCTGGCAGCCGGATCTTCCCGCGGCCTTCCAGGGCGCGCCGGATCCTGCCACCGCCAAAAAGAAGACCACCGACGGTAAATCGAAGGGCGTGGCGGCTTCTTCAGGTAAGTCCACGGCCAAGCCCGCGACCCAGAAGGCGTCGCCGGGCACGGCCAGGAAATCCACGTCTTCCCGGAAACGCTCCTCCAAGACCGGCTCGAAGGCCGCTTCCAGGAAAGGGCCCCGGCAGCAGCAGCCGGCGCCCGACCGCATCCGCGAAATCCAGCAGGCGCTCAAGGACCACGGCTACCCCGTCGAGGCCAGCGGCGTCTGGGACGCGGCGACCGTGGAAGCGCTGAAGAAGTTCCAGGCGGATCAGAACATCGACAATCTGAGCGGGCGCGGCAAGCTCGATTCATTGACGCTCATCGCCCTCGGTCTTGGACCCAAACGGGAACCCCCGCCGGGTTCGAGCGAGGCGCCACAGCGATCTCCGGAAGGACATTTCCCATGATCATAGGCGTACCCCGAGAAGTGAAAGACCACGAATCCCGCGTGGGGCTGGTCCCGCACGGTGTTAGCGCGCTGGTGGAGGCCGGCCACGAGGTGTTGGTCGAAACCCGTGCCGGCGCGCTTTCCAGCCTCACCGACGAAGAATATCTGGAGGCCGGCGCGCGGATCGTCCCGGCCGCCGCGGAGGTTTGGAACAGCGCACAGGTCGTCGTCAAAGTGAAGGAGCCGCAGCCCTCCGAATACGGCTTCTTCCGCCCGGACCTAACCCTCTTTACCTACTTGCATCTGGCGCCGATCGCCGAATTGACGGCCCGGCTGCTGGAATCCAAGGTGACGGCCATCGCTTACGAGACCATTCAGGAGAAGGACGGCTCGCTGCCCTGCCTGACCCCGATGAGCGAAGTGGCGGGCCGGATGGCGGTGCAGGTGGGAGCGAAGTACCTGGAAGCACCCAATGGCGGCCGCGGCGTCCTGCTCGGTG
>Ga0187851_10004187_pt1 | contig 11869 bp, 6 predicted proteins | sample June2016WEW_6_10_FD_132997 | JGI IMG/M metagenome (GOLD analysis project Ga0187851, IMG submission 132997) | Peatland microbial communities from SPRUCE experiment site at the Marcell Experimental Forest, Minnesota, USA - June2016WEW_6_10 | ecosystem: Environmental > Terrestrial > Soil > Wetlands... | reverse complement strand
GGGACATGCCTGGGATTCAATTCAATGGTCCGCTGATATTCGGTAATTGCCGCCTTAAAGTCCCGTTGCGCCTGCAACGCCTGGCCATATCGAAAATGGGCCTGGGCCGAATCCGGCACCAACTCCAGCGTCCGCTGATATTCCTTGATGGCTTCCTCCAGCCTGCCTTGCGCCGCCAGCACATTGGCCAGGTTGCCGTGTGCGTCGGCGTAGTCGGGTTTCAGTTGAATGGCTTTCTGGTACTGTTCGACGGCTTCAGCCAGTTTTCCTTCCGCCGCCAGAGCAATGCCCAGATTATAAAAAACTTCGGAAGATTCCGGTTGCAATTGAATGGCCCGTTGATAATGCCCGATGGCTTCGGCCGTTTTACCCTGCGCGGCAAGCTCGCGCGCGAGATTGTAATGGGCGTCCGCGTAATCAGGCTTGAGTTCAATCGCCCGCTGAAAGAGTGCGATGGCTTCGTTCGTTTTTCCCTGCGTAGCGAGAACCGCGCCCCAATTGAGGTGGGCGGCGGCGTAGTCAGGCTGGATTTCAACTGCGCGTGCGAAATTTGTGACCGCTTCATCCAGCCGGCCTTTCCCGACCAGCATGATGCCCAGGTCATTATAAGCCTGGGCCTGAAGGGGACCGATCTCCGCGGCCTTTTGAAAATGCTCAATGGCTTCATCCAGCCGGCCTTCTGCGCCGAGTGCGAGTCCCAGATTGAGATGCGCAAAAGCATTATCCGATGTGCAGTCGAGGGTACGGGTCCAGAGCGATTCGCTGTCGCGCCAATATGAGGTCTGTTTCCAGGCTCCAATCATCAATGCCACAATCACAGCCAATGCGGCCACACCCAGCAGTTGACGGCGGTATCGCCAGGAGGCGGTCAAGTCTTTGATGGTCCAGGCGATGATGAGGCACAGTCCAATCTGCGGCAAATAGGTGAAGCGATCCGCCCGCGTGACGAAACCGGCCTGAACGATTCCGATCATCGGCACCAGCATTCCCAGATACCACAACCATCCGGTGACCAGGTAAGGAAATCGCCGGGCGAAGGCCACCACCAGAACCGTTATCAACAACAGCAGCCCGCCAGCAACCATAATCTCCCAGGCCGGCGACGCAGCCTGGCGGGGGTAAAGAGCGGCCAGATTGTCCGGCCAGAACATGTTGGAAAGATATACTGCATAATTTGCGAGGGCATTCTCCCATCGTATCGCCAGGGGCTGCCTTTCCAATGCCGCCAAAGCCCCGGCTTTCTTTTGGGTGATGAACGTGACCAGACTGAAAACCGCAGCCAACCCGAAGAGCGGCAATTTCTCCAGCAGCAATTGTCGGACCCTCGCCACCCGCCACCCGCCACCCGCCACCCGGCCGAGCGGCCAGTAATCCAGCAGCAACAACACAAACGGCACCGTCACCAACGTGGGCTTGGACAGCAGCCCCAGCGTGAAAAATAGCATTGTCAATCCATACCAAACCTTGGACTTTGGACTTCGGACTTCGGACTTTTCTACATATCGCCCATACGCCCAGAGCGTCAACACGAAGAACAATCCGCTTAACACATCCTTGCGCTCCGTCACCCAGGCCACCGATTCCACCCGCAAGGGGAGGATGGCAAATACCGCCGCCACGAAGGCGCTGGGCCACAACATACCAGTCATCCGTCGCAGCACCAGAAACAGCAGAATAGCTGTCGCTCCGTGGAGCAAAATATTTGTCAGATGATAGCCCCCGGCCTTCAACCCGTAAATCTGGGCGTCCAACATCAGCGACATCATGACCAATGGATGCCAGTTCGCATTATGGATGTGAGTAAACGCCCAACCGATTCCATGAAGCGTCAAACCTTGTACCACCTGTGGGTTCTGATACACATACACATCATCATCGAAATTGACGAACCCGAAATGGAGCGTTTGGTCGAAGACCAAAAAGACGGCGATTGCCAGCAACAGGCACACGCCCGAAACCACGCCCTTGTCCTCCAGGCATGAAGAACGGTCCTGCGGTTTGCTGATGGCCATATTGCCGGTAAAAACCAAACAGGCGCTGGTAATTTACCAGCGCCTGTTGCAGAGAAACATGAACCGTTGTATTAACGGCGGATACGGCGATAACTCATCGCCAAAGCCAAGGCACCAAAACCAAACATCACTGCTGAAGCCGGTTCCGGAACATCAGCGATGACCAGTACCTGGTTGACATCCATGATTGGAGTTATATTAGCGGAAGCATTGGCGTGACGAAAACCAAAGGCCAAGCCATCAAATGTGGTCACGTAATTAGCTGCGTCAGTCGATAGAACAGACGCAGTCGTGCCGCTAACAAGCGCGCCACCGATTCCACTGCCGCTGTAAATGTCACTGGTAATCGTTTCGCCGGTTCCCGTAAGCGCGATATTCAAGTACATGGTGTAAACACCGGCTGAAGCAAAGGTTCCCGATGCAGCTCCACTGCCAAGGATGACGCCTATCGGATTAACGCCCAGCCCGCTGCTCGCATTGTTTGCCAGCACAGCCTGGTTTCCCGTGGCTGTTCCCGTTTGCGCATAACGGGCAACGATGGAATCAGCACTGGCCGAGGTCGTTGCGCTTGAACCCGAACGTCCGATAAAACCATGCCAGCCATTAGCACCACCTGCGACATAAGTGGCTATGCCAGCATTAGCAAGACCGCTCAGAGGGGCAACCTGACCGGCATTATACAATCCGTCATATACGTAAGAACCGCTACCATTCAGAATCGTTCCGCCATTATCGGTGAACACAACCTCCAAGCTGATGGACTGACCAGCGCTCGAAAGGGATACTGGCGTGGACGTAAACAGCGCCTGAGCCTCGTTAATAGCGCTGCTGGTCGATGCCGCCAATGTATAGCGAAAATCTCCGGTGTTGATGGAGCTTGAGGTGGAGTTCTTTTGCGACACATTCTCCCAACCGGTGTAGGAACTCGTTGGAGCCACCGGGGCAACATTCAGCGTGTCGCTGCCGCTGGTGAAAGTATCGTTGAACACAGTCGTCTGAGCCATAACGGCCAACGGCATGCTAAGAGTTAATGCAATCAAGTTTAAGCGTTTCATGTTAATACAACTTTCTCTGTTAGGGTTCTCTGAGTTGTTACGTATTTGTTAATTTACCGATTTATCGGCTTGCGTAACTCTACCCTGTTTCCCGGGTTTGTCACCACTTTTTTTTAGCTTTTTTGTGCACAAGAATTTGAAATTTGGGCACCTGAAATGCAAAAAACCCAATTAATCTAGCATTTTAGTCTGAATCTAATTACCCACTCGATATGGTGTTCTTGTGCGCATCATCATGGTTCCGCCACCATCGCTGCGCATACTGTCTGAAATTCAGGCGAAATGACATTTTTGTTCTGTCATCATCCACAGAGTCAACAATGTCTTGACCTCGCACCTCAAGCTGCGCCTTTTCTTCCAAACAATGCATCCACTTCCTTCCAGACGGTTTCACCCATTCGAATCCGCGGGAGCCAGCCCAAAACTTCGATAAATCACGAGAATACGGTTTTGGGGTGCGCCAACCTCCCGAAAGGCTGGATCGTCGTATCAATGACGGATATCAGTTGAGAGTTGAGAGCCGGTTAGCGGGTGCCGCCAAACAATAAACCAATTTCCCGACGGATTTCATCGGTCATTTTGATCAGCGGAGGCCAGGGGCGTTTAACCTTCGCCGGAGATTTTCTTTGTCGCGTCAAATTTCATTTTTTCTTCGCGCGCCGTTTCACGGATCGGGTGGCAGCCAGCGCGTCGCGCAAAACGGGAATGGTCAGTTTGTCCTTGGGCCGGTTGGCGGCCATTTTGCTGGCGAGGACCTGTTCGAGCGACAGCACCTTGAGTTTCTGGCGGCCCAGCGGGATTTCCACGCATTTTTTGATTTCGTCGGCAAATGTTCCCAAGCCATCCATGCGAATGACAATATCGAAAAGTTCCGCACCCGCGCCCGCGAGCATCGGCGGATTGATGGCCGAGGGCGGCACATACGCCGCGCCAACTTCCTGCAAGGCACGGGAAATTTTCTGTTCGCCGAGGTTCTCAAACCAGAGGTCAACGTCCTGCGTAACGACCGGCGCGCCCTGCAACGTGGCGGCGGAAAGCCCGACAACCATGAACCTCACCTTGCGCTTCAGCAACGCGCGCAGCAGGCAAAACTCACTTTCGGAAAATGGCAGTGGCGCGGCCACGGATCAGGCTCCTTTGCAATCGTTCCAACGGCGGTTGTTCCAGCAAAATCAAGGTGTGGCGGATATTATCGCGGTCGGCCCGGGGATTGGCCGCAAGAATTTTCTCGACGCGCACCGACAAGCGTCGCGCCCAGCGCCGGGCTTTGGCGGCATCTTGGAATTGAGCGCGCTGTTTCATTCAGGAATGCCAATTTAAGCTATTTCTCAGAACTTGTCACCGGCATTTCCAAACCGGGAATCAATCTTTTTCTGCACCACCGCATCCATCTTGATCATCCGCCTGCGCCAGGGCTCCGGCGCGACAAGGCGTTTCGTTTTCACAATTTTCCCCGCAACAACGCGTCGATTTTCTTTCGGACAGTTTCATCCATTTTGATCAATGGCGGCCAGGGGCGTTTGAAGCCTTCGCCGGGGAGTTTCTTCGTTGCATCGATGCCGAGCTTGCTGCCCATCGCCATTTCGCTGGTGGCGTGGTCAAGCACGTCGGCCGGGCCTTTGGTGAAGATGCTGTCGCGCTGCGGGTCGGTGTTGGCACAGAGGCGGAAGAGGACGTCGCGGGTGTTGTGCACGTCCACGTCGTCGTCCACCACCACGATGTATTTGGTGAACATCATCTGGCCCATGCCCCACAGGCCGTGCATGATTTTGTAGGCCTGCATCGGGTAGCTCTTCCTGATGCTGACAAAAACCAAGTTGTGGAACACGCCTTCCGCCGGCAACGCGATGTCCACAATCTCCGGGAAGTTCATTTTGAAGACCGGCAGGAACAATTTCACGCTCGCGCCGCCGATGTAAAAATCCTCCATCGGCGGCATGCCGACAATCGTCGCCGGATACACTGCATCCCGGCGATGCGTGATGGCGGTGACGTGAAAGACGGGATATGGCTCGGGCAAGGTGTAATAGCCGGTGTGATCGCCAAAAGGGCCTTCGTCGCGCAGCGGTTCGGTCGGGTCCACGTAACCTTCGATGACAAAGTCGGCGTTGGCCGGAACTTCGAGGTCGTTGGTCTCGCATTTGACGAGTTCCACAGATTTTTTACGGAGATAACCGGCGAGCAGGAATTCGTCGAGGCCGTCGGGCAGCGGCGCGGTGGCGGCAAAGGTGAACACCGGATCGCCGCCGATGAAGATGCTCACGGGCATGCGCGTGCCGGTTTCGTAATAACGCCGCCCGTGCCGCGCACCGACCTTCTGCAACTGCCAGTGCATGCCGGTGGTGCGGTCGTCGTAAATCTGGATGCGATACATGCCCACGTTGCGTTCGCCGGTGTCGGGGTCCTTGGTGACGACACACGGCAGCGTGATGAAACGTCCGCCGTCGAGCGGCCAGCATTTCTGGATAGGTAGATTGAGCAAAGTAGCGCAGCCGTCCCGGCTGTCTTTCGAGTCACTTCCATTCTGCCCGTGCAGGCGGGACGCCTGCGCTACGTCCGGCGCTTTAGGCCACGGCTCGGTGCGCGTGGGCGGAGCGTCAAACTTATGAATTACTTCCTTGCACGGGCCGTCCTTCACGATTTTCGGTTTTGCATGGCGCAAATCGAGAGCCTGGCCGAGCAGCTTGATGGCTTCGCGAAAGCTGGTGGGAGGTTTGGCTTTCATCAGCGAACCTAGTTCGGCGGCGGCTTCATCCACGGAATTCGCGCCCAGGCTCATGGCCATGCGCTTATGCGAACCCATCGTGTTGATGGCGAGTGGAAAGAGCGAGACCTGACCGTTGACAGTGGGCTTTTCGAAGAACAGCGCCTTGCCACCATCGGCCGATTTCATTTCGCGGTCGGCGATTTCGGTGATTTCGAGTTCGGTGGCGACGGGCTGGGCAATGCGCTTGAGTTCGCCGGCGCGGTCGAGCTGTGCGACAAAATCGCGAAAGGATTCAAAAGCCATACGCCCGCGAGGCTGGCACAAACTGGCGCGGCTGGCAATGGCTGGAGTTCAGGCTTCAGCCTGTTTTGCTGGAGAACAAGCTAAAGCTTGAATTCCAACGCTTATTGTCGACCCGGTCAGGGCGCGTAGAAAGCGCGATAAAACTGTTGCGGGGAATTGGTGGCGTTCGCGTCCGTGAAAATGAACGGCGACGTGTTGGTGATGAGCGACACCCAATCAATCAGGTTGGTGGATTCCTGCACGGCGTAATTGAATCCGGGAACGCCGGCGATCTGGAACTGGAATCCGTTGTTCGCGGAATACGCGTATCCCCCCAGCGTTGCCGCCGCCGTTGCATAAACCGACAGCACTGCGTTGCTGCTGATTATGCCGCCATATGGTGTAAGGATGGATACGAAATAACCGCCAGCATCAGACAGGTCAATATTGGTGAACGTCAGCGTTGGTCCCATAAACGTTTTCAGGCGCGTTTGGTTCACCATTGTGTCATCGTAATACAAGTTGCCCGCGGCATCCACAGCCACAAAACAAACCGAATGGACGGCGGCGGGTACGGCCGCAATAATTCCATTGGTGTCTACTCTGAAAATGCAATAGTTGGTATACCCTGCGATGTATAAGTTGCCGATAGCATCAACAGCTATGCTGGTGGGACAGGCCAGACTAGTATTGGTCGCTGCGACGCCAATTCCCGGAAGACCGAGGACCCCATTCCCGGCCACGGTAGATATGATGCCATTAGAATCCACTTTCCGGATGCGGTTGTTGTCGCGGTCAGCGATATACAAATTGCCGATGACATCGACTGCTACTCCAAGCGGGCTTGCCAGACTGGCGTTGGTTCCCGGTCCGCCGTCTCCGGAATAACTGACGTTGCCATTGCCAGCGACGGTATTAATGATGCCGTTGGTATCCACTTTGCGGATACGGTTGTTATACCAGTCGGCGATATACAAATTACCCAAAGAGTCGACAGCCACATCGGTTGGCCACAAGAAAGTAGCGTTGGTCGCGAGGCCACCATCACCGGAAAAACCCTGACTGCCATTGCCGGCTATCGTGGTAATGATTCCATTGGTGTCCACTTTGCGGATGCATTCGTTCCATGTGTCGGCGATATACAGATTACCGAAAGAATCGACTTTTACAGAGTTAGGATACCACAAGCTGGCATTGGTGGCCTGGTAGCCATCTCCCAAAAAGCCGGCCGAGCCGTTGCCAGCAACAGTTGTGATGATACCATTCGTGTCCACTCTGCGGATGCGGTTGTTGAGGTAGTCGGTAATATACAAGTTGCCAGCGGAATCAACAGCCAAGCCAGAAGGCTGGGCCAGCATCGCATTGGTGGCAGGGCCATTGTCCCCGGAACAACCTTGAACCCCAGTGCCAGCCACGATGGGATAGGGAAAACAACCCACGCCATTCAAATACCATTGATAATAAAACGGCCCTGTGCCAGTTACCGTTATGCTCAAAGTGACATTGCTGCCTGACAGAACTGTCTGGCACGTCGGCTGAACGGTGATAGTGGGCGGAAAGACCAAGGTTAATGTTGCCATACTGCTGGTCACGCTGCCGGATAAATTGGTAACGACCACAAAATAACTGCCAGTATTATTGGTATTTACATCCATCAACGTGAGCAAAGCATTCGTGGCCCCATCGAGGTTGGTGCCATTGAAACTCCACTGGTAATTCAAAGGCGATGAACCGGTCGCGATGACATTGAACGTAGCCGTGCCATTCACGAGAACGGTTTGATTGGTCGGCTGGGCTGAAATTGACGGCGGTTGTACAACGATCAAAATCGCATTGGAACTCAGGGCCGACCCGTAGAGATTGGTCACCAGCACACTATAATTTCCGGCCCGATTGAGTTGCACATTGGTCAACGTGAGCGAGGCGTTTGTCGCCCAGTAAATGTCTCCTCCATTGAAACTCCATTGGTAAGCAAACGGCCGGGACCCTGAGACCATGATCGTAAATGTCGCGGTGTTGCTCAGGGCGATGGTCTGGCTTTGCGGCTGTGTCGTAATCACAGGAGGATTGGTATTAATAATGAACAGCGGTGTGAGCGGCGGCAGCTTGGTTGGATTGAGATAGTTCGTATCAAATGCCCAATTGCGCGTAGGGACGCCGTAGTAGGCTCCGGGCATCTGCCAGTAATTCGTCGCATATTGGCTGGGGAACAAAACGACAATTGAGCCGTTGTACCAAAGGGTGGAACTGCCCCAGTCTTCTTCCAAACGCAGGAAGTTTTCCACGCCGCCGCTGTAGCAGCCGCCAGAGGGGGCGCCGGGGAAATTGGTGGATTGGACGATGCCCTCGAGACAGGCGGCGTTGATGGTGGTGTAGCTGGCAGCGGGGCGAGAGGCATAGCTGCCACCGATGGCGTAAGCGCCTATGTTATCCTGCCAACTGCTGGAAAGGACGGTGATGGAATCGGCCAACAACGCGGCGGGGTAGGTGTAGGCGGTGTTGTGTGTCGCGGCGGATGCATTGGTTGCGCTGCCAACGATTTGGACGTTGTAATTGCCTTCGACATAGAGCGGCATCGGCGTGGCAAGGGTGAGACCCGCAGATGGCAACTGCTGCCCGTTGACGGCCCGAACGGACGGCAGTCGAGTCGAGGTGAGAGGAACGAAGTTATAAACGTAAATGCTGTTAATGTTGTGACCTTTGCTGGCGGTATTTTGGACGTTATAATTATTCCCCCCCAGTGCAGCATTGTTTGTGAACCAGGCGCAGAGCCTGGCTACATCAATCTGAATGGCATTATTTGTTTTGCCTTCGCGGAAATCGTAAAAGGTAACGTTGGTCGCGTAGGAATAACACATATTGGTTACCCATATGGTGTTGGTTGTGATTTTATGGGTGATTGCATTAGTGCTGTAAACAATGTTGGTAAAAATATTTCCAATCGCATCGGGCAAGACCGTTTGAAAAGTAGTGGCATTGAATTGGTTTTGGTAAACGACGGTGATATTGGTGCCATTGGTGGCAGCACTGGCGGTGTTGGAGATGATGAGATCGGCGACATTGAAAACATAAATCAAGCCGTTGGTTGTGTAGGCGGCCGAAGTTCCCGGGGCATAGGCCGGTGGTGGCGGCTGGAGGATGGCTTCAATATTGGTGGCGTAGTTATTGGTAATGCCGTTGGCGCCGATGGACAGGACGATTGGGGAAACATGGGAAAGTGGCCGGCCGCCGTTGTCGGTAAAACTACATATTGGCGTCTTCGGAGATGTGGAGATGTTGACTGTTTGGCATCCATTTGTATCCCAATGAAAATTATAGGTTCCGGCGCAGGCTACGGTATCCTGAAATGTCACCTGCCCGGACGGATAAATCCAGATGTTCCCGTTGCTGAAGGTCTTACCGCCAATGGTCAATGCCGAGTCAGGGTTGATGTCCAAATCCACATTGTAAAAGATGGCGAATTGGAAAAGCGGGACATTCGCTCCTATCCCGTATAACTGGGCAAAAGCATTTGGAACCAACAGCGCCGGCAACAGACCGGCCATCAGAAAAAATACCGGTGGCCGCTTCGACTTGTGAAAGAAGAAGGAAAATCGACCGCAACGTTGCAAAAAAAAACAGCCCAAGAACAACCAATCTGAATCTCATATCTGCCGGAATATAGCTATCCTTATGCCAAATCAAAGACATGTAAACACCGCTCCACCAAGCAGTCAGATAAAACGCAGACTGGCGGATCGTGTTCTAACCGGACTTTCCCCGCACCCGGCTGGCAAAATGATCATGCAGGTGACGGCGCGATTGTGCAGGCCACAGGCGATGAATTCGCTGGCTGGTTTGTTCAATCTGGCGGGTGTGCCGCGGCCACGGCACGCGGCGGCGCAGCAGCACCACCCGGCCAAATTATTTCGGCAGCAAATCGGCAACCAGCGCGCGCTCTTCCTTCAATTCATTTTCGGTCGCGGCGATTTTTGATTTGCTGAAATCGTTGAGCGGAACGTTTTGGACGATTTCCCATTTCGAGCCGTTGCTGCGAATCGGGTAGCTGAAGATCAAACCTTTCCCGATGCCGTAGCTGCCGTCGGAATGCACGGCCACGCTGAACCAGTCGCCGGCGGGCGTCGGGTGCGTGAGTTTGTAAACCGTGTTGACGGCGGCGTTGGCGGCACTGGCGGCGCTGCTCAAACCGCGCGCCTTGATGATGGCCGCCCCGCGCTGCTGAATCGTTGTGATGAATTCACCTTTGAGCCATGCCTCGTCCTTGATGACATTGGGAAGCGGCTGGCCGGAAATCTTCGCGTTGAAGAAATCGGGATACATCGTGGCGCTGTGATTGCCCCAGATGGCGAGGTTGGTGGCGGCGGTGATATCCACGCCCGCCTTTTTAGCGAGCTGCGTTTTGGCGCGGTTTTCATCGAGCGCGGTCATGGCAAAGAAACGGTCCCTCGGCACGCCGGGCGCGTTGTTCGCCGCGATGAGCGAGTTAGTGTTGCAGGGATTGCCGACGACGAGCACCCGGACGTCGCTGGCGGCGTTTTTCGCAATCGCATTGCCCTGGCCGGTGAAAATTTTCCCGTTGATGCCAAGCAAATCCTTTCGTTCCATGCCGGCCTTGCGCGGCACAGCGCCCACGAGCAACGCCCAGTTTACACCCTTGAAACCTTCGTCGAGGTTCGAGGTTGGCACGACGCCCTTGAGCAGCGGGAAGGCGCAATCATCCAACTCCATGCAGACGCCGCCGAGCGCAGCCATGGCCTTTTCGTCGGGAACTTCGATGAGGTGCAGGATGACCGGCTGTTCCGGTCCGAACGCCGCGCCGGAGGCGATGCGGAACAGGAGGGAATAACCGATCTGGCCGGCAGCGCCGGTGATAGCAACGCGAATGGGTGTCGAGCTCATAAATAATTTTTACACGGAGGATTATGTTGAGATGCCCCGCGGCGCGCAAGCGCGGAACGGTTGTAACACTTTCAATTTGTGTGTTCGTCCGACACGTCAAATCGCTCGAAAAGCCTGCCGAGCAACATCACGCCCAGGCCGGCTTCCGCGGCCAGAATGATTGCGGCCGCCAGCGCCGCAAAGGGCACGGCGGCGGCATAACCGAGGGCGAGCTTCAACAGAAACAAAACGCCGAAGAACGCACCAACAGCCGGCAGCAGCGCCACCGCCAGGACCAGCAGCTGTCCCAGCGCAAAAACCAGCCGCTGGCCGGTGGCTTCGATTCCACGCGGGCTGTCCTTGCCGGTTTGAATCCACGACGGAAAGAGCAGCACGGCGGCGTTCGGAATCATCAGCAGGAGCACGTCGAGCAGCGGCAACACAACCGCCGCGCCGAAGGCGATGGACAGCAGGAGGGCGGCATGTTCGCCGGGCAGACAAAAAACGAGACCGGCGCCAATCAGCAACAGCACCCATTGGAACGCCGCCAGCACGACCACCGGCGCAAGGATTTCGCCCAGGGCAATCTGCCAGCCGCGCAGCGGGAAGGTTTTCAGGATGTCCGCCAGCGGCAGGTCGTGACGAAAATCCAGCCGCAGCAATTGCGGTCCCAACAGCAGCGAGTAGCCCAAAGCCGCGGCGATGAGGCAGGCCGCAACGATGAAAATACCATGGCTTTGCGCATCACTGGAAAACATGACGCCGAAAACGACCGCAACCGTGATGACGGAAATCCAGAGGCGGACGGAAAAAACCTGGCGAACGCCGAGGAGATTTTTCCACAACAACGCCGTGGCGGATGGGCCGGTGGCGGCCAGTTTAAACCACGGCCGCCGGGCCTTCTGATTTTTCTTCGCGCCCTGCCAGTTGCCGGC
>Ga0187851_10004186_pt1 | contig 11869 bp, 11 predicted proteins | sample June2016WEW_6_10_FD_132997 | JGI IMG/M metagenome (GOLD analysis project Ga0187851, IMG submission 132997) | Peatland microbial communities from SPRUCE experiment site at the Marcell Experimental Forest, Minnesota, USA - June2016WEW_6_10 | ecosystem: Environmental > Terrestrial > Soil >... | reverse complement strand
CGAGGTCTACCTGGCCCGCGAAGGCCACAAGAATCCCGTGGGGATCAATTTTCTTGAGAAGGTGCAGATGCCGCACCTCTCGTCGATCTACGGGGCGATGCTGGCCGGCGTCGGCTATGTGCTGATGGGCGCGGGGATTCCGCTGCACATTCCGGGCGTTCTGGACGCCCTGGCAGGTATGCGTCCCGCCGAGTACAAACTCAGCGTGACCGGCGCCGCGCAGGACCAGGACACGGCGATGAACTTCGATCCCGCCGAGTACGTGCAGGGTCCGCTCCCTCTACTCAACCGGCCGCGCTTCCTGGCCATCGTCAGCTCGAACACATTGGCCATGACCATGCTGCGCCGGGCCACCGGGCGCGTGGACGGCTTTGTCTTTGAAGGGCCCACGGCGGGCGGACACAATGCCCCGCCGCGCGGCAAGCTGCAACTGAACGCCGCGGGCGAGCCGATCTATGGCGAGCGCGACCAGGTCAATCTGGCGGAGTTGCGCGCGCTGGGCGTTCCCTTCTGGCTGGCCGGGGGCTATGGCAATGCGCGCAGCGTGCGCTGGGCGCTGGAACAGGGCGCCGCGGGCGTGCAGGTGGGCACCGCATTCGCCTTCAGCGAAGAGTCCGGCATGAGGCCGGATCTGAAGAGCGCTCTGGTCGCGCAGGCGGTCAGCAACTCCGGCGTGGTCTTCACCGATCCGCTGGCCTCGCCGACGGGTTTCCCATTCAAGGTTGCGCAGTTGCCAGGCTCGTACTCCGATGCGGCGGTCGCCGAGGCGCGGACCAGGGTCTGCGACATCGGCCTGCTGCGGGAGTCCTACGCCACGCCGGAGGGCAAGATTGCGTATCGCTGCTCGGCCGAGCCGGTGGCAAACTACGTGGCCAAGGGCGGCAAGATCGAGGAGACGGTGGGACGCAAGTGCCTGTGCAACGCTCTGATGGCCAACATCGGCCTCGGGCAGGCGCGCAAGGATGGCTCGGTCGAGCCGCCGCTGGTCACCGTGGGCGACGATCTGAATGCCGTCGCGCAGTTCCTCGCGCCCGGCCGCACATCCTATCGCGCCGCCGACGTGGTCGCGTCTCTGCTGAGCCTTGTCGGCAGCGAGGGAATCCAGACCGAGTCGGCAGAATTGGTTCTGGCCAACGCATAAAGCAGCATCGCAAAAGCTGCTTCGAGCAAGTCCGATGGGTGGATCATTCCGCAAGGGAAGATCCACCCATCTTCTGTTTTAGGAACGCGCCGGGCTCGATCCTTTGCGCTCCTTCAAGTTGTGGCTGTCGCTGGCCTTCAGCGTCATCCCGTAGATGGCCTTGAACTGCTCGATCTCCTTCAGAGTTTGCGGCGAAAAGGGCACGAGCTTGCCCTCGAAGGCGTGCAGGACGATTCCCTCCAGCAGATCGCCGAGGGTGATTTCCTTCAATTCGGCAACGGCCTTGAGCACCTTCAACAGGCGCTTTTCCATCCGGACGCCGGTCTGGACGCGCTCGACTACGACGGGTTCGCGATTTTTCTCTTCGTGCGGCATATTCCCTCCTTGGTACAACTGTACCAATGTACCACGGTACCGCACTCCAGTCAATTTGCTTTGGGACTCCATCGAGAATTGCGGCCTGTGGGGTTCGACTACGCTGCCCCGGCCTGTTATGGTCAGGGAGGAAACCTGAAATGAATCCCCCTTAGGAACCGGCGGGCATGTGGAAGCGTTGGCGAATCCGGATACTGCTGTTTTTGGCCGTCCTCGGCCCCGGATTTATTACGGCCAACGTCGATAACGACTCCGGCGGCATCCTCACCTACTCGCAAGCCGGCGCACAGTACGGCTACACACTGCTGTGGACGATCATTCCCATCACCATCGCGTTGATCGTGGTGCAGGAGATGTGCGCCCGCATGGGCGTGGTCACCGGCAAGGGTCTCAGCGACCTGATCCGCGAGGAGTTCGGCCTGCGCCTCACCTTCATCTTGATGGTGCTGCTGGTAGTGGTCAACTACACCAACGTGGTCACCGAATTCATCGGCATCGCCGGCTCGATGCATCTGTTTCACGTGACCAAATTCATCTCCGTGCCCTTCTGCGCGGGGCTGGTCTGGTACATGGTGGTGAAGGGCAGTTACAAGAGCACGGAAAAGATCTTCATCGTCGCGTCGCTGGTCTACATCTGCTACATCTTTGCCGGCGTGCTCTCACAGCCCAGTTGGCACGATGCGATTCTGGCCACGGTGCAGTTACCCGCCAGGTCGGTGTGGAGCGACAAGGCCTATATGTACATGGCCATCGGCGTCATCGGCACCACCATTGCGCCGTGGATGCAGTTCTATCTGCAATCGTCGATCGTGGAAAAGGGCATTCGCGTGAAGGACTACGCGGCCTCGCGGCTGGACGTGATCGTCGGCAGCCTCTTCACCGACATTGTGGCCTGGTTCATTATCGTAGCCTGCGCCGCCACGCTCTACGTGCATGGCATGGGAGCGATTCAAGTGGCCAGCGACGCGGCCGAGGCGATGCGCCCCCTGGCCGGCGACTATGCCTTCATCCTCTTCGCCTTCGGCCTCTTCAACGCCTCGCTCTTCGCCGCATCGATTCTGCCTATCTCGACGGCCTACACGGTCTGCGAGGGCCTGGGCGTTGAATCCGGCGTGGACAAGAGCTTCAAGGAAGCGCCGTTTTTCTACTGGCTCTATACTCTGCTGATCGCGGGCGGCGCGCTGACCGTACTGTTGCTGCCCGACGCGCAGTTAATCAACGTCGCCATTCTCTCCCAGGTGCTGAACGGCGTTCTTCTGCCGGTGGTGATTATTCTGATGCTAATGCTCATCAACCGCCAGGACCTGATGGGCGAGCACAGGAACTCGCGGCTGTGGAACGTCATCGCCTGGTCCACAAGCATCATCGTTATCGGCATGACGCTGGTGATGCTGTGGGGGATGATGCCGGGGCATTGAGGATTGGCGTAGTTGGGCACCTGGCATCAGGACGGGGAAAAGTGCTCATCGAAAAATGGCCGCGTAATCGTTCGGGTAGCATTTTCGATACCATTCCATAAAATCAGTGTGGGTCGGCTTATAGCCGAAGTGGTCTCTAAAGCTGCGTAGCACCTCTCGCGGGTCTGACGACAATTCAGGGAATCCCACAATACCCACATGAAAAAGGGTACGAAAGCGTTGCTCCGGCGTTTGTACCCATTGAACGGAACGCAATCGGTCTAGCTTGTAATGATCTTCCTTCTTACGGCCATATTTTCTCTTTCTATGATCTGGGTAATCGCCTAACAAGATGAGCATAAGACGGGTGATTCCCTCGACGTACCCCGGCCAAAAATCATCCTCCTTGAGTGCCTCCTCAGCAGCAAGGATTCCTGAGAAGAGTATGACTTTATGCATTTCATCGCTGTCCACATTCTCAGCAACGTACCCTTTGATTTCCTGCAAAACCGCTTTCAACACCTTTCGCCATTGGGCGGGAGTCCGCGCATCGGCACTGGCTAGCTGCGAAGTAGAACCAAAGAAGCGCGAAAGCTGGGTCTTCATCGCATTTCGGGAATCATAGCCCTCTTGAGGCAGGTCGGGCCTTCTTTTCAATGCCATAGATTCACACTGTAAACCCACCGGGCGTCAGGTGCCCGAAACCCAGATTCTCGGACCTGGGAAGAATTGTAACAACTACGCGATGGCCAGCCGCTTAAGCTGAATCCGCCCCGCCGGAATCTGCGCAAGTTCGTACTGCGCCTGCTGCGTAATCCAGCTTTGCGCGCTGCCGCCAAAGACCTGGGAGAGCCGTATAGCCATCTCCGGCGAGATGCCGCGCTTGCCGTTGACCAGCTCGGAGAGCGTGGTGCGCGTCACACCCAGGGCCTGCGCCGCTTGCGTGATCGTGATGCCGAGCGGCTCAATACATTCGCTGAGAACAACGCTGCCCGGATGGGGCGGATTCTTCATCGGCATGGAAAAACCTCCTTAGTGGTAATCCAGATCATCGACATCAAAGGCATGGCCGTCAACAAATCGAAAGATCACCCGCCAGTTGGCTCGAACCGTGACTGCGATGAATCCGCGCAACGGGCCTTTCATCGCGTGCAAGTGGAATCCTGGCAGATTCATATCCTCAACCGAACCAGCCGCATCCAGCCGGGCTAGGATGTTGCGCACCTTGCTCAGATGTTCCACCATAACGCCCCGAGGGTCGGCGTCCTCATAGAGGCGCCTTAGCCCCTTGTGGCGGAACGATTCAATCATAAGCAAGTGTAATGCGTAACGTAACGAATGTCAAGCGATGTCTTGCCCGGTTCCAACCCCTGTTGAAGCAACGCGGAATCGACGCGGCTCACGGGTCGGCGAGCTCGTGGCCAACGCATTGCGCAACTATGGCAAAAATGACGCGACGCGTCAAGGCTGGGGTCGGGGAACAGCGTGATCCTCGGGATGCTCTCTGTCACTTGCCAGCCATCAACTGCTGCAGCGCGCTCCCATCGATCAGCTTGATCACCTGCTGCGCCAGCTCTGTGCCTGTCTGAATGCGAATCCGGATATTCTGCACGGCCAGCAGCTTGGCCGGATTCAAGCTCCCCTTCACCTGAATCGTCTCCGATCCTGTCGCCGGTCCGGCGGCCGGCGGCGGCGTAAACACGCCGAGAAAAAGATAGGTCACCGTCTGCGCTGCGCTCACATCTCCGCCGCCGGGAGACTGCACAAACGGCGCCGAGACCGCAAAGCCTCCGTTGGGCAGCGGGGTGACCGTGTGCCCGCCCTTGAAGCTGGAAATCCCCGCGCCGCCTTGATTGATGGCGACCGTGATCGTGCAGGTGGTGTGCTCCTCCTGCGCCTTGGTTGCATCGCGCAGCCCATCCTGCGCCGCGTTCATCTGAGCGACATTCATCGACTTCAGAGCCGCGCCGAACTTCTGCATCGCCGCCTCGACCGGCTGGTCGTACTGCCGATAGATGGGCGAATTCTTGTCCAGCGCCAGCGACACAAAGAACGCACCGCCCTGGTGCATCTGCTGTTCCGCAAGCTGAAAAGGCTTATTCTCGGTGTGGCGCGGAATCGACGTAAGCGACTGGGACTCGACCTCGCTTCTCACGCTCCAGCCGTGCGCGGTCAGGTTGGCGATCGCCGGCTGCAAGGCCGCAGTCAGCCCCTTGCGCACATAGGCGTCGAACTTTACCTCGCACTCGGAAGGCGAGCGCCACTCCGCGCCGGCCAGCTTGTCGTAGATGTGAGGGTCGCAGTTGCCGAAGGCGCCCGTCGGCTGCTCGGCGGTGGTCTGGCGGCGCAGCCTGATCACGCCAGTGATTCTCAGCGGCCCGGCACCGGTTGCGCTCCCGCTGAAGGTTGCCTCCAGCGTCAGATTGTCCATTCTGGTAATTGTGACGGTGATAAGATCCGATCCGCGCAACTGTGCCGATTGGCCGTAAGCGCCGGGCCCTGTCAGGTTGAGAGAAAATGAAAATCTGCCGCCATTGTCGTTATTCTTTGCCGCATTGATGGTCTGCGTCAGCGCCTTGCCATCCCACTCGATTCCCACCTGGGCCTGATGCGCGCCGCCCGCGGTCCTCATCGTCAGGTGCGCGGTCGCATCCGTCGCCGTCACAAACCAGTCGCCGTAGATCTGCGGCAGGGGATAGGTTTCTCCCGCAATGCCCGCTCCGGTGACGGTGATCTGACTTTCGCTGGCCACCGGGACGGAGGCGACGGCAAAGGCCGGACGGGCATTGCCGGCAAGGAGGGCAAGCATGAGAGCGGAGGTTGGTCGAAAGTTACGCATGGAAGAGGATTCTATCCAGCCTGTGAAGGGATTGACAACAGAATTGCGGTTGGTTCGCTATTGCCCCAGCGCCAGCACGCCCAGTAGAAGCAGCCAGGCAAGGCTCATGGTATGCCAGTACCAGGCGGTCGAGTCGACGGCGATCTGGCGCAACTCGACGCGCTTGAGCCAACCTAGCGCGCTCAGGCAGAGGACGAGAGCCAGGACGCCGGCGAGCAGGTGGGCGGCATGAAAGCCGGTGATGAGATAGAAAAAGTAACTGGCCGGGGTGGCGTTCCGGTCGAAGGCAAAGCCCTGCGCGGCTAACTGCTTCCAGGCGGCCCACTGCCCGGCGAGGAATAGCGCGCCCAGAGCTAGCGTTGCCGCCAGCCAAGGAAGGGCGCGATTCAGCGCCGGACGGCCCATGCCGAGCCACTCCTCCAGCGCGTCGATTTCATGGAAGATATTGCGGCGGGCAAACTCCATGGTAAGGCCGCTCAGCAGCAGAACCACGGTGTTGAGATAGAGGATGCGCGGCAGGAGAACCGGATGCCAATCGCCGATCTGTCTTTGCGTGCGCGGGTCCATGTGCGAAGCGCCGTGGCTGGCAAAGAAGACTGCCACCAGGACGGCAAAAAACATCATGTCGCCCGCCAGCGCGGAAAAAACAAAGAAACGAATGCGCAACAGAAGCTCCCTCGGGCCTCCGCGCCCGCTCTCCCAGTTGTCGTCGCCCCCGCCGTCGCCTCCACCCCCGGTGGGCCTCCGCAGAACCGGCGGCTGACCGCCGAGCCCCGGATCTTTCCGTCGCTTCCTGGCCGGTTTGTGGGTGAAGGTGGCGGGCATGAGCCTCTCCGTGAACTTGAGATTACTCTCACTTTGGATTGGACGCACATAGATTCCGCAAGTTATTTTTCAACAGGCGGGCGGGCGATTCCCAGGAACGGCCTGAGAGGACGTTGGGCTCCTGTTTCGGCGAGGGTTTGAGTTCCTTGTCCCCGAACTCCCGGTTTTGGGAGCTGGGAAACCAATCCAACCGGCCTCCGTCCATTCGCCGCAAACCCGCCAACAGGCGCAGGTCTGTTAAAATCACCTTGAAAATCAAGGATTTCTGAGGCACACCAACGTGATTCTGGAATTGCAAAAACGGCTTGGCGAAGCTCTACGCGCGGTTTTGGCGGCAAAGTACGATCTGCAACTTGAGAACATTCCGATCGAGATTCCGCCGGATCTCAAGTTTGGCGAACTGGCCACGCCCATCGCCTTCGAGCTGGCGCGCAAGCTGCGCAAGGCGCCCCGCATCATCGCGCAGGAGATCGTGGCCGCGCTGGGGAGGGTCGAGGGATTTGCCGGCTTCGAGGTTGCCGGCGCCGGCTACATCAATGCGCGGCTGGACCGCGCGGCTGCCGTGCGCGGGACAGCCAGAGCCGAAGCCGGATCGCAGCCTTCCTCCGGCATTCACTCACTGGTCGAGCACACGTCCATCAATCCCAACAAGGCCGCGCACATCGGCCACCTGCGCAACGGCATCCTGGGCGACACCTTTGTCCGCCTGCTGCGCGCCGCCGGGCAAAAGGTGGACGTGCAGAACTACATCGACAACACCGGCGTGCAGGTGGCGGATGTGGTGGTGGGATTTCTGCATCTGGAGGGTAACTCGGCGACCCAGGTCAAGCAGTTGCTCGATGAGTTAAAGAACAAGGGCGAACGCATTGATTATTACTGCTGGGACCTCTATGCAAAGACCTCGCAATGGTACACGAGCGGCAGCGCCGAAGAGAATGAGGCGCGGAAGAGTCTGCGCTACGCCACGTTGCACGAGATCGAGCGCGGCGGCAATGAGACGGCGGAGATCGCCGAGTTAGTTTCGACCGCGGTCTTGCGGCGGCATCTGGAAACGATGCTGCGCCTGGGCATCGAGTACGACTTCCTTCCCCGCGAGAGCGAGATTCTGCATCTGAGATTCTGGGAGGCGGCCCTCGAGCAGCTCAAGCAAACCGGCGTACTCTACTTCGAAACCGATGGCAAGAACAAGGGCTGCTGGGTGATGACGCGGACTGGCGCGGAGACTATCGAGGGCGAAACCAATGAAGATGCAAAAGTGATCGTGCGGTCGAATGGTACGGTAACTTATGTCGGCAAGGATATCGCCTACCACCTCTGGAAGTTTGGGCTGCTGGGCAAGGATTTCGGTTATAAGCCGTTCTTCACTTATCCCAATCACGAGTGCTGGATCTCGGCGGAAGAAGGCGACGAGCCGCATCCGCATTTCGGCGGAGCGCAGGCGATTTACAACGTCATCGACGCGCGGCAGAGCGATCCGCAGGCCAATGTCATCCAGGCTCTGCGCGGCATGGGGCACAGCGAGCAAGCCGGCCGTTATACGCACTTCAGTTACGAGATGGTTGCGCTGACGCCGCGCTGCGCCGTCGAGTTGGGCTATGAGGTTTCAGAAGAAGATTTGAAGCGGCCGTACATTGAAGTGAGCGGACGCAAGGGCTTCGGCGTCAAAGCGGATGACTTGATCGACAAGCTTATCGCGGCGGCGCGCGCAGAGGTGGACGCGCGGCAGACCGGCCGCGACGAGGCCGAACGCCAAAAGATTGCCGAGCAGATCGCCATCGGCGCGCTGCGCTACTTCATGCTCAAGTTCACGCGCAACTCGGTCATCGCCTTCGACTTCAAGGAAGCGCTGAGCTTCGAGGGCGAGACGGGACCTTACATTCAGTACGCCGTGGTGCGCGCCAAGAACATATTTCGCAAAGGCGGAACGACCCCGGCTGTGGTGTTATCAGAATTCGCGGAGTTACCAGACTTAGGCGCCTTTCTCGAGGGCGAGGCCGCCGAAGATATCTGGGCGCTGTGGCTGCGCGCGGCGCGACGGACATTGGTGCTGGAGCAGTGCATTGCGGCCTCGGAGCCTGCTTACCTGGCCAAGCACGCTTTCCAGTTAGCGCAGGAGTTCAATAACTTCTACCACAAGCACCACATCCTCACCGAAGAAGACCCGGCGCGCAAGACCTTCCTGCTGGCTACAGCGGCGGTTGCGCTGCGGGAGTTGGTACTGGCGCTGAGTTGGCTGGGCATCGAAAGCCCGGAGGCGATGTGAGGCGCTCGGCAAATACCTACTTCGGAAGAACTTGCCAAGGGTGGTGAGTCTGAAGTTCATCGAAGAACAACCGCAGATTCTTCGACTCGCCACCCCCGAACTGAAAGACGTTCGGGGCCCCGTTCGCTCAGAATGACAGCCAGTTTTGTGTTGCGTATTTCAGAATCGGGACACTAGGGTGGAGACGCAAAAGCCTCAGTGAGCGGCGTTTCTCCTGAGCCTCTTATAAGCTGTAGATTCCGGTCAGGTGATAGGGAGCGGTGGGGTACCTTGTATCCCAGGTACGAAAATCCGGACCTTGGGCACCCAGATTACTTACTCCCCGGCGCTCGGCAACCAGAATCACCAGGATACTGACCAAGATCATCATTTGCTCTTGAGCGCCATGACCAGGACAAAAAGAGTTACCCCAATCAGCATCCAGCGGCCTATCTTTGCTTCAGAGCCGGGCCCATTCACTGCATAGCCTGGAGGAGGGGCAATCCCCGGCATCAGGCGCGGCCCCGGTTCATCCCATGATGCTTCCCGCACGATGGTATCTTCGCTTCTTATGCCCTTGATGAGGAGCCTGATCTTCCGTCCAGATTGCAGCTCCCATGCGCGGATGGTGAGATTTCCGTTGCGATTCATCGTGTGGGAACCGCGTTTCTCGCCGGTGATTGTTCCCATCGGGCACGTTCCCGCGCGGAGGACGGTGACTCCGTCAACCGTCACATTCTTCGCCACCGCGAGCAGAACATAGGAACCGGCCTTCGCCGACTTCAGAGAATCCGAATCCAGCAAGGTCAGCTCGATTTTTGTGTCCTCTGGGATCAAGTGTCCTAATCGCCAGGGCCTTCTCACTGTCTCTGGAATGCGGGCCTCGTAGTATCCCACCCTTTTCAGAGAACGCGAAGGATGGGGCACCCAGCTAGAAGCAGGCCCTTCGACTCCGCTACGCTCCGCTCAGGATGACAGCATTTATTGAGGGAATTGGAAATACTGAGCGGACTCTGGAATTAAGACTCTATGCGGTGGGGAAGTGCTGCTGCTCTTGCTTGCGCAACTCAGCCAGGGTTGGCTCGTCGAGGAGTTTGAAACGCAGCGGGAAGACGCCGGGCGGCAGATCAAGCGCGGTAACGGCGTCGCAGACCACGCCGGAAGCAGCCTCCAGGCCGCGCTTCCAGCCGGGCTTCGCGGCGTCGCGCACCAGCAGGCTCCTGGTCGGCAGGCCGGCGGCGACCAGCAAGGTCTGGGCGATGCGCTGAAACTCCTTCCAGCGCGAGGCGATGCCGACAAGCTCTCCGGCGTGAGCTGGCATATAACGCTGCAAATGGGCCATCAGCTCGTGCGATACGGGATGCACCTGGAGGACGGTGAGCGCGGTCCCGGCGGGCAGCAGCTTGCGCACCATCGCGGCCTTGCTCGGCACGGTGACCAGCATCGAAGCATCCAGCATTCCCGGCTCGGCGCACTCTTCCGGCGCGCAGCCGGCCACCGGCAGCGAGAGCGCCTGCTCCATCTCGTGGATGACGATGCGGCGCAGCTCCGGGTCCGGCTCGATGACCAGCCAGCGCGACGGCGGCGTAAGCGCCAGCCAGCGGCGCAGCCGCTCCCTCACCCGCGACTCCGGCGCGCCCAGCTTGCGCGCCTTGGCCATCAGGTCGCCGATCATCTCGTCGAGTGCAAACTCGGCAGCCATCTCCGGCGAGCGCGGCGCGGCGGGGCGGCTCAAGCGCACAAAGACGCCGCTGCCGTGGCGGAATTCCACCCAGCCCTCGCGCTCCAGTTGCTTGTAGGCGGCGCTGGCGGTGTTGGCGTGGATGCCGAAGCGGCGCGCCAGCTCACGCGTGCTGGGCAGCCGCTGGCCGGGCGCCAGCTCCTGGCAGAGCACGCCCAGCACAACCTGCGTGACCAACTGCTCGCGCAGGGAGACTTCGCCGGTGCGATTGAGCCAGAGGCGCATGGAGTTATCCGATGGCCCGTTCCAGAACGGTCATCGCGGGCTTCCGGCGGCCGTAGAGGACGAGCAACAGAAGCAAGAGGAACAGGACGGCTCCCAGGACCAGCACACTGCCTTCGGGGCCGTCCGCGCCGCCGCTCCACAAAGGGTTGCCAGCCGGGCTGGTGGTGAGGTAATGGCCGGTGGCGATCATGCCGCTATCAGGGGTGCCGTAGAAGTAGCTCTGCGCCCAATCCCAGGCTCCGTGGCAGCCGATAGCCCACCAGGCCGAGCCGGTCAGCCGCACGCTGACGCAGAAAACGAAGCCGACGAAGGCCGCGGAGAAGATACCGAGCCAGCTCTCGCCGGAATTGCCGGTGTGGATGAAGCCGAAGATCGTCGAAGTGACCCAAGTGGCCTGCCAGAAGCCTGCCCCTTCGGCCTTTTTCAGGTGCAGCCATAAGCAGGGAAGAAGACCCAGCAGCGCGGCGACGCAGACGCCGGCGGGGCCGTTGCTCTTGGGGATAACAAATGCCAAAAGGGAGAAGACGCCGGCCGTCCCCAGCGCCCACCAGAAGTTGATTCCGCGGGTGAGGGTGAAGAGGATGTAGCAGCGGAATATCCCCTCCTCGACGCAGCCCACCATGAGAAAGACCACTGCCCACAAACCGGCGAACTTGTAGATTTGCGCCCCGGAGAGCGCGACGGCTCCAAAGTGCAGCCAGCCGCCCCAGTCCAGCGCGCCCACCAGTAACGAGAGCGCCACAAACCCGGCCGCCACCCCGCTGAAGAAGTTGAGCGTGCGCCGCGGGCCAACGAGGTTGTAGGCCAGCAGGTTTCGGCGCCGCTCGATGAGCGCCATCACCGCGGCTGCTCCTACCAGAGGTACAAGATTCACCAACTCGCCCCAGAAGGCGGTCGAGAAGGACAACACGTCCATCTTCATCTTTGGATCGATCAGATGGAGCCTGACAAGCAGCAATCCAACTGCGGCGGCAAGCACGCCGAAGAGGAGAGCGAAGAGCAGGACCGACCAGCCGGAGCGCAGGCCCTGGTTGCCGAGAAAGACCCAGCGCGCGGCACGCGTCTCCCAAGGCTCCGGAAGAGG
>Ga0187851_10004182_pt1 | contig 11880 bp, 11 predicted proteins | sample June2016WEW_6_10_FD_132997 | JGI IMG/M metagenome (GOLD analysis project Ga0187851, IMG submission 132997) | Peatland microbial communities from SPRUCE experiment site at the Marcell Experimental Forest, Minnesota, USA - June2016WEW_6_10 | ecosystem: Environmental > Terrestrial > Soil >... | reverse complement strand
TCTTCTTGCAATAATACTGATATGGCTTGGAATAATAGGATTCACAAAGATAAAGGAATACAAAACTAAACGCTGATTATTGTTCCTGATGCGAATATCCTGGGCACCAATGTCCTTATTATTATAACTTCATCATTTATTTCAACTGGAACTAATTTGTCGAAATTGAATTTTATTTTATTGCCATCAATGCTTTCAACTGTTGCATTTACATATGAAAAGCCTATCGCTATGAAGTAAACTTTTCCAGTCTCTATTTGCTCTGTAACAAATTTGCTCTGGTTTGCCTGAACAGTAATTGATTTTGTTGGTTTTATAGTAGTGTTAGCAAGAACATCCCCTTTTTGCATGTCACTTTCGTCTATTCCTTTGAGTGCGAGCCCTACTCTTGTGCCTTTTGTCGCAGTTTTGACATCTTCATCTTGGCTTTGTATAGACCTTATTATCACTTTCTTGCCAGAATTATGCAGCATTTCATCATGTACTTTTACTGTCCCTTTTGTTACAAATCCAAGCGCAACAACGCCAACGCCTTTTACGTTGAATGCCTTGTCGATGTCTATTCTTGTTTTGTCTTCATTTTTTCCGTTTGATTTGTAAGAAGTTATTGAATTGAGAAGTTCTTCTCTATCGTTGAATATATGATTCTCCAATTTTACATTGCTTAGAATTGAAGCTATGTCATTGTCCTTTGTGAATATTACTCTCTTTTTGAGAAGAGAACATGCGACTATGACTTCACCGAAAAGCTTGTCCATGTTTTTAGTGCTCACTATTATTTGATCTGAAAGAAGCATTGATTGAGGCAACGCATAGAATTTATCCTCAATGGAAGAGGGTTGCAGTGCAACAATTACATCATCGTTCAATTTCCTGTTGAAGAAAGTTATGCTGTTCTCGCTGCCTTTTTTTCCTATGAATTCCGCAAGAGTCTCATCAAATGGCACAGCAATTATTGTATGCATTAATATCATCGTAAAACATAACTTGGAAGATTAACATATTAAACCTATCTAGATTCATTCAAAGAAATTACATAAGAGAAAGGTAACAAAGGAGGATAAACAACGTCGTTTGTCTAACTTGATATACTGATTTAAATAGCTAATTAACAGAATAAATATGATAACATGATAGAGAGAGTAGTTATAATCAAGCCGCGCGGGTTCTGCGCTGGTGTTGAGCGTGCAATAGATACTGTTGAAGAGGCATTGAAGACTTTCGGCGCCCCTATATACGTAAAGCACGAAATAGTGCACAACAAGGTAGTATGCGATGACCTCCGTGCAAAAGGCGCGATATTCGTAGAGGAAGTCTCAGAAGTCCCAAGAGAAAGCATATGCATTTTCTCGGCGCATGGAATCGCACCCCAAGTTAGGGAGCAGGCAGAATCGAGAAAGCTTATTACAATAGATGCCACTTGCCCTCTTGTTACAAAAATACATATTGAAGTAGGAAGATACGCAAGAGAAGGAAGAGAGATAGTATACATAGGTCATAAGGGACATCCAGAAGCTGTTGGAGTTATGGGAGTTCGACCTGATATCACCCAAATCATTGAAACTGCAGAGGACGTTCAAACACTTAATGTAAAAGATGCAGATAAACTTGTTTATCTAACACAAACAACTCTCTCTGTTGATGAGTGCATGGGAGTAATAAAAGCACTGAAGCAAAGATTCCCAAATATTCAGCAGCCTCCTTCTGGAGACATATGCTATGCAACTACAAACAGGCAGGCTGCAATAAAGCAGGCTGCAAAGCAATGCGATATATTGCTAGTTGTTGGGAGCAAGAACTCCTCAAATTCAAACAGATTGGTAGAATCTGCAAGAAACCTAGGAAAGGATGCTTATCTTATAGACACATTAGATGAGATAAAGGAGGAATGGCTCAATGGCAAGAAAGTTCTTGGAATTTCTGCTGGTGCAAGCGCTCCAGAGCACATAGTCCAAAGCATAGCAACACGTTTCAAGAACAGTGGGGCAACAGTAGAAGAATTAGAGGTAATTAAAGAAAACATGAAGTTCACAATGCCCTATGAGTTATACAGAGTTCCAGAAAATAGAGCTAGGTGAGTATATGATAATAGAAATGTCAAAAGGTTCTGGTTGGAAGCCAAGAAGGAAAAGCATACAGGTAAAAGTAAGGAACATGTACATAGGAAGCGACTATCCTGTTGCAGTGCAGAGCATGACCAATACAGATACAAGTGACATAAACACAACAATTGCACAGATAATCGAACTGCACAAGGCAGGATCCGAACTAGTCAGATTCACAGTCCAAAATCTCAAGATGGCAAGAGCAGTAAGCAGCATAAGAAAAGCGCTTGATGATCTTGGATATGATATACCTTTGATAGGTGACTTCCATTACAATGGCCATCAGCTCCTTACAGAAGTGCCGGAATGCGCAGATGCACTCGACAAGTATAGGATAAACCCGGGAAACGTTGGCTTTGGGGAAAAGCACGACGACAATTTCAAGGCAATTATAGATGTTGCAAAAGATCACAATAAACCAGTAAGAATAGGAGTTAACTGGGGTTCTCTCGATCAAAGCGTACTTACAAAATTAATGGATGAGAACACAAGAAGCAAAACTCCAAAAGAGGCAAATGACATAACGGTTGATGCTGTTGTTGAAAGTGCAGTGCAATCAGTTAACAAGGCAGTAGAGTATGGACTTGAACCTGACAAGATAATAGTAAGTACAAAAATATCAGAAGTTCCGCAGATGGTTCGCGCTTATCAATTGCTTTCTGATAGATTGGAAAATCCGCTTCATGTTGGATTGACAGAAGCCGGTTTGGGAAGCAAGGGAATTGCTGCGTCCGCAGCTGCATTGTCTTTGCTGCTCACTGAAGGAATTGGCGACACAATAAGAGTCTCGCTTACACCAACACCGGGCTCAAGCAGAACTGAAGAGGTAATAGTCTCAAGGCAGATACTTCAATCACTGGACATAAGGCACTTTTCACCTCTTGTCTCAAGTTGCCCGGGTTGTGGAAGAACAACATCAACTGTATTCCAGGAAATGGCTCAAGACTTGACCGGTTATCTACAAGAGAAGATGCCTGAATGGAAAAATCAAGGTTACAAGGGCGTTGAGGCAATGAAAGTTGCAGTTATGGGTTGCGTAGTCAACGGACCTGGAGAAAGCAAACGTGCTAATTTAGGTATTTCGCTACCAGGAACTGGAGAGAATCCAGCTTGCATTATATATGAAGATGGAAAGCAGACAGGATCAGTAAAGGCAAGCGAGGCCTCAGAAGAATTCAAAAGAAGAATCGAATTATACGTAAAGAGCCATTACTCAAACAGCGTAAAGGCAATGAACTGATGAGGTAAATCTTCTTTATTATAAATTTAGTATGGAGACGCAGCTAAAGAATTAATGTACATTGCCAAAAGAAGTAATTTCTGGTTATCAAATATTACTTCCGCTTGCCCTCCAGTTCTAAGAGTAATATACGTTTTTAAATCTCCTCTGCGAGCTAGTTCACTTAAACTTGCGTCTTCACTAATTTTTACTGGTGATCTTACTAGCTCAAAAGAATCGCATAAAGAGTCGTCTATATACTTCCTTTGAGTACTGTTTAGAATTATTCTTTCCTGGCTCTTATTTATTAGTAACAAAAGAGTGCCCTTTAAAGTTTCGATTCCTGCATGTTTACAAGATCTTTCCCCAATTGGCAAATAACCTCCGATTCTATATCTTCTTAATAAATCTGTACTTACTATAACTTCTCTTACGCTATCTTTTTCAACATATGTTGGTGCAGGTATAGTTGTAGATGCCATATAATCACGTTAACAGTAGCAGCATATGAGATATAAATAGTTTACTGAATTGGTCATTAAACTATATAATTGCAGTTATTATCTCTCTTTCCCTTGGTATTTGGACGTCGCAATCTATTGCATAGATTCTGTTGTCATCTAATTGCAATTTGTTGTTCTTGAAGTTCAATACTATGAAATTGCCTATGAATTCTGCCATAAGATGGCTTTTTCCGTTGTTGTCCCCAGCGGTTTTGTTGTGCTTGTAGTTTATGCTTTCTGGTGCAATTGCATTTAATGTATTCTTAAAGCAAGATATCGATTCCTCCTTGTTTATTGTTATTCCAACTGTTGTATGAGGTGTGCATATTACTACATGACCATAGCTCTTACTTGATTTTTTAAGAACCTCATTTATTTGCTTGGTTATGTCAAGCATCCATAGTTCTGGCTTTGGCTTTGCAGGTATTATGGTTGTCTTTATATCGGCTTCAAGCACAGCTATCTTCACTTCTGTCTTTTGGCTTTCCTTGTTGCCATCTACCAGTGAAATACAGCCCCAGCCTTGGCATAATGCTCCTTCTCTCTTTATGTTCCTGCTTATGAAAGGAACAGGAAGAAATGGCCTGAACAGTGAAGTGTTAGGTGCCTTGCCATTGGCATTGAGTATTGTCTTTAGATCATGTACAGATCCAGGCTCGTGCTCCATCAACATAACAGCAGTGTCTGGCTTCTCGACGTATACAAAAGCAAGACCGGTCTTGGCTCTTGAGCCTTCCTTTACCTTGCCGCTCTTGTCAAGGCTTCCTCCTTTTATGCAGCCATCTACCTTTCTCGATATGTCCCTTATGTGCAAGTCTTTCCTGTATTTGCTTGTTTCAAAGGATATGATTTGAGCTGTTTTCATTAGTTCCTGAAGCTCCTTAAGATTAGTATTTTCCATTTCAGTTATATTGGCACTCAAGTTTCCGTTGTTTGCGCTTGTCATTGCAGAGACAATTGTCTTCCTGCTTGTACCCTTCGTCGGGTTTCCTATCATTTCAGAAATTACCTTTACAGGGCTTGGAGTTGTCAATTTATTGACATCAATATTTTCAATAACATCCATGCCGCTTGCTGATTTTGACATATCGTTTTTTGCCATATAATCGTCAAGAGTCCTTTGAATGGATTCATATAAATAGGTATGGTAATACTACGTTATGAGACGTATTTACGCGCTTGTTTTATATAGCATTAAATTAGATAAACTTCAAGTCACAGTGAGCAAAATGGGCAAAATCCTCATATCGCCATCTATACTATCCTCTGATTTTGGCAATCTTCGAGAAGTAATAAAAGAGCTTGACAGCTGCAAAGTTGACAGAATACACATAGATGTGATGGACGGCATATTCGTACCCAACATAACCATTGGGCCAGTGGTCATTGCATCCATAAGAAATGCAACGAAAATACCCTTTGAAACTCATCTAATGATAGAGCATCCAGACAAATACATAAAGAGCTTTGCCGATGCAGGATCAGATACCATAATAGTTCACTATGAATCAAAGCATGATCTAAGAAAAACCATAGACATGATAAAATCGCTCAACAAAAAGGTAGGCATATCCATAAAACCAAAAACACCGTTTAATGCAATTAAAGAGTATTTGCCATATACTGATTTGCTGTTGATAATGAGCGTAGAACCTGGTTTCGGAGGTCAGTCTTTCATGGAAGACTCGATAGCAAAGATAAAAGAGGCAAGAGAATATATTGACAAAAACAGTTACAAAACAATAATAGCTGTTGATGGTGGATTAGATATACAGAACAGTAAAAGAGTAGCAGATGCAGGTGCAAACGAAATAATTGCAGGTTCAGCAATCTTTAATTCAGGCAACATTTCTCAAAAAATCAATGATTTCAAAAACCTGTGAATAATTTATACTACCTGTTTTATTAGTGCTTTTCTTTGCCCTATTGTTCTTAAAGGCACATTCAATCTGCTGCAAATAGATGTTCTAGTTTGCCGATCGGTTTCCATAATGTCAGTATATGAGGGATTTTGTATTGTAGGAGTTATAATCAATTCTTTTTCGATCTGTTTTGGTATGTCCATGAACTTTATTCTTCCCATAAAAAATAATTCAATAGAGACTTCATCTGCGGCATTTAGTACAGTTAGTGCAGTGCCTCCCATTTTTACAGCAACATGCGCCAGTTCTAAGCATGGGAATTTTTGGAGATCTGGCTCAATAAACTCTAGCTTTTTCAGTTCTGCTAGGTTGAGGCTTGGCAGATTGTTCGTAGGTCTGGCTGGATAGTAAAGTGCGTCTTGTATATGTAACTTCATGTCTGGTTTGCTCAGTAGTGCGAATGTGCATCCATCTACAAATTCCACTAGAGCATGTACTGTGCTTGTGGGATGTATTAAAACCTTTATCTGTTCCAAAGTAAGTGGAAATGCTCTATATGCTTCTATGACTTCAAACCCTTTGTTCATTAGCGTAGCAGAATCTATTGTTATGCGCCCTCCCATCTTCCAGGTAGGATGATTGAGTGCCTGCTCTACGGTAATATTATCGAAAAAATGTATGTCCTTGTCCCAGAACGGTCCACCAGAGGCAGTAATCGTTATGTTTCTTATTTCATGATCAGGATTTGCGCGTATTATTTGGTGAATTGCATTGTGTTCACTATCTATCAATATTACTTTTTTGTGGCTTTTTTTCTTAATTTGTTGTATTAAATGACTGCCTGTCACTAGTGACTCTTTGTTTGCAAGAGCGACGTCTTTTTCTTCTAAGAATCTAAGTGTGGGGCGTAGTCCTGCAATGCCCACAATAGCATTAACAACACGGTCAACTTTTGAATCAAGACAAATGTCTATAGCGTTATCTATGCCTGAAACAATTTTGGTCCTCGAATTAGCAAGTTCTCTCTTAAGTTGTTCTGCCTGCATTTCATCAGTAACTGCAGCATAATCTGGTTGGAAGTCAATTATCTGTTGTTTCAATATGTCTATTCTTGAGTTACAGGTAAGGGCAACAATCCTATAACCGCCCTGTTCTTTTACTACTTCCAAAGTTTGCCTACCTATGGATCCTGTTGAACCAGCAATTGCAAGTCCTTTAAGTTCTTCCATTTTATCACACTTTAATAAATTTAATGCCCAACAATTATTGTCTTTGCTCCAGCATGTACACGTCTTGCTTCCTCTGACATTGAACCATATTTCTCAAATATGGACATTATAATTGGGAGATGTACTCCTGCCTCTTTTGCTACATCTATAACATGCATTACCATTGCCGATACCTTTATCTGTGGTGCTTCATTTGGCAGTTTGCCTTCGTTAATTGCATTGTATATTGCAGTAGGTATGTCGACAGTTATCGGAGGGCTTGCAGCGTGCAATCTAAGTACTTCATTTAGATCAAGAAGTGGATTTTGTTTTTTCATTTCCAACAATGCAGATGCAGTTTCCGCGAAAACTGCAAATTGTGCATAAAAATCTACATTATGCCATCCTTTTGCAGTTTGACCAGAACCGGCAGGACCAACATAACCATAGGTTCTATCACCACAAAGAGCTTCAAATACGTCTTTTGATAATTCATACGCCTCTTTGTCACCCCCAACCATTAATGTAAATCCTTTCAGTATGTCTTCAGGACCACCACCGCAACCAACATCAAGGTAGAATATACCCTTTTCCTTTAGTTTTTTGTAGTTAGCTAGAGAGTCTTCAACATAGGAGTTAGAACCATCGATAACTATATCATCTTTGCGCATCATCAATGAGAGTTCACCCATTAACTCGTTAGTAACTTTACCTCCGGGAACCATTGCCAATATTGTTACACCGTTTTGTGAACTCCTAAGCTTATTTACAAGATCTGCCTTATCTGTAGCCACATAAACATTTTCCATTGATTCAAATGCAGAAACCTTTTCTCTTGTCCTATTGTATAAAGCTAATGAATATCCATTGTTATGAAGTACTGTTGCCATATTGTAGCCCATAGGGCCCAGTCCAATTATGCCTATTTCTTTGGTTGTTGCCATTAAATCATAAAACCTTTGACTTGTTTTAATATATATAAGTATTGTGACGATACGTTGAAGGACGTATCATCGACATTTTAAGAAATTTATTATAGCAAAACTTAAAAATACTGCCATTCTTAACGTAATATGCAAAATTCACAGTTATTGGTAATCATATCCACAGTAGTAATATTCGTTTTGAGTTTATTGCTTGCGATTTCTCTTACTAGAAAATACAACAAGACCAAAGCAAAAAGTCTCATGTTCTGGAGCGTTGGCCTTTGGGCCTTCTCAATTGGAGCGTTATTGGAGATAATATTCGCGTTTGGCGTATACAGCAGTTCGCTGGGAGACTTCTATGTATTCATAGTTGCATTGCTTGTCGAGCTGCTTGCTCTTGGATCCATGGAGCTGATCAAATCAAGCAAATTGAAAAAGTTATATTATATTTTTGCAGCTGTGACAACAATTGCGCTTGTTTATACGGTAATTGCAACAAGAATAGGCAACATAGTCACAAATTACGTTGCTTCTGGAAATCCGCCATTGGCAGTTCTGTATTCCTCTTCTGTAATAACTTTCATGGCTTCCATAATATTGGTTTTTATTGCAGTGCTTTCATACAAAAGGAAAAAAGACCCGAGAATGCTCAGCATAATACTTGGGGTCATAATAGTTGTCATAGCAGGAACTTTGTATATCGCCTCGTTTCCCGTATTTTTATATTATTCGGAATTTGTTGGCATAATATGTCTTTGGTTCGGTTTCAGCAGCTCTAAAAAATAGGTGTTATGTTGTTCATTGTCTTGTTCGACAGGTTTCTCATGGCTTTTGCCCTTGCGATCCACATAGTGCTTGCCTCTATTGGGATGGCGCTTCCTGTCATAATACTAATTGCAGAATACCTCAGCATAAAGAAAAACGACAACGATTACAAAATACTTGCAAAAAGGCTTTCAATAATTTTCATTGTATTGTTCGCAATCGGAACGGCGTCGGGAATACTTGTTGCGATCAACATACTCGTGTTGTGGCCGAAGTTCATGGCGCTTGTAAGCCAGGTTGCGATACTTCCATTTTACATAGAGACATTCGCCTTCTTCCTTGAAGCGATATTCATTGCAATATACTTCTACAGCTGGGACAGTTTCAAAGGCAAATACACGCATCTTATTGCAGGTATTCCCATAGCAATAGGCGCAGCGCTTTCTGCTGTTCTTATAACAATGATAAACGCGTTCATGAATACGCCCAATGGATTCAACATAAGCAATTATCTGAAAACAGGAATCATTACGAATGTACAACCATGGGCGGTATTCTTCACACCGTCAACATGGACCGAGATATTCCATGTGTTGTCGAGCTCCTACACTGCGGGCTCTCTTATATTTGCAGCTTTGTTCGGCTACATGCTGCTTAGGTCACGAGACGAAAACAAATCAAGATACTACAAAAAGGCATTGACATTGTTTCTTATGGTAGGACTGATAGCTACGTTCTTCTCAGTAATAAGCGGATTGCAATCACTTAAGCAATTGGTCACAATACAGCCTGAGAAATATGCAGCAATAGAAGGTAACATACAATCGCAATCGCATGCACCTGAAAGAATTGGAGGATTCCCGGTAAATGGAACTCTTAAGTATTTCATACCAATACCAAATCTTCAAAGCATACTTGCAACCGGAAGTGCAAACGGAACAGTTCCAGGGCTTGCAAGCTACAACGAATCGACATGGCCTCCCTTGATAGTGCATCCGATGTTCGATTTCATGTTTTTCATGGCAATTCTTCTAGGATTGATACTCATAATATGGTTTGTGCTTCAATTATTGAAGAAGAACCCATTGTCTAACAAGCTAATGCTCAAGGCAATAATATTTGCAGGGATATTGAGCGTACTAATACTTGAAGATGGCTGGGTGCTTGCAGAACTAGGAAGGCAGCCATGGATAATCTACAATGTAATGACAGTAAGCCAAGCAGCAAACTATTCCCCTTCAATACTTCCAGTAGGCTTTGCGATACTTGCATTTTACGTATTGGTCATTCCGGTAACAGTATTGGCGATAAGGAAGCTTCTGAAAGAGAGGCCATTGGAAAATGAACTGGTGAACCAATGAATTTACTTTATCAGCTTAATTATTTCATATTCTCGGCTTTCCTTACCTTGCTAATGCTTGAAATAGGAGTTGCGCTGCTTGCACTCTTGTCCTATAAAGTTTATACTGATAAACTGAAGAAATACATACTTACCATGTGGGAGATAAACGGAACATTTGCGGTCTTCTATCTTGTTAATTTTGAGGTGACGTATCCGAAATTATTGCAAGTTGCAGGAACTGCATACGTATTTCCTGCACTTCTTGCTGCTTTATTCCTAGTAGTAAGAAATGCTTTCATTGCCTATAGCGAATATGTGTCAAAACCATCAAATGAAAAACTTTACATCAAGACCTATGCAATTGCGACTTTGGTAATCGCAATTCTAACCATATCGATACTCACATCAAGCGTAACTGGCACAGGAATCAATCTCACGAGCAGCTCAATAAACATCTATGCGCTGATAATAAATCCGTACAACATACTGATGCTGATAGCAATCCTTCTCTTTACCGTTTTCATGGCTACAATGTTCTTTGATGTGATAAGGTTCACAAAGAAAATGTATCCAGTTTTGCTTATAGCATTCGGATTGTTCCTTCTTGCTACCTATGCATTTGTGCCCTATGTGTTTTCCAATTTGGAAAGCATGTACTACCTGATTTTAATCTCGCTGATATTGCTGGGCCTTTCCATCTTGTTTAAAGTTAGAGAAAGCAGGTTTGCGAAGTTCATGATACTCCTTTGGATCTTCGCATCAATAAACTTCTTTGGATTAATTGAATATCCATACATGTTTGGAAAGGGAGTAGATGTTACTCAATACATGACAGGTTCTGCAATAGCAGGACCTGCATCCATTATAACAATAGTAGGAGGAATCCTTGTGGGCCTAGCTCTGCTTTACCTTGCAGTTCTGAATTCGAATAAAAAGAAGGATTAGCTGCCTCGTTTGTATTCATTCCTGTTTCTGTTTCCAGATCTTCTATTATTGCTGAATCCTCCGCTTCTATGGAAACCTCCGCCTCCTCCGCTCCTGTTGAATCTGTCGCCTCCGGAACTTCCTCTGCTTCCAAATCTAGAACCGCCCCTGTTTTGATCTCTGTTTCCGTAGCCGCTTCTTTGATGATGCGTAGCTACCGGCAGTTTTATGTCCTTGTATTTTGCAGTGTCAAGATCAATGTGTGTCATTCTGACGTTTGCGGTTCTGCTTGTGGCATTCATGAGGTCTTTTTGCTCGTATTCAAATATTGTGAATGCGCGTCCGTCTTTTCCCATTCTTGCAGATCTTCCTACTCTATGAACGTAAACTTTCGGATCGTCAGGTGCATCGAAATTTATTATATCGCTGATATCAGGAATGTCAAGCCCTCTTGAGGCAAGGTTCGTGGATATCAAGAATCGTGCATGCTGCCTGAATTCGCGTAGCGAATACTCTCTCTTTGCCTGCGTGAGCCCTCCGTGCATTACGATTGCATCAAATCCATTTGTTTCCAAAAATCTGTGTATTAAATCGGATTCGCGCTGGGTAGATGCGAATATTATGCATTTCTTAGGATTGAATTGCTCTATGTATGCAAGCAGTGCAGAAAACTTGAGCTTTCCATTGGCTATGAAGTAGTTGTGTGTAATTGTGTTTACGGTTATGTCTTCCTCTGCACCAACAGTAAGCTTTGCTACATCTGTTTTCATGTGCTTCCTTGCTATATCTGCTATTTCCCTTGGCATAGTTGCGGAGAAAAGCATTGTCTGCCTTTCCCTTGGAGAATTGGATATTATGTATTCAACATCTTCTATGAATCCCATGTCAAGCATCAGATCAGCTTCGTCAAGCACAAGGAATCTTATTCCGTTAAGCTTGAGCGCTCCCCTTTCCATCAAGTCTATTATTCTGCCTGGAGTTCCTATTACAAGATCTGCTCCACTGGAAAGCGCGCGCATCTGCACG
>Ga0187851_10004179_pt1 | contig 11887 bp, 6 predicted proteins | sample June2016WEW_6_10_FD_132997 | JGI IMG/M metagenome (GOLD analysis project Ga0187851, IMG submission 132997) | Peatland microbial communities from SPRUCE experiment site at the Marcell Experimental Forest, Minnesota, USA - June2016WEW_6_10 | ecosystem: Environmental > Terrestrial > Soil > Wetlands... | reverse complement strand
CGACGCAATGTCGTTCGTGGGACGATACAATTCATTCAGTGAAAGCCTATCGCATCGAGCGCATCAAGGGCGGCATGAAGTTCAACTGCACGCACTGCACCCACAGCGTCAGCACGCTCGATTTCGACCCGAAATCCGGAAATCTTCGCACCCAGGCGGCCACCGCCATCAACGATCACGCCGCCAAGACGCACCACGAGCCGCTGGTAGTTTCTCCCAGCGATGGCCTGCGCAGCTGGCGCTAGGTCAGCCGGACACACCTTCCCCGTTTGCGGGCAAAGTTGATGTTGTACTTGTTTGGATTCCTGGAAACGAGACCTATCCCTTCACCGCACGATCCGTAATCTCCAGCCCCTTATCAATAATCGCAAACGCCTCCCGCATCTGCTGCTCGTTGATGCACAGCGGAGGATTGGTGAAGAACGTATTCCATCGAACGAAGGTGTAGAGCCCGTTCTCGCGGAAAAACTTGCCGAGCGCGACCATTTCGTCCGAGGTTCCGTTGAACGGAGCCATGGGCTGGCGAGTCTTGCGGTCCCGGATCAGCTCAACGATGCCAAACAGGCCAATCGATCGCACCGCGCCCACCGACGGATGTTTCGCCTGCAACTCCGCGCCCAGCTTCTGCATGATCGCACCCATTTTGCGCGAGTTCTCGATCAGATGGTCTTCTTCATAGACCTGAATCGTCGCCAACGCCGCCGCGCATCCCATGGGATGACTGTTGTATGTTAGTCCTCCATAGAACACCTTGTCGTCAAAGTGTCGGGCAATATGCTGCCGCATTCCAACCGCGCCCAATGGTAAATAACTCGAAGTAAGCCCCTTCGCCATGCACAATAAGTCGGGGACAACCTTCCAGTGATCGACCGCGAACCACTCGCCCGTGCGCCCAAAGCCCGACATCACTTCGTCGGCGATCATCAGGATGCCGTACTTGTCGCACAGTTTCCGCACTCCTTCCAGGTATCCATCCGGCGGAACAAGAACGCCATTCGTCCCCGTCACCGTTTCCAGAATGAACCCGGCAATCGTGTGCGACCCTTCCAGTTGAATGGTCTCTTCGATCATGGCCAGCGAACTTTCCGCCGATTCCCATCCGCGCTCTATACCGTGATACGGATCGAGCACCCGCACCACTCCTGGCATTCCCGGCTCAACCGTCCATCGGCGAGGATCGCCCGTAAGGCTGATCGCGCCCGCCGTAGCGCCGTGATACGAGCGATAGCGCGCCATGATCTTGTGGCGTCCGGTAAAAAAGCGCGCCAGCTTGATGGCATTTTCGTTCGCCTCGGCGCCACCATTCGTAAAAAAGAACGTGTCAATATCCCCCGGCGCGATCTCCGCCAGCTTCGCTCCCAGTCGCGCCCGCGGTTCGGTCGCCATAAACGGATTGGCATAGGCCAGCGTCGCAGCCTGCTCGGCGATGGCCCGGATGACACGCTCGTCGCCGTGTCCAATGTTGACAGACATCAACTGGCTGTTGAAGTCGATAAACCGCTTCCCTTCCGGAGTCCAGAAATAAATGCCCTTGGCGCGCGCCACAGGGATCGGGTCGACCTTCGATTGCGCCGACCATTCATACAGCGTGTGTTTCTTAGTTAGATCGACGATTTCCTTGCCTGTCATGGCAGGTGCTGCAGTTGAAGTAGTCATAAGATTTTCTACATTCCTTAAACGAACATGCGACCATAGCCGACCTCGGCTGTCCCTATGTAAGCTGGGCCGTCAACGCACCTTTCTTTTCCGCGACGTGAGCCACCGCCGCTTCGAGCACGTCCATCGCCTCATCCATCTGTGCGTCGGCAATCACCAGCGGCATAAGCAGACGAATCACATTGCCATACGACCCAGCAGTGATCGTCACCAGGCCGTGCTCGTAGCAATACTGTGATACTTGCTTTGTTTCTTCGTCGGCAGGTTGCCGCGTCGCCTTCGAGCGCACCAGTTCCAGCCCCTGCATGGCGCCCATTCCTCGAACATCGCCGACCAGTTCCCACTGTGCCTGCCACTTCGCCGCGCGCTCGCGGAAACGCTCACCGAGTAGATTGGCGCGCGCACAGAGATTTTCTTTCTCGATGATCTCAAGCACCGCCAAAGCCGCTTCGCAAGCCAGCGGATTGCCGGAGAACGTTCCACCCAGTTGGCCAACGCCCGGCGCGTCCATAATGTCCGCGCGTCCCGTTACCCCGGCCATGGGCAGTCCGCCAGTCAGCGACTTGGCCATCGTCACCAGATCCGGTTCCAGTCCCAGTCGCTCGCAGGCAAACATCGCGCCCGTGCGAGCAAACCCGGTCTGCACTTCATCGGCAATCAGCAGAATGCCGTGCTTTCGGCAGATCGCGCTCAGCGTGGGATAGAACTCCGCCGGAGGAGTGACGAAGCCGCCTTCGCCCAGGATCGGCTCTACGACCACAGCCGCCACCGACTCGGCCGCCACAACTCGCTTAAATGTATCTTCGAGATGCCGCGCGCAATGCACGTCGCACGACGGATACTTCATCGAATACGCGCAGCGGTAACAGTAAGCGTAAGGAATGCGGTACACCTCGCTCGGAAACGGCTCGAACCCCGCTTTGTAAGGATGCGTCTTACTGGTCGCCGCCATCGCCATGTAAGTGCGTCCATGAAACGCATCTTCGAAACAGAGAATCGCCTGTCGCTTGGTGTACGAGCGCGCAATCTTGATGGCGTTCTCGACCGCCTCCGCCCCCGTATTCACCAGCACGGTTTTCTTCGGGCCCTTGCCCGGCGCGATCGCATTCAGCTTCTCGCAGACGGCGATGTAGCTTTCGTAGGGCAAGACGTTGAAGCTGGTGTGCAGGAAACGATCCAATTGTCGGCGGATGGCGTCAATCACCGCCGGCGCCCGGTGCCCCGTATTCAGGCAGCCGATGCCGCCCGCAAAATCGATGAGGCGGTTGCCGTCAACATCTTCGACGACTGCTCCTTCCGCCTTGGCCACGAAGACCGGAGCAGCGTGATACGCCGCCTGGACAACCGCGGCATTGCGCCGCTTCATCAGAGCCTGCGAGCGGGGACCGGGTATAGAAGTGCGCAGATGAATTGTCGCCATGACTTTATCCTATCGTGCGTGATAGTGGATAGTGCATAGTCAATAGAGTGACTGAAAGCCAAGTCTATCCGGTAATAACTATTTACTATCCACTCTCTTTCAGTACCACCCAATCGGAGCTTCGTTCAAGTTGATATACACCTGCTTGGTTTCAAGATACTCTTCGATCCCCCAAGGCCCAAGTTCGCGCCCAAATCCCGACTGCTTATAACCGCCCCATGGAGCTTCGACATATGTCGGCTGCATATGATTCACCCACACAATGCCTGCGCGCAACGCTTTCACCGCTCTCATGGCCTTGAAGATATCGCGCGTCCATACGGCAGCTGCCAGCCCGTAGGGCGTGTCGTTCGCAATCTTGAGCGCGTCTTTTTCGTCGTCAAAAGGAATCACCGCCGCGACCGGCCCAAAGATCTCTTCGCGCGCAATCCGCGCGTTGTTATCGACGTTATAAAAGATAGTCGGCTGCACATAGTAACCCTTGGCAAACTGATCGGCGCGACCGCCGCCCGCCGCCACCTTGGCTTCTTTCTTGCCGATCTCAAGATACGAACAGACGCGGTCGTATTGCTCTTTTGACACCAGGGAACCCATCTTTGTCTCGCGCTCCAGCGGCGGACCGATCTTGATCTTCTTCGCCTTCTCCGCCATCGCTTCTACAAACTTTTTATAAATCGATTTCTGCACCAGGATGCGGCTGCCCGCGGAACAAACTTCTCCCTGATTGATGAACACTCCAAACAGCGCGCCATCGATTGCCGCCTCGAAGTCGGCATCGGCAAAGAAGATGTTCGGCGACTTACCGCCAAGCTCGAGCGTCACGCGCTTCACCGTATCGGCGGCCTCCTTCACGATGATTTTGCCGACCGAAGCCGAACCCGTAAACGCAATCTTGTTCACATCTGGATGTTTGACCAGGGGCGACCCGCAGCTTTCGCCAAAACCGGTAACCACGTTCACTACGCCCTTCGGCAAGCCGACCTCGTCGAACCACCGAGCCAGTTCAAGCGCAGTGAGCGGCGTTTGCTCGGCTGGCTTGAGTACACAAGTACAGCCCGCGGCCAACGCCGGCGCCAACTTCCACGCCGCCATCATCAACGGATAATTCCACGGAATAATCTGCCCCGCGACCCCCATCGGCTCTTTCAGCGAGAGGCTCATCGCGTTATCCGGGACCGGATTTACATAGCCAACAACCTTCGTTGCCAGGCCGCCGTAATATTCGAAACACGTTGCCACGTCGGTGATGTCATACTCCGCCTCAACAATTGGCTTGCCCGTGTTGCGGCATTCGAGTTCGGCAAGCATGGGCAAATTCTGCCTCACCCTTTCGGCGAGGCGAAACAGCACGCGCCCGCGTTCTTGTGCCGTCGTCGTCGCCCACGGGCCTTCTTCAAAAGCCGTCTTGGCAGCCGCAACCGCGCGGTTCACGTCGTCGGCATTCGCGTCGGGAACCTGCGCGATCACCTCTTCGGTGGATGGATCGTACACGGCAAAAGTCTTCGTCGATTTACTCGCAATCCACTCGCCGTTAATCAACATTGAATACGTTTTCACGTTGGCCTTCACTCCACGCGCCATAAAACCTCCTGCAGCCCTCTGTCGCGCAACCACACAAACTCCGTTTGTGCCCCGATTACACTTGGGCGCTCCGGGGCTCTTTCAAACGTCCGTATACGAAAAAGAAAAACACTGCTAAACCGATAAAGAACAACGTGCCGCCAACCATCCACAATTCATAGGACCATAGCGACGTGATCTGTTGGGCCGGGAAAAACACCAGCGCGATGCCGAGAATTGTTGTGAGCAGGCCACTCGTGCCCGCCAAGAACATCGTAAGTCGGCTGTAGTGGCCGCGCGGCACCCGCTCAACGATGGCAAATCTCACCAGCGCTCCGAACATATAGACGAATGGAACGAGTTGCAACACGACCGCCAGCGAAAGCAATTTCTGAAACGTCTCCTGAACCCCGGCTCCAAAGAAATTCATGATTATAAGAAAAGCCGAAACAATGGCCTGCACGATCAGTGCGGCATAGGGCGTGGCGTAGCGCGGGTGAATCTTGCCCAGCCACGAGGGCATGTACGAATCAAGGCCAGCGACAAACGGAATGCGCGCCGAACCTCCCATCCACGCCGAACCAATGCCCGCGATGGACAAACTGAGCATGAGCGCGAAAGGCACGGTAATCCACGTAACTCCGACGCGCTCGGCCATGTGACTGACAGCCTGGACGATCCCCTGCAGGACGTTCACGTTCTTCCCAACAGCAATCAGAAGAGTGAGGGTCGCGCCGAGATATAGAGCGCCGGAGAGCACTCCGCCCCAGGCGACAGCGCCCGGAAGTGTACGGATGGGATCCTGGATTTCATCTCCCATGACCGAGGCAAGTTCGAGGCCCACCAGACCGAAACAGATCACGCCAAACGAATTCAGCACAAAGCGCGGGTTCGCAGGAATCCGGAAATCGGCCGCCGTGATGGTCGTGCCGAAGCGCAACCAGATCACCGCACCAAGGCCAATAAGAACCGCGGCCGCGACGAAAGTGCCGATTGCGCCAACGTTATTGATCCACTTTCCAATCCCAAGACCGACAATATTTAGGACAGTGAGTAATGCCAGCAGTACCAGCGACGCGGTAAGCGCAAAAGATTTATTGTCCGCGAGTGCCGCGTGGCTCGGACCAAGCACAAACACCGAGACGCCCACAAAATACAGCATTACTGTCGGCACATACAGCATGTTATTCGTCCAGTAACACCATCCCGAAAGAAAGCCGTGAAAGTCGCCGAACACTTCCTTCGCCCACAAATACACGCCGCCTTCGCCCGGATAGCGATGCGCTAGTTCGATCACCGCAATCCCCTGCGGCCAGAAGAACAGAAGCAGCGAGATGATCCACAACCAGACGGTTACTCCGCCGTTCGCCGCGATGCTGGGGACCACGTTGAGATTGAAGACGGCCACGACAAACAGCAGCACCAAGTCCCGCCGTCCGAGAACGCGCTTTAAGTGCGGCCGGTTGGGATCAGAAGTCATTGGGTAATCGGATCATCGGGTGATCGGGACATCTGACCCATCCGGATCGCGGGTTTTCAATGACCCGGTGACCGGATGGTCCGATGGCTCGATCCCGTTAGTGTGCTGCCATCGCTCCCAATCGCTCATGCTGCGCCGCAGCCAGCGACGGAGCGACTTCGGCAAATACCGCCAGATGCTTGTCGATGTCCGCCTCGGTGTGCTGCACCGATATCGTCCACTGCTCATCCCACCAGTACGGCTGCGCCATCACGCCGCGATTTACCATGCCGAACCAGTAGTGCCGCCACAAATCCACATCGACCGGCAGCCAGTCGCGATAATTATGGATTTCTTTCGGATACAGCACCAGCGCGCCATTCGCTCCCGCGCTGGCGATGTAGCTCTGCAAGTCTACTTTCGCGATCGTCTTCTTATATCCCTCGACTAGCTTGTTGCTGAGTTTTTCGATGAGCGTATAGTTGGCACGAGTAAGTACTTCGCGGAACGTCGCAATGCCGGCTGCCATCGAAATCGGGTTAGTATTGTAAGTGCCGCCGTGAAACACCTTGTGGTCGGAAATCAAGCTCATTACGCGCTTGCTTGTTCCGAAAGCCGCCAGCGGAAATCCGCCACCAATTGACTTCGCGATACAGATCATGTCGGGCGTCACGCCGAAGTATTCCGAAGCCCCGCCCCAGCACAGCTTCGCGCCCGTCTTGACTTCGTCGAAAATCAGCAGCGCACCGTGCTTGTCGCAAAGCGTCCGCAGGCCTTCCAGAAATCCCTTCTGGGGCATGCAGAGGCCGACGTTCATCATGATCGGCTCAAGTATGATCGCCGCGATCTCATTCGGGTTTTCCCTAAAGCGCCGCTCCACCGTCTCCAGATCGTTAAACGTCGCAATCGGAACATTGGCAATACTCGCCTTCGGCACGCCCGCTCCGCCCGAAACCGGCTTCGGATTCTTGATATCGCCGAAATCGTCGTCCGGCGGATGCGGCTTTACGCTGACCAGCGCTGCGTCGTGCAACCCGTGGTATCCGCCTTCAAACTTAATGATCTTGTCGCGCCCGGTCGCGGCGCGAGCCAGACGAATTGTGTGCATCGTGGCTTCCGTGCCGCTGTTGCCGAAGCGGCACATTTCCACCGGAAACCGCGTGCAGATTTCTTCCGCCAGTTCCCACTCCATGTTATGCGGCATGCCGTAAGCGGTGCCCTTGTGCAACCGCCCTTCGACGGCCTTGATCACCGCCGGATGCGAATGCCCCGCCATCAGCGTGCCAAAACATAAGTTGTGATCGATATACTCGTTGCCGTCAAGATCGCGAAACTTACTCCCCGAGGCTTCCGATACAAAGATCGGATACGGTTCGTAAGCGCGATAGTTACTGGCCACGCCCAGCGGCAGGCGTTTCAGATTCTTCTTATGCGCTTCGGCGGACTTCGGAGTGCGGCGCTCGAAGGTCTCGAGCTCTTGTTTCAGTGCGGGATACATCGTGATCTCCAATAAGGCTCAGGCCGCGAAGGCCATTAGATTAGGTCCCGGGCGGCCGAAACCGCCCGGGATTAGAACGTGCTCGATTGCTAACGTTGATGTCAGCTCGTGCTGACTAAAAATAAAACTTCAAAGCAAACTGCGCCAGACGCGGGTCTTTGACCTCTGTGACCTGGCCAAACTGTTGACCATCGGTGCTGTTACCGTCCGGGTTATAGAACTGCGTATGGTTGAAGACATTGAACAGCTCACCGCGAAATTCGAAGTGGGTATGCTCGGTAACCGGAATGAGCTTCTCGACCGCAACATCGGTCTCGCTGATTCCCGGTCCGCAGCAGATCGTGCGCGGTGCACTGCCGACGTAACCGAAGACCCCGCTCTCGGTGAAAATGGAACTCTGATTCGACGGGGTATTAAAATAGTAGCCGCCGTTACCTTGTGGCCTTTGCCACGAAAATGGCGCGATCTGATTGGGTTCGCCCGGGTATTCAAAATCGGCGCTGTTCATGAGTTCGTTGTCGGAGGATGACGTAATGCGGATCGGAAATCCTGTCTGGTACGTCGTGATCCCGGAGAGCTGCCAGCCATCGACCACCTTCCCCCTAAATCCGTCGTATTTTCTCGTCGGAACATCCCATGTGTAACTGACCACGAAGCGATGCTTGGCGTCGAACAGTGACAGCGCCGGGTTATGGGCATTCGGTAGCGGATTCAATATCCCCTCGAAGCTGGACGCTTCGTCAATCGACTTGCTGAACGTATAAGCCGCGGTAAATTGGAGCCCGCGGACAAACCGTTTGTCCAACGAAATCTGCAGCGAGTTATACGCTGAGCTGGCAATCGTGTCCTGAGCAAAGATGCCGGTAAACACCGGCGTAGAGTTGATCGGACAACCGATTCCGGTCAGCGGATCGCACTGGGGTGACGAGTATGGGCGCAACCCCACTAAAGTGATGCCGTTTGGCCCAATGGTCGTGCCCGCGGGGATCACACTGTTGTTCTGCGCGTAGGGCAAATGTAAAGCTACCGGCAGCATGGTCCCTCCGGGAATATAAAAGGGAGCGTCCTCGGCGAATTGGCCACAAGTCGTCGGCCCCCCTCCAAGCCCCGCCGTGACGTAAGCGGCATTGGCTGCCGCGATGTTAGAGATGTCGACGCAGGTCTGCGGGTTTGAGTAATTGATGTCATGCGTTGCCAGCAGCCGGTGCCCTTGCGATCCCACGTAGCCAACTTCCAGCTTCATGTCTTTGGTTAACTCGCGCTGAATGGTGAGGTTGTACTGCGCCGAATACTGGGTGCGCATGTGCGGCTGGAAATCGCCGAACAGATCGATCGGCTCTAATGCGGCCCAATCTTCAGACGTGCCTCGCTTGGGATTGAGGACGCCATTAAACGGATTCAGGTAACCGAAGGTCCCGCTCTGGTCAAGAAAAGGCTGGTTAAACTGCGTCTCACTGAGCGTGGTGCTCCCTCCAAACGGCGGCTCCGCGCCGAATTGTGCCAGCACTAGTTGTTCGATTGGGTTATAGAAAAGTCCCCAGCCTGCCCGAATGCTGGTCTTGGCGGAGTTGCCCGGACTCCAGGAAATACCGATGCGGGGAGCAAACGCCTTGTAGTAAGTCTGCGTCATGCCCGCGGGAACGCCGGGGTCGCCTGGAACCACCAATCCGATCGCATCCTGCGACGTGCAATCGGTATTGGGGCCTCCGCAAGGGAAGATCGTCGACATTTGCCCGGGCCGAAACGTCTCGACGTGCTGCGCCTTATCCGCCAGCGGGGTGTTTAACTCCCATCGAAACCCGTAGTTCAGCGTGAGATTCGGCTTGATCTTCCAGCTGTCTTGCGCGAACAGGTAGAGGCCCGTGTTGCGGACGTTCTCCACTTGAGCGGAACCTTGCCCATAGGAATCGGGAAGGCCCAGAAGATAGTCGGGGTAGAGATTCTCACTGTTGCATTGCTGCGCAACGGGGTCGTAATTGCTACAAGCTACAGGATCGTTCGGGCCCCCTCCGTAATAGGCAAAGCTTCCATTGACGTTGTAGTAATAGAATTGATTGAACTGTTGGCGACGGAAATCGACGCCAAACTTGAGCGTATGGTTGCCGGAAACCTTGGTGAGGTTATCCGACCACTGGAAAGAATTCCCCACCTGAGGAAGTTCCCCTTCCGCATCGTTGCCCAGGGAAAATCCTCCCGAAACGGAGATGGAGGGAAGGCCCTCGCGCCCCGCGCCAAGAAATGGATGGATGCCGTAGGTGTTGCCCGCAACGTCACCATAAAAACAAGGGGGCGCCCCGGTAACGTTGCTCAGCCACGCAGGAGCCGTAGGGCAGGACTCCTGCACCAGTTCGGTATTCTGCGGATGCTGAAATGTCCCCTGGCCTTCGCGGTTGTAATTGAAACGGAATTCGTTCACCGTGCTGCTAGTGAGTGTCCATGTGTGGGTAATGTTCCACTGCTGGAAGCGCTCCGCCAAAATGCTCCCGAAGCCGGGGACATCGGCGCCCGCAAGCTCGAAGTTGGAGAACGGTTGCAGCGTACGATCATCATCAAAATAGTAATAGATGCTCAGGTTCTGCTTGTCGTTGATCCGGTGGTCGACTTTCACTGTGAACTGGTCGCCGCGGATGGCCTTGGTGGGGACCGTGCTGATCAGATTACTGTCGCCGGGCGCGCTGGGAACAAACTGCAGCAGATCAACCGCCGTGGCGTCCATGCAAGCGAGGGGAATCAGGCCGGCCGGGAACATACTCGCGTATGTGTTGCCATCCGCTATAGGTCCGCCGCCAATCGCAGCGTTGGCCGCCTGGCACCCAGGACGGTTTGTCAAAATCGAGGAGTTGGTAATCGACCCAAAAAATGGCCCCGTGGGGGAAGTCGGGTTCACATCGGTGAAGTTGGCGACAATCTGCCCATTCACGACGTTGGTGGGAGACGGCGTTTCCTCGGACGTCGGCACAGTGACCGCCGGCGAAGGGATGCCCTGGCGGATACGGCGCCCTTCGTAAGAAGCAAAGAAGAAGGTTCGATCTTTCTTGATCGGTCCGCCGAAAGTGCCGCCAAACTGGTTCTGGTTGAACTGAGGCTTGTCGCAAGGCAAACCTTCCGTAGCCGTAAGGCAGTATTCGTTGGAGTTGAGCACTTTGTTGCGGAAGAACTCGTACAGATTCCCGTGCCAGTTGTTGGTCCCCGACTTGGTCACCACATTGACCACCGATCCCGAGTTACGGCCGTATTCCGCATCGAAAGTATTCGTGATCACGCGGAACTCCTCAATGCTGTCGGGCGAGGGTTGAACCGTCGGCAGGTTGGCGAACAGATCGTTGGCGTCGCCTCCATTCACGCTGAAGTTGTTGGAGCGCCCACGGCCGCCATTCACCGAAACCGCACCCGCGTCGTCGCTTCCGTAAACGATATTGTTGCTCGATCCCACCGTCGACATTACGCCCGGCTGCAACTGCAGAAGCTGATACGTGTCGCGCGTGTTGAGCGGCAAATTTGCCACCTGCCGCGCATCCATGATCGCGCCCAGTTGCGTGCTCGTCGTATCCACCAGCGGCGCTTCCGAGGTCACCTCGACCGTCTCTTTCGTTGCGCCCACCTGCAGCACCGAGTTCGCGGTCACCACCTGGTTGAGATCGACGTTCACACCGCGCTGCACGCTCTTCTTGAATCCCGCCAGGTCGAATTCCAGTCGATACGTGCCCACCGGAACCTGCGGGAAGCCATAGTCGCCGCCGGCATTCGTGGTGGCCACCGAGCTCACGCCCGTGGATTCGTGCGTGAGCGTCACTTGCACGCCCGCCAGCACCGCGCCGCTGGAATCCGAAACGCGGCCGAGGATGCGTCCGCCCGTGCCCTGGGCATACGCGAGCGTTGAGCAAACCAGGCAGAGGCTCAGGACGATGAGCCCAGAGAACCGGGACGATTTCGAAGTCGGCATAGAACAGATCCTCCAGATCTTCAGGGGGCAAATTTGTTAGATCCGAACCCGCTTGCGTGAAACCCAAACCTTGCTATAATCGCGCAAGGTTAGTGACTCTGCCGCTTTCTGTCAAGCGGAAAAGTGCAGCCCCGCGGCGCGATCAGCACGCACATTCGGAAATCATGTCAGGCGACCGACAAGTTTATCTCAAAATCGGCGACGTGGCCCGCCTCGTCGGAATTTCTCCGTCGGCCATTCGCGGATGGGAAGCGCTCGGCCTGACCCGCCCACATCGCACCGAGAGCCGCTACCGTATTTACACCACCGACGACGTGAACTTGCTGAAGAAAGCGCGCTACCTGCGCAAGG
>Ga0187851_10004174_pt1 | contig 11891 bp, 6 predicted proteins | sample June2016WEW_6_10_FD_132997 | JGI IMG/M metagenome (GOLD analysis project Ga0187851, IMG submission 132997) | Peatland microbial communities from SPRUCE experiment site at the Marcell Experimental Forest, Minnesota, USA - June2016WEW_6_10 | ecosystem: Environmental > Terrestrial > Soil > Wetlands... | reverse complement strand
GTGGCCGGCGATGTGATCGCGTCAGGCACCGTCACCGCGTTGGGCGGTTTTCTGCGCGTTGACGCCCTGAGCGCCCTCGTGCTGGCGCTGACCGGGTTCGTGTCGCTGGTCTGCGCGATTTATGCGGTGGGCTATTTTCGGCGGGACGAAAGCGCCGGCAAAATCACCCGGGCGCAATTGCGGCGTTATTACGTGCTCACGCCGCTGTTCGTCGGCGCCATGCTGCTGGTCCCGATGGCGGACAACCTGGGCGTGATGTGGGTGGCCATGGAAAGCACCACGCTGGCGTCGGTGTTGCTCGTCACCTTCTACAACCAAAAGACCTCGTTCGAGGCGGGCTGGAAATACATCATCATCGGCAGCGTCGGCATTTCGCTGGCGCTGTTCGGAACGATTTTTACCTACTATGCAGGAGTCGGCCTGCTCGGGCCGGAAGCTCACGGCGGCATGAACTGGTCGGTGCTGGCGGGCGTGGCGGACAAGCTCAACCCGCAGGCCATGCGGCTGGCGTTCGTCCTGGTGTTGCTCGGTTATGGCACCAAGGCGGGTCTGGCGCCAATGCACACCTGGAAGCCCGACGCCTACGCCGAAGCGCCCGTGCCCTCCGCCACGCTGCTGGGTGCCGCGTTCATCAACTGCGCCGTTTACGGCATCATGCGTTTCGACGTGCTGACGGAGAAATGCCTGGGCCACGCTTTTCCCGGCAAACTGCTGGCGGGTTTCGGCGTCGCCTCAATCCTTGTGGCCGTGCCCTTCATCCTGGTGCAACGGAATTTCCGGCGGCTGCTGGCGTATTCGAGCATTGATCATTGCGGCATCATGGTGGCGGGGCTGGGCTTTGGCGGCAAACTGGGCGCGCTGGGCGCGGCGCTGCACATGCTTTTTCACGGCGTGACCAAACCGCTGCTGTTTTTCTGCGCCGGCAACGTGCAACAGCACTACGGCACACCGCATTTCCGCAAGGTCCACGGCGTCATGCATACTCTGCCGTGGACGGGCGGGTTGTTTCTGGTGGCGACCCTGGCGGTCACGGGCACGCCGCCGTTCAGCCTGTTCCAAAGCGAATTCACCATCCTGAGCGGCGCGCTGGTCGCCGACCGCGGCTGGATGGCATTCCTGTTCGTCGCCGGTGTGGTGACGATTTTCGCTGGTTTCCTGGTGCACATGTCCAAGCTGAGCCTGGGTGTGCCCGTGCAACCCGGACCGCGCGTCGCCGAGTGCCCCTGGAAATTGGGCGCGATGGTGGCCGTGGCCGTCGCGGTGGTCGGTCTGGGCTTCTGGCTGCCCGGCCCGATCTATGAACTTATTCGCCAGACAACTCAAATCATTGGAGGTGCTCCATGAATGATTTACCCAGCGTGACTGGAATTGTGGCAGAAGTGCGGGAACGGTTCGGCGACCGGCTGAACGCCGTGCGCGTCGTCCGGCGCGATGAGATTTATTTCGACGCCAAAATGGACCTGGTCGCCGGCTTCAGCGCCCATCTTTACAAAAACTGGAATGCGCGGCTGGTGGGCATCTTTGCCGACGATGTCCGCGGGCAGGAAAACGTTTTCCATCTCTACTACGTTTATGCACTCGACGACGCGCACGCCTTTTTCATCCTGCGCGTGCCCGTGCCGCCGGACAAACCGGCGTTTCCTTCGCTCACCAACGCCATCCCGGCCGTGAGCATGCAGGAACGCGAAATCCGGGATTTGTTCGGCCTGGAACTCATCGGCCATCCCAGCCCTCAGCGTTGCGCGTTGCACGACGACTGGCCGGACGTGCATCCGTTGCGCAAGGACTTTGATCTGCACACCCAGTTGCCGACGTTCCAGGGCGAACGGCACAAATTCCGCCCGGTGGAAGGCGAAGGCGTGTTCCAGGTGCCGGTGGGCCCGGTGCATGCCGGCATCATTGAGCCGGGGCATTTTCTTTTCAGCGTGGCGGGCGAGCCGGTGCTTTTCCTGCAAATGCGCCTGTTCTACACGCACAAGGGCACGGAAAAACTTTTTGAAAACCTGCCGGTTACGCACGGCGTGCGGCTGGCCGAAAGCATCTCCGGCGATTCCAGCTTTGCCCACGCCACGGCGTTTTGCCATGCCATCGAACGCGCCGCGGACGTGGAGGCGCCGCCGCGCGCCCGCGCGCTCCGCAGCCTGTGCCTGGAACTGGAACGCCTCTACAACCACATCGGCGACATCGGCGCGATTGCGACCGACGTGGCGTTTGTGGTGGCCAACATGCACGCCATGCGGCTCAAGGAACGTCTGCTGCGCGTCAACGAACAACTCACCGGCAACCGCCTGCTGCGCGGCATGGCCTGCCCGGGCGGTGTGCGCTTCGATTGGGACAACGTACAAATCAAGACGCTGGAGAAACTGGTTGCGGAACTCGGACCGGAATTTGATTCACTGGTCGAACTCGTTGAAAACTCCTCCTCTCTGCGCGACCGGTTGGAAGACACCGGCATCCTGAAACCGAAGGTGGCGCGGGACCTGGGCGTCGTAGGCATCGCCGGTCGGGCCTCCGGCTTCGACCATGACCTGCGGCGCGATTTTCCGCACGCGGCGTATGACAAGGTGAAATTCCGCGTGCCCGTTTACCAGGAAGGCGATGTGGAACACCGGATGCAGGTGCGCGTTGACGAAGTGCGTGAGTCCCTTTCCATAATCCAGCAGCTATTGGCGGATCTCCCCGGCGGCTTGCTGCGCGTTGACGTCGGCGAACTGCCCGCCGGCCGCACCGCCCTCGGCTATGTCGAGGGTTGGCGCGGTGAAATTTACCATTGGATCCGCACGGCGCCCGGCAACCGGCTGGCGCGGTGCAAAGTCAAGGACCCGTCGCTGCAAAACTGGCCGGCGTTGAGCGAGGCGATTTTGGGCAACATCGTCCCCGATTTCCCGGTCGTGAACAAAAGTTTCAACCTGTCCTATTCCGGCACGGATCGTTGAGGTGATTTATGTTTGAAATTCTCCGAAAAAGTCTGCGCACCGGCATCGTAACGACGGGTTACCCGGAAACGCCCGTGGAAATTTCGCGCTTCGCCCGGGGCCGCCCCGAAATTGACTGGCACAAGTGGGAGGATGCGCGTCCGGCGGCCGCCGCCTGCCCGACGGGAGCCATCAGTTATCAGGATGCCGGTGAGCGGCGCACCGCCCGGCTGGACCTGGCCAAATGCACCTTCTGCGGGCTTTGTGCCGACGCCGACAAAGCCATCCGCATGACCAACATCTGCGAATGCGCCGCCCGCCGCCGCGACGACCTGGTAACGGAAGCCAGTTACACCCTCAAGCCCGACGGCCGGCATGAGCGCCTCGTGGCCACTCCGGAAAGCAAGAAATCTCATCTCAATAAAACCGCTCCGTTGGTGCCCGGCTCGCTTGACGTCATCGGTCACAAAATCAAAACGCAGGTGGACAGCGTATTGGGCCGGTCACTGCACATCCGCGAAGTGGACGCCGGCTCCTGCAACGGTTGTGAAATTGAAATCGTGGGATTGAACAGCCCGGTCTATGACGTCGAACGCTTCGGCATTCATTTTGTCGCTTCACCACGGCACGCCGACATGCTGCTGGTGACCGGTCCGGTGACACGGAACATGGAACTGGCACTGCGCAAAACCTACGACGCCATGCCCGCGCCATGCCTGGTGGTGGCGGTGGGCGCCTGTGGTTGCAGCGCCGGTATCTTCGGCCGGAATTATGCCACGGTGGGCGCCGTGGATGCGGTGTTGCCCGTGGACGTCTACATCCCCGGCTGTCCGCCAAATCCGCATGCGCTGTTGCACGGCATTCTGGTGGCCATCGGCCGCCTTTCGCCCGCTTCCAAAGCGGCTGCGCCCCTGCCGTAGCAACCCGTTAAAGAAGTAGGAGACGACGTAAGGAGTCTCTAACTTGTCCTTCAGAAACCGGAGAAATTTGAGACTCGTCACCTCGTCTCCTACAAAGAAAAGGATTCCCAACCGGCCGTTATCCTTCCGTGGTCACGCTCGCGGATGCGCGGCGTCGTAGGCTTTCTTCAGCCGCTCGGTGGTGACGTGGGTATAAACCTGCGTGGTGATGAGATGCGCGTGGCCGAGCAATTCCTGCACGCTCCGCAAATCGGCGCCGGCGTCCAGCAGATGCGTCGCATAGCTGTGCCGCAATTTGTGCGGGGTCAGGCCGGGATCGAGTCCAGCGATGATGAGATATTGTTTCAAACGCCGGGACAACTGTACCGGCTGGAGCATTGCATTCTTTTTTGTTTCCGCAGAAAATACCGGCGCGGCTCCGGACGGCGGCCGCTGTAACGTGCGCCAATAACTTTCAATCGTTTTCAACGCCGGTTCACCAATCGGCACCAGCCGTTCCTTTTTCCCCTTGCCGCGCACCCGCACCAGTTGCCCGCTCCAGTCAATGTCCTCCACGCGCAAACCGCACAACTCGCTTACGCGCAAGCCGCACGAATAAATCGTTTCCAGCACGGCCACATCCCGCAGACAGACACTGGCCGAAACCGGACGACCCGGCCCCTTGCGCCGGGGCATGGTCATGAGCTTGAGCGGCGCACCAAGTAAATCGCGCATTTGCTGGAGCGTGAGAAATTTCGGCAATCGCCGGGCTTGTTTCGGCAGGGCCAGATTTTTTATCGGCGACGCCCCGACCTCGCCATGCCGGATCAGAAACTTGTAAAATGTCCGCAGTGCGCAGAAGCGCAGTTGAATCGCCGCCCGGCCCAGGTTCTGCCGCCCCAGGAATCGCAGGTAGTTGCGGAAATCGTCTCGCGATAATTCTTCCCAAGCGATCGCTAACGCAGACTTTGGACTTTCTATCGCGCCGGAGCCTTGCGAAGGCGGATGGACTTCGAACTCTGGACTCTGAGTTCGCCAACGCGCGAACTCAATCAGCGCCTGCTGGTAATTCCGCTGCGTATAAACCGACGCGTCGCGGTCCGTGGCCAGGTGCGCCAGAAATTTCCGGACCCACTTATCGTCGGCAGCCGGCATGGTCGTTGCAGCATCAGTCACACAAAATGAATACACCATTTCATCGGGATATGCAGCAGCTTGTTTGGGGGACCTCACCCCGTCTCAAGGGAGGGCGCGCCACTCCGTGCGCGCCGCAGAAGTTGTAGTGTCGAGCCTGTGGCTCGAACGAATCGGCGCACAGCGCCGACGCTACATCAATAAACGAGGACGAGGACAGCGGCATCCTGTGCCGACTTGACTACATCCTCAAACTTCCGGTCAGCCGTGCCCGGCGCTTTGAGCTTGGCCGAAACCGCCGGGACGGATTCGAGGAAACTCAACAGAAAACTGCTCTTGACCGCGTAATTCACATTCTCCGGCAACGCCCCGCTCGCCGCCAGCGCCGCCGACGCATTCAGCTTGGCCGACACGATGCCAATGACGTTGCCCCGTTCATCCACCAGCGCCCCGCCCGAATTGCCCGGCTGCACCGGCACGCTGATCTGGAAATAACGCGGGTCGTCACTCGCGCCGGACAACGACGCGATTTCTCCTTTGGCCAGCTTGGGCGCGAATCCCTGCAAACCGATGTCGGGAAAACCGACCGTCGCCACCGTGCCGCCCAGATTCACCGTGCGACTGGCGGCAATGGGCAGCAGCGCAAAACGTCCATCCGCCTTCAACAAAGCCAGATCGTTGGCCGCATCCACCTGAACCACTTTGGCGTCAATCAAACCTGCGCTCGTGAGCAAACGAACCTTCGTCGCATCCTTGACCACATGATAATTTGAAACCAAATAACCATCGTCCGTGATGAAAAAGCCCGTGCCGCTGGCCGTCGGGCTATCGGATGAAATGAAATTGGCAGAACCCGATTCTTTGCGCGGCCTGAACTCACGCGATAATTCCTGTGCTTGAGCGATTTGCTCTGGCGTCATCATAGCCTCCAAACTGTTGAGGTCGGTCTTAATACGTTCAATCATCCAGTCGGACTTCCATTGTTCGGATGAGGCAGCAAGGTTAAACCATTTGTAAGCTTCTACATAGTCCTTGGGCACACCTTCTCCATCTTTATAGCAATTACCCAAATCTATTTGGGTCAAAAAATTTCCTTGTTCGGCAGCCTTGCGATACCATTTTGCTGCTTCAGCATAGTCCTTTGGCACACCCTCGCCATTTTCATAGCAATCACCCAAAACTCCTTGGGCGCTAGGATCCCCTTGTTCCCCAGCCTTGAGAAACCACTTCGCCGCTTCGGCTTTATCTTGTGCGACACCAATACCACGCAAATAACAGAAACCGAGGCTACACTGCGCATCGGCATTCCCCTTTTCAGCAGCTTTGAGAAACCATTTACCAGCTTCGGTGTCGTCTTTTGGCACACCTATACCCAAAGAAAAATAATTACCCACATTATATTCTGTTTTGGCATCTCCTTGCTCGGCGGCTTTGCGGAGCCATTTTATCGCTTCGGCGTTGTTTTGTGGAACGCCTTTTCCATAAAAGCACATTGAGCTGAATTCCATTTCGGCGTGCGCATCCCCCTGTTCGGCTGCTTTGCCATACCACTTTGCAGCCTCCACATTATCCTGAGCCACATCTTTGCCCTCGGCGTAACACTTGCCCAAATCGCATTGAGCCTTCGCGTCGCCACGTTCCGCATTGGCTTTGAGTTGTGCGAAGCGGCTTACAACCTCATTGGTCGTTGCAACATCGGAATTTTTTCCAGAAATATTTGCGCCCTTTTTTTGACCACACCCTTGCAGCCCCAAAATCAAAAGCAGACACAGAAATAAACGCGTCAGCTGATTTGCTTTCATGTCGGTAAAATTTAGGAATTGATGGGAGACGGCATTTCACACACAAGTTTACAGTTCTCAATGGGATCATTTGCTTCGCAAGATCGAATTCTATCAACGGTAAATTGGTCCAATGATTGAATCCCAGTGTAGCCAAAAACAGTGTGTGTAACTTCTGGCGTCTTAATTACCGCGCCTCCCTGCACGCTGGATGATGGAATCGCGTCTTGATTAAACATTAGAACATAACGGTTATCGTGACGCGCGTCGCCAGCCGTCAAATAGCCGCAATAAGTGGATCCGTCAGGGTAAATTATAGCTAATCTTTTCGAGTTAAGTTGATCACGCGAAAGTTTTGGATGTCGGACAAAATGATTCGTATTCATGCCAGAACAATTCAAACGCCAATTACCCCAATCGTCCATCCCAAACTGGATTTAGAAAAAGAGTCCGTTGCCAATTTAGACAGGATGAACAGGATTTACAGGATTCAGGCCGGAGGAATCATCCTGACCATCCTGCAATCCTGTCTCAAATCCCGCTTCCCATGACAGCCAGCTTTTCTGTTTTCTTCTTTGCCCGATGTGTTTAGGGAATGACTCTTTCCTGATTGCGGGTGTCGTTGTTTAAAAGCAACTCCGCCTCTTCCATCGGGTGCTTTGCCGCATCGAGCACGTTGCCTTCCAGCGCGATGTTCTTCAACTCGCCGGCGGGAACGGAAAGAAACGTGCCGGTGCCGTCGAACGCCCGGCTGTTGCGCACGATGGCGCCCGGACAGCGTTCCAGCCGGAGCACCGGCCAGTCCGCCAGCGGTTTGCGCGTCGCCACGCCGTCCAGTTCCAACTCCTTCGAATCCTGGATCAGGAACGCCGGCCCGTTGTCCGCGTTCACCTGCACGTTGTGCAGTTCCAACCCGTCGGTGAACGAGCCGCGCATGCCGCTCTTCGCCGACACAATGACGTCGCTGATGCGCAGTCCGGAAATCGGCATTTCCGGAAGCCCTTTGATGTCGATCGCCAGCTTCGCATTTTTGATGGTCATGCCGCTGATGGCGATGTTGCGGAACACCGGCGTCCGTTCCGAGACCGGTTCCTCAGCGGCCTTTGTTTCGCCTTCCATCTCATAATCGGTGGTCACGTTGATGGCTTCGCCGACGTCTTCCATCGTCCAGTTGTTGAACCGGCAGTCCTCGACAAAACCGCCGCGGCCGCGCCGGCTCTTGATGCGCACGCCGATGGCGGTGTCCCGACAAGTGATGTTGTCGGCGACAAGATTGCGGATGCCGCCGGATATTTCGCTGCCCAGCGAAACCGCGCCATGCGCGTGATGCACGGTGCAATTCACGATGGATACATTCTCCGTCGGCCGGTTGACGCGCCGTCCGTCGGCATCCTTGCCGGATTTGATGACGATGCCGTCGTCGCCGGTGTCGATGTAACAACTGGCAATCCGCACGTTGCGGCTGGAGTCAACGGCAATGCCGTCGGTGTGCACGCCTGGGTAGGTTTCGATGATGACGTTTTGCACGACGCAGTTGTCGGAATACAACAGGTGAATCGTCCACATGGAGGAACCCACGAAGTGAATTCCCTCGACGAGCACATTGGTGCAGTCCATGAAGCGGATGAACGAGGGCCGGAGTTCCGGCGCCGCCTTCTGGTAATCCTCGTCCGGTGCGGGCGTTTTCACTTCGAGGTCCTGCAACAACTTTTCCCAATTGGGTCCGTTGGCCGTGCCCGGATCATCCTTCGTGGCTTTCTTCCGGGGCATGAGCTTCATCCATTCGGCATTGTCAGTGGTGAGCAGGCCGCGGCCGGACACAGTGACGTTGTGCAAGTCGTGGCCGCCAATCAGCGGGACCGGCGTGAGACATTCAACGCCCTGTTGCCGGCCTTTGGTGAACGGGAGTTTGGCGGCGGGAAAATGCAGCACGGCGCCGGCATCAATTTGCAGCACCAGGTCGCTCACCAGTTCAATCGGGCCGGTGACATAATTGCCGGCCGGAACAAACACAGTTCCGCCGCCCGCCGCCCTGGCGGCCTGGATGGCGGCGCGGAAGGCCTCGGTTGAGTTGGTCGAACCGTCCCGGTGCGCGCCGTAATCCAGGACATTGAAAACCGGTCCGGCGCCGGATGCGTTCAGGCCGATGAGAACGAACAAGGCCAGCAGCCTTGAACAGGAAATACGAAAAAAGAACATCGAACATTCAACATTCAACATCCAACATCGAATGCCTTCACCGATACTTCGAATAATTGGATGTTCAGTGTTCGATGTTGAATGTTGAATATTTCTCATTGCGTTTTCCTTTGCGCCTTTACGCAGCACCAACCGCCTACTTCTCCTCTTCGCGCGGCGGAAAGTCAAACGTGACCTTGCCCTTGGCGTCCATCACGAGATACGCCGGGAACGGTCTCCCGGCCTTGGAGATGAATTTGTCGAGCAAATCGGTTTTGCGTGTCGCCAACAGTTTTTGCGCCTGCGCCGGTTCAATCGGCTGCTGCAAAATTTCCCGGCTGATCTTGAACCGGCACGGTTTGGAATCCGCCTGCGATTTCTCGCACAGATACCCGGTCACCGTGTCGAAAACCTTGCCGCCGCACTTCGGACATTTGCCGAGCGGCGTCTTGCCGGCAAAATCAATTTTCGGCAGCGGCTCTTTGGGCGCCCCGCCCCTGGCCTTGGTTTTCCGTTCGCGCGGCACAAATTCAAACGCCGTGCCGCCATCCTTGGTTACCAGGAACGCCTCGAACTTGCGGTTGGTTTTCTTCGAGATAAATCCCTTGAGCAAATCGGTTTTGCCTTCGTTGAGCAGTTTCTTCACCTGCTCCGGCGGAATCTCCTGCTGTAGGATGATTTTGCCGGTGCGGAACTTGCAGGTCCGGTCCGGTCCCGTCGCCTTCTCGCAAAGGTAATTCATCCCGGCGTCGAACACCCGCGCGCCGCATTTTGGACATTTGCCGAGCGGCTCCTTGCCGGTGAAATCCACCGGCGCGGCTGCCTCGCCGTTTTCACCTTTCTGCCCATCGCCGAAATCGAATTCCAGCTTGAACTCCGCATTCAGCTTCAGCACCGCGGCGAAGGGAAAGCCCTGTTTGCTGCGGAAACCTTGCAGCGGCCCGACCTGTTTTTCCGTGATGAGCTTTTCCACTTCCTCCATCTCAAACATCCGGCTGCATAGCGTTTTCCAGATCGAGAAGTCGCACTTTTCATTGACGCACTGGAATTGCTTGTATTTCTCGTGGACCTCGCCGCCGCACTTTGGACACGGCGTTTTGAGCACGCCGAAATCGCCGGGGATCGTGTCTTCCTCGAATTTTTTGGCGCGCTCGACGATGTGTCGGGTCATGTCGGCAATCTCCAGCATGAATTCGGCGCGGCTTGTCTGCCGGCGCTGGATCTGGCGCAGCTTGAATTCCCAGTCGCCGGTCAGTTCCGGTTTGGTCAGTTCCGGAATGCCCAGGCCGTTCAGCAGTTCCATCAACGAAAACGCCTTGGCCGTCGCCTGCAGCTCGCGTCCGTTGCGATGGATGTAATCCTCGTAAATCAAACCTTCGATGGTCGCCGCGCGCGTGGCCGGCGTGCCCAGGCCCTTCTCGCGCATCGCCTCGCGCAATTCATCGTCCTCCACCAGCTTGCCTGCGCCTTCCATCGCGCTCAACAGCGTCGCTTCCGTGTGGCGCGGCGGCGGTTTGGTCACATTCGATTTCACTTCAACCGTGGTGGTGTTGACCTTTTCATCCGGCTTCACCGGCGTGAGCGTGGGCGTGTCGTCCGATTCCGCTTCCTTGCCATAGACCGCCAGCCAGCCGGGATTGACCAGCACCTTGCCGGCGCTTTTGAACGGTTCGCCTTCGACGCGGGTGATGCGGCTGGTTTCGAGAAATTCCGCCGCCGGATAAAAAATGGCGAGGAACCGCTTCATCACCAGGTCGTAAAGTTTGCGTTCCGGCTCGGACAAATTATGCGGCGCCTGTGTGGTGGGAATGATGGCGAAGTGGTCGGAAACCTTGGCGTTGTTGAAGATGCGCTTGTTCGGATGCACCCAATCGCTCTTCAAAATCGTTTCGGCGAATGATGTGTAACGCGTGATGAAACTGGTCCCGCCCGGCGTGTCGCCCGACAGCATCTTCATCGTGTTTTTCACCGTGGCGATGTAATCCTCCGGCAGCGCCCGCGAATCCGTTCTCGGATACGTCAGCACCTTGTGCCGTTCGTAAAGCGCCTGCGCCAGCCCCAGGGTGTTCTTCGCGGAAAAACCAAAGCGCGAGTTCGCGTCGCGCTGCAAACTGGTCAAATCATAAAGCAACGGCGACAGCGACGTGCTCGGCTTGCTTTCCTCGGTGACAATGCCGGGTTTGCCCAGGCATTTGTCATGAATGGCTTCAGCCTTGGCCTTGTCCCAGATGCGTTCGGGCTTGAGCTGGTCGTCGCCCAACGTGCCGCCGGCATCTTGCCGGCGGTTCTGATCTTTTTCAGTTTGTCCTGCCGGCGAGACGCCGACAGCACGTTGTTTGTCAAATTTCTCATCGAACCAGCGTCCGGTGTATTGCCCCGCCGCCGCGCCGAACGTGCCGATGACCTCCCAGAAATCGCGCGATACAAATTTGCGAATCCTCGCCTCGCGCTCGACCACGATGGCCAGCGTCGGTGTCTGGACGCGGCCCACGGTGGTTTTGAAAAACCCGCCAAGCTTGGAGTTGAATGCCGTCATCGCGCGCGTGCCGTTGATGCCGACGAGCCAGTCGGCTTCCGACCGGCTGTACGCGGCGTCGGCCAGCGGCAGCATGTCCTTGTCTTCGCGCAACTGCTCAAATCCTTCGCGAATGGCTGCCGGCGTCATGGATTGCAGCCAGAGGCGTTTGATGGGCTGCTTCGCCTTGGTGTACCGGACGATGTTGCGGAAAATCAATTCCCCTTCGCGCCCGGCGTCGCAGGCGTTGACCAGCGCGTCCACGTCGGCGCGTTTGATCAGCTTTTTGAGAACCTTCAGCCGCGGCTCGCTTTTCTCGATTGGCAGCAGATCAAAATGCGGCGGGATGACGGGCAGATTTTTGAACGTCCATTTGCCGCGCGCCGCCTCGACGCCTTCCGGCGGGACGATGGTGAGCAGATGGCCGACCGCCGACGAAAGGACGTAGTGGTCGCTTTCGTAAAATTCG
>Ga0187851_10004173_pt1 | contig 11894 bp, 6 predicted proteins | sample June2016WEW_6_10_FD_132997 | JGI IMG/M metagenome (GOLD analysis project Ga0187851, IMG submission 132997) | Peatland microbial communities from SPRUCE experiment site at the Marcell Experimental Forest, Minnesota, USA - June2016WEW_6_10 | ecosystem: Environmental > Terrestrial > Soil > Wetlands... | reverse complement strand
CAGCAACCCGAACCCGCCGTAGAACGGCTCTTTCACCACGCCCTGCTCCTCGAACACGTCCGAAAATGTCCAATAGGACATCATGTCCACCAGCCCGTCGCATTGCCGGATCGTGTCCGCCAGCCATGGCCCCATGTACGCCGCATCCGTCACCGAAGTCTCATTCATGTAGCTGGCGTTAAACTCGCTCCATATCAGCGGAAGCCTGGGTTTCGCCGAAGCCAGAATCTGTTCGTGCACCTTCTTTACGGCGCGGCACACCATCCGGTCGCGCGGAATCTTTTCGCTCGTCCCGAACACATCTTCCGCTTTGTCGTTCCCATACACATGCGATGACACAAAGTCGACCGGAACGTTCTTCTCCGCGCAATGCCGGATAAACACATCCGCCCAGGCCGCCTGCGCGGTCGCGGGCCCCCCTACCCGCAACCTCGCCTCCACCGACTTAATCGCCCGCGCCGTATGGTCGTACAGTTCGAAGTAAGTCGGCTGTTTCGGTTCTCCCGCCCAGAAATCGAGGTTCGGTTCGTTCCATACCTCGAAATACCATTGCGCGACTTCCTCCGCGCCATAGCGTTCCACCAGGTGCCGCGTGAATGCGCGAATCATCTCATCCCACTTGCCGTAGTCTTTCGGCGGAGAAATGTTCTGCTTGTACCAGAAAGCATGCAGCGCATTCTTGTCCGCCGCCAGCTTCTTGGGCATGAAACTCAACTCGACAAAAGGCCGCACCCCATTCGCCAAAAGTCCGTCGTAAATCTGATCCACATAAGAAAAGTTGTAAACGGGATGCCCATGTTCATCCTCGTCATACAATCCCACTTCATCCTGAAAAATGGCGTGAAAACGGATGTAGCGAAAATCGGTGATCTTTTTCACGCTCCGCAAGTCGTTGCGGTAGCTCTCCCGCAAGCTGAGAACCGCGCGCCCTGACCCAAACATCTCCTCCCAGAAATGAGGAAACGGATGAGCCGGCGCCGCCGCATCGATAACCACAACCTCGGAATTCTGCGCCCCGCTCTGCGTCCAAGCCGCATCCGGAGTCCAGGCCAGCGAAAGCAACAGCATCGCCAAAAAGATAAATTTGTGGCCGGTTCGCATCAATTTGGATCCTTAGAGAAGGGAAAGCCGGACGATGCGCCCTTCATGCACCGCCCGGCTGGAGTGGCCTCAGAAACTGAATCGCGCCTGCAGCTCAACGGTGCGACCCGCCAGCCCCAAGGATGCGATGCCGAAATACGGGCTGTAGGCTGGGTTACCGCCGCCAACATTAATAAGGGTCGACTGGCTTCCGAATTGAAATGGAGCGAGATTGAGTTTATTAAAAGCATTGTAGGCCGACAGACGCAATTGAATCCTCGCAGCCTCCCCAAGATATTTCAGGGAGGGAACGCCGAATTCCTTGAGAACGGTGAGATCGATATCCTGATAGCGGGGACCTCGGAAGGAATTGCGGCCGATGCCGGGGAAGTCCGGAGAATTGCCCGAAGTTTGCAAAGTGAAATAGGGGTTCTGGGCGTTCATAGGCAGTCCATTGAGGGCCGGGAAATTGCTGGACGTTGGCGGCAAAAACGCCGAGGTCTCATAGTTGTGCCCAGCTTGCCCGTTGTAAGCGATCGGTCGCAGCGGACAGAGTCCACTAGTCCCTAGCACCGGGCAAACATTATTGGCCACCGGGGTCCAGGGGAAACCGGAGTGGAATTGGAATATTCCGTTAAGTGCCCAGCCGCCCAGCACCTTGCCAAGGAGATCGTTGCGGGCGTGAAAGACCGGCAATTCCCAGCTAGCGTAAGCGCGGAAATTGTGGGTAGTGTCGTAGTCCGAAGGGCCGCGCTCGGTATGATCGTTCCCGGGATAGGTCTGGTTGGTGGTGTAGCCCGGGCCTTCCGCTGAGCTTTGGTCGATCGACTTGCTGTAGGTATAGAGCACGTTGGCCGACACACCATGATGAAAACGATGCTCAAGCTGGCTAAGGAGCGCGTTGTAGCTGGAGTTCGTGTCCGGCAGGAAGCTGTAGATGGCGTTCAGACCGGAGTTCTGGTTGGGGTAGAAATAATTCAAATTCGCCACGCGGGTTAAGTGGTGACCGGTGCTTCCCTGGTAACCCATAGTGAATACCCAGTCTTTGGGCATGCTGTACTGAAATTGCAGGGAATAAAGATAAGTGTACGGGATGGGCATGTGTATTGGGTCCGAATAAATAGAGACGGAGCCGTATGGCCCCGTAAGTTCCGGCAGTCCATTGGGGCCTAAGGGCACGGCGAGTGCTGGATTCGCCGGATAGCTCAGCGGACTATTGCTGGTCCCGAGATCAAAGGCAATCGTGCCGCCGGCGAAGGGGCTGCCGAATGTGCCGCAGCAGAGCCCATAATTTGCGACGTACGGGGGATTGTTGCGAGTTTGGTCGACAATATTGTTATCAAGGCTGTCGTAAGCGATTCCAAAGCCCCCGCGAAAGACAAGCTTGTTGTCGTACATGGTGGGAGCCCATGCGAAACCGAGGCGAGGACCGAAATTTCGCCAAGTCGGATTCCACTGGCGGTTCCGCGTTATCTCCACCCCGTTTATTAGTCCGTTGACCGGGTCGTTGCTGGGAACGAAATTCGTCAGGTGTCCCTTGGCTTCGGTTGGCGGCGCGAAGTATTCCCAGCGCAGACCGATATTAACAGTCAGGTTGGGACGGAGCTTCCAGTCGTTCTGGACGAAGACTCCATAGTCGGACGAGCGGAAATAAGTTGGCTTCGTCGATGGTGCGCCGCCGGTTATCGGATTCACTTCAATCACCTCGAAGATCGGCGTTCCGTTGGCGAAATTCCACAAACCCTGGAAGACCTGATCGGGACGAGCGCCGCCAATCAAGGAGTCGTTGTCTTGCTCGCGGCTGAATTCAAAACCAAACTTCAGCGCCTTGTTGCCCATTACCTTGGAGAGAACGTCGCGAAAGGCAAAAGTGTTTTGCGCGACAATCGCGGGAGAGGTGTCACCTTGTACATCGTTGAAGCGAATGCGCTGGCCGCCGGGAAAATTGTAACCTTGGATCTCAATGCGCGGGAAGGCGAAATTCGCTTGCGGGTTGGAGGTAATTCCGTTGTAGCCGTAGCGGGTGAAATTAAAGCGGGCTTCGTTCAGCATGGTGGGCGAGATAGTTCGCACCCAAGAAAGAAAGCCACTGGGACTGAAGGCTTTGGTGCCGAAGTCCGCACTGGGGCGCCCTTGCGCCTGACTATCAGCGGCGATGTGGGTTAAGTAGGTAAGGAACGTACTGGCGGAGAACAAGTCCTTTCCGCGGTTGTAATCCACACGAATGTTGTACTGGTTTCCCTGGGTGGATTCGGGCAATGCGATCTGGGCTAACTCCAGGTCGGGAACTCCGTCGAGGCCTCCTCCAACGCCGTTCACAAACTGACTCGTAGAATCGTATGTACCGTATCCAGCGATCGGAGAGCCGACGTCGATTCCGGTGCCGACGACGTTACAAGTGTCGGGTGGGGAGACAACTGCGCAAGTTGGAGGAAGAAGCTTGACAATGCGCGGGGCGAGGCCATTTTGCGCGAGAATAGTTCCCACGTCAGTGCCCGACCGGAGGTTGAGGATCGCGGCATCATATTGCGGTGTTTCTACCCAATTGTTTTCAAAAGTCGTAAGGCGATCCCGCGCACCTTCGTAATTAAAAAAGAAAAAGAGCTTGTTCTTGATGATAGGTCCACCGACGGTTCCGGCGAACTGGCGCAGGGAATCGTCATAGCGCACGGTAGGGAGTAAGCCTGACCCGGCCTGGTAGCCGCCAAATTTGTTATAGGCATTGAAATTGGGGTCGTGATACAGGAACAGTCCCCCTCCGTGAAGCGCATTGGCCCCACTCTTGGTGATCGTTTTGATGTGGGCGCCGGAACTTCGCCCGTCGGAAGCGTCGTAGTCACTAGAGAGAACGGTCAGTTCCTGCACGGTCTCGATGCTGGGAGTGATAACCGCAGCGCCGCCCCATTCCAAGCTGTTGACGCTGACACCATCGACCATATAATCGTTTGAGGTGACACGCTGTCCATTGGCACTAATGGGCTGCTGATTTTCGAGTTGGAAGATCGCGGTGTTGGAACCGCCGGGGCCGGCAGAACCTGTGCCGGTGCCGGGACTGGGGCCATTGGGAAATCCCATAGACGTACCGTTACCAGCGCGTGCGCCGTCGCCGAAAATTCCAGGTGCCAGGCGAATTAGTTCGTAGGGATCACGGTCGATGGCCGGAAGATTCTCAACCGCGGCGGCGGAAAGCGTCCCGCTGATAGTGGCGTCCTCGGTCTCCAACACCTGGGTTTGCTCCGTCACATTCACCGTCTCCTGCGCCCCGCCCAACTCCAGCGTCAAGTCCAGTCCGCGCACCAGTTCGGCCTGAATGACCACCGCGGCATTCTCGCTCTTCTTGAAACCCTTCGCTTCCACCGCCACCGAGTACGTTCCCGGAGGCAGTTCGGAAATTCTGTAGAAGCCCGAGGCATTGGTCGTCGCGGTGTGCGCCACCCCGCTCGCGTTGTCGGTAGCCGTAACCGTCGCGCCCGAGACCACCGCCCCGGATTTGTCCTGCACGGTCCCCTGCAAGGCGGCCTCAAACTGGGCCACGGCGGGTACCGCCAAAAGCATGAAAAAAGAAATCAGCAGCGAGAAAACGAGCAGAAGACGCGCACGGCTCATGGAAGCCTCCGGAGAGTTACCTAATTAGTGCTGGACCACCCACACCCACGAAATATCAATTCCCACCTACTAAATCAGTAGTAAATTGATTTAGTAGCCCTAGCGCTTCTACACCTGTTTCCACCTCCGTGTCAAGCGCCGGCGAACCACCCTCGAAAAGATAGCCTTGCTCGATGCATTTGACTGTGCAAAACTGCTCACTTGTCGCCGCCCAGGAAATCCGCTCGCGCCATCCGCAAGACACACGACCGCCCCCCGCGCGTGACTCTGAGAATGCTGGCCGATCATCTCGGGTTGTCTCCCGCCACCGTTTCTTTGGTCCTCAACCGCGCCACGGTGGCCGACTCCATCCCCCGGCCCACCCAGGAGCGAATTTTCGCTGCCGCCCGCGAACTGAATTACAGTCCCAGTTTCCCCGCCCGCTGGGCCCGCACCCAACGGAGTTTCACCATAGGTGTCCTGGTCCCCGAAGTGAGCGAGGGCTATGCCGCGCTCGTCATGAGCGGCATCGAACACCATCTTCTGGAAGAAGGCTATTTCTATCTGGTCGCCAGCCACCATCACCGCGCCGATCTCATCGAGGAATATCCCAAGCTCCTCATGGGACGCTCCGTTGATGGCTTGATCGCGGTCGATACGCCCTGGCGCCACCATCTGCCCATCCCCGTCCTTACCGTCTCCGGCCACAACCTCGCCAAGGGAGTCAGCAATATTCTTCTCGATCACCAACGTGCAGCCGAACTAGCCCTGCGCCATCTCCAGCAGCTAGGCCACGAGCGCATCGCGTTCATCAAAGGACAGGAATTCAGTTCCGACACCGACGTCCGCTGGAAGTCAATCACCCTTGCCGCAGCCACGCTCGGTCTCCGCCTCTATCCGAAGCTCACAGCGCAACTGGAGGGAGAACTGGGCACTCCCCAACTGGGCTACCGCGTAACCAGGCGACTCTTGGAACGAAAAGAAAAGTTCACCGCACTATTCGCTTTCAACGACATCTCCGCCATCGGCGCGATCGGCGCTCTGCGCGATGCCAAACTCGAAGTCCCGCGCGATGTTTCCGTAGTCGGCTTTGACGACATCCAGAGCGCCGCCTTCCAGAACCCCCGCCTGACCACGATTCGCCAGCCTCTGAAAAAAATGGGCACCATCGCCGCCGAAACCCTGCTCCGGCGCATAGCCCGCCCCGACGACGACTCCTACCCCCGCGAAATCGTAGTCGAGCCCGAACTTGTGGTGCGCGAATCCACCACCCGCGCAAAGAAGCTAGTGTCCTGACTCAGGAATTCGTGGCGTAGTCGAGGCTGGGTGTCAGGACGCGGCTGAATCGCCTGCTGAAAAAGTCTCAGCAGAGGTACACGCGGCAGACACCTTCAGCAAACTGTTTCCCGGTTATCGAATAAAAAGATGCTTTGTCGTCGTCCGAAGAGTCCAGTTCCGCGTTGATTGCGATTTGCACATTCCCCTTTGTCCACGCATGGCCGAACGGCTCGTTAGGAACTCCGCCACTGCCACGGTGCGTTCCGCGCCGGTGCTGACGCCGCACACAATGGACTCGGCACGGTTCGCAATGGTGCTAAGTGCCGAGGATTTCCCGTGCTGATATTCCGAATTGAGCATCAGGGCAAAAGTTGCGAGGGCAATCCAGTAGGTGGCTTTAGTATTGTTCATGGGAGTTTCACGTTCAATCATCTTGGACGTCCGGCCCTCAAGAAAGTCAACCAGGAGTTAACGAACAGAGAAAGATTGATGCTATTGCAGCGGGCTCCATCCCTGGCATTCTGACGCGCTTATCCCGCCCGTTAGCGGACCGCCGGGTCTAAAACGCACCACCGCGTCGGAAGTGGAACAAAAGCTTCTGAATCCGGTGTGGATGCTTTCGGGAATTCCTAATACCACAAATTGCTCGCAGTTTTGTTTCTTGCAGATCGCCTTGATTCTGAACTTGTACCCAGACTTCGTGCACCAGGCGTCAGCGGTGCAACTTGGGTCGCCCAGCGGAGCATCGATCAGGCTCGCATGATCCGCCGACGTCGTCCCAACATTATGAGGATCGGGACCGAGCGTAGCCAGATTGGGCGCGAAGCCCCGCTCCGGATACACGGTCGAATATGAGATCTGCGCGGTATTCGCTGTACGTATCGTAGCCACAGCGCTCGCTTCATTGGCCGCTATCCGGGCGCGCATCAGGTTAGGAACTGCGATGGCGGCTCCAGCTAGGACAATGCCAGCGTCGAATCCTTTGCTGCTGCTGACCGCACGAATCGCGCTCTCCTCACCATACGCGCACACCGTCAGCACCGGCGTTTCTCCAGTCGCTTGCGAAAGCGTACGCGCCAACTCTGGCAATGCCTGCCGCATGGCCAGCGCCGTGAACGCCGTTGGGTTCTCGTAGAACAGCGCCGAAGCCTCCGCGCCCCGCTCCGGCGGCAGCGATGCCAGAAACTTCTGGGAGTGTGCCAATGAGTCACCAGACCGGTGCACACGAACCGCCGCCGCGACCATTTCGCGGCTGGAGCCGATGACCAGATATCCATCTGCGAATGTGTAACCAATCTCAGTGGTCTTCTGCCCGGAAGGAATTTGCAGAGCGTAGTATGTCACCCCGTCTTCCTCGTATTGTTGCGCGTGCACGGGCGCGATTGCCCACAGCTTGCTGAGCGTTGCCTGGAGCTGGTCGGGATCGCTCAGCTGGAATATCGCTCTCCACGCCGGTTGGTCTGGCGGATGGAAATCATCCAGTTCCACAGTGAACTCCCCTCTCAGGCGGCGCAACAGATCTTCCTTGAAACTCAGTTTCAAGGCCGACTCCATTTGCGTGACCGGCGCGAAGCCCTGGGGATTTGTAGCCGTCGAGAGCGCCTTAACTTCGTCGAAGATCTGTGCCAGATCGTTCAGCCGCACCGTCGCCGAAATCATCGTCTCCGGTGAGACAAAATCGAGCGTTCCCAGACGGCTCGATGTCCCGAGCCATGCCGCAATTCCATGCCGTGGACCAGTGAAGCTCAACTCCGTCTGACTAGCGACCGCGCCCGGGACGCCTTTGTGTTCCCACACCAGATATTTCACGTCGGCAAATCCCGACCGCTCGAGCATTAAATCGTTCTCTCTGTTTCCGCGCGGCAACTGCTTCAGAAGCGTCTGCAAATCGATGGCTCCCACGACCGTCGTACCGCCTTCATAGGCCTGCGCCACCCGCTGTCCAAATGGTGAAGCAGCAAAGTTGCTGGCTTCCAGGTGAGCACTCAAGCGTTTCAGTTCGCCGAGGTCGAGCGTCGCAATAACCAGCTTTGGATGCACCAGAATCACCGGTTGCTGCGGCGGAAACGTATCCTTCGCGGCCGCCAGTTGCTGCGCATCGAAAATGTGAAACGGCGGATTCGGACGACTCGCGAGGCTTTTGGATATCTGTTGCAGGAAATCCTTTAACCCCGGCTTCTTCACCTCCGCCAGAATCTGAAGGCTCGGTCCTTGCCGGCCTTCAGTCCCAACCGATGCCGTCATTTCGTCTCCCAGAAATTGCGAGAACTGGTAGTACTTCTCCAAAGCGTCCTCTACCTTAGGCTGAAACGCGGCGACTGCGCTCCGGTGCCACCAGGCCCACAGAACCGGGCTCTCCTTCAATTCCTGATTAAAAATGATCTGGGCCTGATGGACCGCCTCCCCGTAGTTGGGAAACGCCATATAGAAAACCGTCGATTCCTGCTGCAAAGGCAGAAGACGGCTCTCGCGGCGCGGCTCCGGAAACTGAACATCATGCATTAAATTTTTTATAAGTTCATTGAACGCCGCCTGTAACGCCGGATCTTTTTGCAGTTCTTGAAACCACGCCATTCCAGGCTGATCGGCGGCCGTGAGTTGGGCCGCGCAGGCCGATGTCATGAGAACAATTGCGGCAAAAACTGCGTCCCACCTGCGGAAATAAATATGGCATTGTTGCTGCAGAGCGTGCACAAATCGCATAGGAGTTGCCGCCTCGAACTAGTAATGATAGATGGCGGGAACTGTTTAGGTAAGTGAATATTCGGCTATCTGGAAAACGGTCAATCAGGGAAGAAAATACACCGAAACTAATGGCCGCGCTCCAGCCTCTCCAGAATCATTGGCCCGAGTTGCGACACGCTGCCCGCGCCTAATGTAATGATCAAGTCACCGGACTGCGCGAGCGCCGCGACTCGTTCGACAGCGTCCGCAAAGGTAGAAGCGTATTCGGGAACTTTGCTTCCTGCGCCCGCAATGCGTTGGGCCAGCGCTTCGGCAGTGACACCTTCGATCGGCTTTTCGCTGGCGGGATAGATGTCCAGCAAGAAAAGCGTGTCGGCATCGACAAAAGCTGTGGCAAACTCATCCATCAAATCGTGGGTCCGCGTGTAGCGGTGCGGCTGAAAAATAACGTGCACGCATCGAAATCCACATTGGCGCGCGGCGGCCAGAGTGGCCCGGATTTCGGTCGGATGGTGTCCGTAATCGTCCACGACGCTTACGCCCGCGACTTTGCCCTTTAGTTGAAACCGGCGATCCACGCCGCGAAAACCATCAAGTCCGGAACGTATCTGGTCCGCGGGAATGTCGAGCGCGGTGCCGACGGCGAGCGCGGCCGTTGCATTGAGTACGTTATGCATTCCCGGCACCCGCAGCGTGAACTGCCCCAGGTCCCGTTTGTTGAGATTCTTCTCGGTGTAAGTAACTCGGAAACGGCTGAGCGGCGACCCTCCGGCCCCAGGCTGCGATGGTTCGAGGTGTATGAGGAAATCGGATCCCTTGCTCGTCCCGTAAGTCGTTACGCGCCGGTGCACCCGCGTCAGCACCCGCCTCAAAACGGGATCGTCATAGCACCCGACCACCAGCCCATAAAATGGCACGCGCTCCATGAACTCAAGAAAAGTGCGGCGTACGTCGCGCATATCGCGATAGCAGTCCATGTGCTCGCGGTCGATGTTGGTAACCACGGAAAGAATCGGCGAAAGCTTCAGAAACGAGCGGTCGCTCTCGTCAGCCTCCGCGACCAGGTATTGCGACTTGCCCAGACGCGCGTTCGAGCCCAGCGCATCAACGCGGCCTCCCACAACCACCGTGGGATCGAGACCGCCTGCCGCGAGTACCGCCGCGACCATCGAAGTCGTGGTCGTTTTCCCATGCATGCCGGCGATCGCGATCCCGTACTTCAGGCGCATCAGTTCGGCCAGCATTTCGGCGCGCTGGATCACCGGAATATGCAGGCGGCGCGCTTCCGCTACTTCAGGATTGTCGATCGAGATCGCGGAACTCGTAACGACGACATCCGCGCCCGCGATGTTGGTCGCGCTGTGGCCTTCGAAAGTTTGCGCGCCCAGCGAGGCCAGTCGTTGCGTAACCGCGGAGTTTCGAAGGTCGGAGCCAGAAATCTTGTAGCCGAGATTCAGCAGCACCTCGGCGATCCCGCTCATGCCGATGCCGCCCATGCCTACGAAATGTATGCGCTGAATTTTGGCGAACATATTCCGACCAACCCGCGTTGCCGGACAACAAATTTCTCTTCCACGAATTGCGCCGATGAACGCTGATGATAAAGCATTTCACGTTCGAGACGCCCCGCGAGCTTCTGCGTTTCATGCGTTATCGCGAGCGATGAGTTGCTCAACCATCTCGGCAATTTCTTCCACCGCTTTCGGATGGGCCAGGGAACGCGCCGCCTCGGACATGCTTTGCAGACGATGAGCATCAAAGAACAAAGCCCCAATGGTTTCGACCAGGTACGCTGCGCCCAGATTCGATTCTTCGACCACAATCGCGGCTCCGGCGCGCTCCAGCGCGCGCGCATTCAAATTCTGATGATCGTCGGCCGCTCGCGGAAACGGCACAAAGATCGCCGGCTTCCCAGCGGCGGTAATTTCGCCAACTGTGCTGGCGCCGGAGCGGCACACCAGCAGATCGGAGCGAGCGAAGGTCGCGGGCATGTCGTCAATGAACTTGTGTACTTCGCTCGAAATTCCCGATCGCTGGTAAGCGGCGAAAACATTGTCGTAATCGCGCTGGCCGGTCTGATGAATGATATGAATCGCGGGAACCTTTGCGCGCAGGCCGGGCAACGACTCGATCATCGCCTGGTTGATGGCATGCGCTCCTTGACTGCCTCCGAAGACGAGCAGCGTGGGAACGCTTCCGCTTTCGCCGCCAGCAGCCTTCGCGGGGATATTGAAGAATGCCTCGCGCACCGGAACTCCGGTGACTTTGCAATTGGGAAAATACTCGCAGGTCTCCTCAAAATGCACGGCGGCCGCGGAGACAAAGTGCGCGACCAACCGATTCGCAAACCCAGGCACGACGTTCGGCTCAAAAGCCAATGTCGGAATGCGGCGGCGAATCGCAGCCAGGATCGCGGGGCCGGAGGCGTATCCGCCGACTCCGATGACTACATCAGGCCGGAAGTCGGAAACCATGCGGCCCGAAGTCCAGAGCGCCCGCGGGAGATCGAACATCGTTTTCGCGCGCGTCATCAGGCTGACATTGTTTAGCGCTCCAACCTTGATGAGTTGCAGCGGGAAGCCGGATTGGGGGACCAGGCGGGTTTCGATTCCGCGGGCGGTGCCTATGAAGAGGACTTCGGCGGCGAATTGCTTTTTGAGTTGCTGGGCGATGGCCAGGGCGGGGATTACGTGTCCGCCGGTGCCTCCGCCCGCAATGATGACGCGCATGGTCAACAGCAGAATCTATCACGGGCAGCTGTCAGCTCTCAGGAAAGGCACCAAGCTTGGGGCGTGTTCACTGGCTGGTAGTCGGGGTACCCCCCCCAGCCCCTATTTCGCAAAGTATTCATTCTACATTATTTAGCAAATCGACCCCCGCAAAGTATTCATTCGCAATGGCTTACAGGCAAAGTCTTGAGCGCATGGGACTTAATGCAGAGATTTGCGGATTTCGCTCGCAAAGTATTCGGAAATAAGGACTTATTTGTAAAGTATTATGGAATAAGGAGTTACTTGGGAGTTTGCGTTCACGTCCCCTAGAGAGTTTGTGCATCACCTTGAGCCGGACGCTGTTTGTCGCCGCCGGTTTTTCAAAGAGCGAATCGGGCCAGGACACTTTTTGTGCCCTGCATCTATCTTCCGGTTGTTGGGGGCTAAGTCAAGCAATTTCGTGTGGGTTTCTGCGGAGAGCCATCGGAAGTCGTGCTGAATGAGGAGGAAGATATGAAGTCTCCGTGCACAGTAAACCTGCAAATCGCGGTCACT
>Ga0187851_10004171_pt1 | contig 11896 bp, 8 predicted proteins | sample June2016WEW_6_10_FD_132997 | JGI IMG/M metagenome (GOLD analysis project Ga0187851, IMG submission 132997) | Peatland microbial communities from SPRUCE experiment site at the Marcell Experimental Forest, Minnesota, USA - June2016WEW_6_10 | ecosystem: Environmental > Terrestrial > Soil > Wetlands... | reverse complement strand
TCGCTGGCTTTGAGTTGCAGCGACGTGGCTTGGTGGTCAGGATGGAAAGTCTCCCCTTGCGGCTGCTCATGCTCCTGATCGCGAGAAAAGGCGAACTGGTCACACGCCGCGAAATCGAGAAATCATTGTGGGGAGATGGTGTCTTTGTCGATGTCGAGCAGGGAATCAACACCGCCATCCGAAAAATTCGCCTGGGGCTGCGGGATCACCCGGAGAGGCCTCGCTTCGTGCAGACAGTCGTCGGTCGCGGATATCGCTTTCTTGAACACCAAGTCCTCGAGGCCGAGACTTCCGCCTCGCGCGCTGGCGACATCAAAGAAGGTCTTCCGACAGTGACGATGGAAGAACTCGGACAGGCGGTTCTCGCCGCCGCAGGATTGTCGGCAAGCCCGCCTCAGATTCCCCATCGAACACAGGATGCGAAGGCAGAACCGGAGAAAGACCGCTGATCTGCCGAACCACAGTGTGTTCTCTCTTGCGCTGTTCTTCCTCTCCCCGGGTGGCTGGTTTGTCATCGAGAAGGTCAGTCCCATGCGCCGCGCGCGACGGCGGGCCGCGAAATTGCAGGGCTTGAGATCAGGACCTAAGTCGGGAACTTCAAGAAACACTCCGAACAGAGAGCAGGCCTTTTCGCATGGCGTGGTCCGGGCAGTCACCAAGCGGGACAACCTGGGCTACTGTCAGGTCGGATACGACACAGTCGGCCACCACCATCAACCCCACGCGTGCCAGCGGTATTGATTGGTCAGCATGGCTTCCGGAGTACCGCGATGTGAGGACACCGAGCGTGCTCGGGGTTTTGGCGGCCGAACACCAAACGGCACTAGGAAGGAGGGGCCGTGCAACGATAAAATGCCGGAACTAGACAGGTCTTTGTGGTCGTGGCCGCATCGCGCATACCGCTTCGGCCGCGAAGACCGCACAAGCGAGCCATGAACTCCCGCTCCCGCAGTCTCGCCCTATCTCTGGCCGCGGCCCTTCTCTGTTCCTGCGGCGGAGGTGGCCAGTCGTCCCCGCAGTCCGGATTCTCGATCGCCGCCAGTCCCGTGACCCTCGAGGTGGTTCCGGGAGCGAGCGCCACAGGCAGTGTGACCGTCTCCGCCGGCAATGGTTTCACCGGTGGCGTGAACGTGACCATCTCGAATCTGCCAGCGGGTGTGACGGTTGCTCCCAATCCAATTCAGTTTTCGGTTGCCTCATCCCCCGTCTCGCAGACGATCACGGTCAATGCCGCCTTCGATGCACAACTGCAGAACACGGCGCTCATACTCACCGGGATCAGCGGAAGTTTGACCTCTTCGGCCAATCTCAATCTGCAGGTTCAGCCCCTCTCAGTTACCACTTGGCATTACGACAACGCGCGTACTGGCGTGAACGCCAATGAGACCATTCTCAACCTCGTCAATGTGAATCCCAGCACGTTCGGCCAGTTGTTCAATCTTTCCGCCGATGGTGCGTTGATCGGACAGGCCCTTTACCTCCCCAACGTCACGATCTCGGGAAAAGGGACGCACAACGTGGTTTACGCCGCGACCATGCAAGACTCCGTTTACGCCTTCGACGCGGACAGTAACACGGGTGCGAACGCGAGCCCGCTCTGGCAAGTCAGTCTTCTGCCTCCGGGGGCGACGTCGGTTCCCATGACTGTGCAAGGCTGCTCCGCTACGACTGCCTGGACCGAAGTCGGAATCGCAGCGACTCCCGTCATCGACCCCTCCACCGGAACCATCTACGTTGTGGCCAAGACCTACGAAAACGGAAACTCGATCTTCCGCCTGCATGCTCTCGACGTCGCGACGGGCAGCGAGAAGTTTGGCGGACCGGTGCAGATCCAGGCGACTTTCACACTCTCCGGCCAAACCGACACCTTCAGCGCCATGGCCGAAACGAACCGCCCTGCCTTGCTGCTGACCAATGGCTTCGTCTACCTGGCATTCGGATCGAATGGCTGCAACGACTTTGGCGACAAAGGGTGGGTCGTCTCCTACAACAGCACGACCCTTGCTCAGCAAGGTGCCTTCACAACCGAGCCCGGCAAGCCGCTGGCCGCGATCTGGATGAAAGGCGGAGGCCTGTCGGCCGACAGCGCCTCCAATATCTACGGTGAAGCCGCCGAAGGCATTTTTGCTCCCGGCACCAACTTCGGTAGCAGTGTATTCCGTCTCATCCAGTCCGGAAGCAACCTGCAGTTGGCGGACTGGTTCACACCCTGGAATCAGGAATTTCTCAGTGCGAACGACCTTGACCTCAACGACGCCGTCCTGTTGCTTCCCGATCAACCGGGCGCGCATCCTCACCTTGCTCTGGCAACGGGAAAGGAGGGTACGCTATACGTGCTCGATCGCGACAATATGGGTCAATACTGTGCCAGTTGTACGGGGATAGACACCCAGATCGTGCAGGAACTTCCGCAAGTGGCAGAGGAAACGGGATGTCTTGTGTACTGGAACGGTATGGTCTACACCACGGGCACTGGATATCCGATCCTGGGATGGGCACTCAGTAATGGCTTGTTGTCGAGCACGCCGGTCGTGCAAACGTCCAGGCAGGTGGGCGGACATTCTCCCGTCATTACTTCTGCCGGTACGGGGAACGGTATCTTGTGGCAGCTCAATGGCGGAGATTTGGCGGCTTACAATGCCACAACCCTGGCCATTTTGTATGCGACGTCGCAGACCAATGGGCGGGACACATTACCCCCGATACCGCATTTCGCCCAATTGATGGCGGTGAACGGGAAGGTGTATGTCAGCACGAACAGCGGAATTGCGGTGTTTGGATTGTTCTAACAAGAACCGGATGTTTGTGGATTCCGCGAGCGAAACTGCCCTTGCCGGCGCCACCATTCCGGCAACGAATAGCGCCCATACCGGAGAAGGAAATAAAATTAAAAATTAAAGAATCTGAAAAAGGTAAGAGTGTCTCGCAACTGCCATAGGGCGTGCACGGCGACGCCCTGTGGCCCTCTCCGCTCCAGACCGACGGTTATTGTCCGACTGTGCGCAAACGGTGCCTTTTCCATGCGTCCGGTGAAATCTGTCCATTGTCGGCTGCCATAACCATTGGGCACTCAGAACCCGCCGCTGGGTGACCAGGCAAATGCTGTGGCAATGCGTCCCAGACCTTCACAAACGAACGTAACTACTCATCCGAGAGGAGGTTCTCCGATAATCAAGACAGCAATTGCAACTCATGGTAGGTGATTAGATGTTGGTAAGATGTGCGGCTTTTTTCCCGCTCCTGTTGTTGCTCGCCTTACCCGCTTTGGCTGCCGACAAGCTGATTGCCCTTACTTTCGACGATGGCCCTCGGCCGTATGTTCTGTTCGGCACCCAAGGGGACCATCCGGCTCCAGGGCTACTGGACACACTCGACGACCAGGGCGTGAAGGGCACGTTCTTTGTCGTAGGGTGGCGGTTGACCCCCGGGACCTGGGGGGAACGGCGACACGAAGAGAATATCGGCGTCACATGCATCGCCGCCGCAGAGCAAATGGTAAAGCGCGGTCACGAATTGGAGGACCACACGTTCACCCACATCGAATTGCGCCGGGCAGAGAGGAGCAAGGGGGAGCAGTGGGTGGTCAGCGACGTGGAGCGCGCTGCACAACTGATCAAGGCTGTCACCGGCATACAGCCAAGATACGTCCGACCCCCAGACTGGAGCATATCGGACAATGCGCGCCAGGACCTCGAACGGCACGGCTATCGCGTCCTGTCCATCTCGGCGGCAAACGCCGTTGCACTGCGCGACATCAATACCCTCGACTACCTGTGCACGAGGCAGGACTCCAGCCACTGTCCCACGCCCTCTCTGACGAGCGCGGTCCTGAAACTGGTGCAAGAGCGTGAAACGAAGGGAATCTACACTCACATTATGGTGTTCCATGAGTTGACGACAACGGCAGCAATCATGCCGCAGTTGATCAGCAGCCTAAAAGCCAGGGGATATCGTTTCGTCACTTTGGATGAATACATGAGGCTGGTGCCATCAAAGCCCGTTGCGACGGGAAGGTAGCCGGCTCCGCAGTGCCGATTGACGTAGGCGAGACCCCCAATCCAGCTTTTTGCGTCACGCGGATTGGGCGCGGACTTCTGTTAGCAGACGTTGGTTCATCGACGATTGGCGGTTCGGCGCCTATCGAGGCACGCTTCGTACTTGGGCATGCTAACAGGCTGGCGATTGCCGCTCCGGCTCTCGTTTGCGCGGTGTCAACCGTGTGGGCTCAGTACGTACTTCCCCTCCCCCAGCCAACCGTTTCCACCGTGCCTTCGAACGGAGACGTCAATCCCTACGGCGTGGCAATTGTTCCCGATCACGTGGCCGGGGGCTTACGCTCCAACCGGACGATACCTTGGTCTCGAACTTCAATAATGCAAACAACCTGCAAGGCACCGGAACGACCATTGTCCGCGTGAACTCAGGCGGGCAGCAGTCTCTGTTCTATCAGTCGTCGAACTACAGCGCCACCGGACTGACGGCCGCATTGAACGTGGTGCAGCGAGGTTTCGTTTTTGTGGGCAGCACCCCCACCCTGGATGGCAGTCCGGATACAGTGCAGGCGAGATCGCTTCTCGTCATCGATGGCAACGGCAACCTGCTGGGAAGCGTGGCCAACTCCACTTTGATCAACGGCCCGTGGGGCATGGCAGTGGCAGACAATGGAGGGTCGGCACACGTGTTCGTCTCTAACGTGCTCAGCGGCACGATCACTCGCTTTGATGTTTCGTTTCCCGTCAGCGGAGGAGTCGTGATCAATAAGGCTGTGGTAGTTGGGTCGGGCTTTAACCACAGGACAGACCCGGCCGCGCTTGTACTCGGACCGTCGGGGCTAAGCTTCGATGCTGGCCACGATATCCTCTACGTGGCTTCCTCGAGTGACAACGCAATCTACGCTCTGAGCGGCGCGGTCGCTGCAAAAACCAGCCTCGGATCCGGGCGCGTCGTGTACTCCGACTTGGTTCATTTGCATGGCCCCACGCAACTTGCCGCGGCGCCCAATGACGACCTGCTCGTCGCCGACAGTGACGGCAGCAATGTCGATCCCAATCAGCCCAGCGAAATTGTCGACTTTACCATCGCCGGCCAGTTTGTCGACCAGTTCTCCGTCGACCCAAACAACGGTGGGCTTTCGGCGTCGCCTTCCGATCGCTCGGCTCCGAAGCCGTTCGTGTCGCCACTGTCGATGACAATGCCGACGCCGTCACCGTCACCGCGTGGACCAACATCGTTTACTAGAATGGCCCTTGCGGTTCCGGGCACAATCGAGGCGCGTGCCTAATGCGCGCGACCGTACGCTGGGCATTGTATGTTTGTGCTCCCATCATTGGCCCGAGCATGGACGAGCTAACCATCCGGCCGTAGGTCAGGGTTCTGCTGCCGTGTCGAAACCGAAGAGCACTCGACCAAGCGCGCTGACGACAGTGGGTTTCACCAGATTGGAATTGACGGTCATTTTGCCGGCCGAGTATCGAATTTGCGCCCGGCTTGATCCTCCATTGTCCATGCGGACCGCAAATTCCATACCTCCAGTTTCACAATGCGTGCTTGCCCACCCCGGGAATAGAATTCGATGCCCTGACTGCTGCCCGCGGGGAAAATAGCGTCCGAGAGGACCGTCTCATCATTGTTGCCGAAGACTTCCACCGATGAACGGTCTACGAAAATGTGAAGCTAGATATGTTTGCCCTCCGCTATTTGAAACGGGCCGGAGTGGCGGCCGGGAAACCGGTCGTCAAAACGGACGCTGCCGGAGCGCGTGCGATCGACAAACAGGTGCTTTTCTTTTGCGCCGTCTTCCATGTCGACGCCGATCAAAGTCTCCTCTGCCGGCCCTTTGCGCACTCTTAATCCGACCTCGGAAGCACCAACAGGATCGATTTCGACCTCGATCTCGAGCGCATCGCCGTGAACACCTTTCGACTGCAACGAGCGGTTTGTGGCGGTGACACTCTGTCTCGCAAGGCTGGTATGACGCGCCCGCAACCGGTGGAGTTCCGATATCGGTTCCTGTACTAAACGGATTCCATCCGCCGTCCGCCTCAACTTCACCTCCCGCGGGATCGATTGCAGGCCGCGCCACGGCGACGTCGGCACCTTGCCTGCGTATTCCCAGTTGACCAGCCATCCCAGCCAGATCCGGCGGCCATCGGATTTCGGGATGTCCGCAAACGAAGTGGAAGCGTAAAAGTCCTTTCCGTAGTCGCTCCAGAGGGTTACATCCTTCGAATTCTCATTTGTAAAAGTCGTTCCATCGAACTGCCCGATAAAATATTGATCGCCCGAACCGCCGGCGAAACCACCCGGATTCAAGTTGACGTTGAGCACCCACCGCGCCTGTCCTGCCTCGCCTTCTATTGGTAATTCGAACAAGTCGGGGCACTCCCAAACCCCGCCGACGGCACCCGCCGGGCCGAAGTCGCTGAGTGCTGTCCAGTGCTTAAGATCGGTGGATCCCCAAAAGCGCAGCTTGTGTTCGGGTGAGAGTGCCGTGAGCATAATCCACTTTTGCGTTACTTCGTGCCAGAACACCTTGGGGTCGCGGAAATCCTTTAGATGGAGATCGATGATTGGATTGCCCGAATACTTGGTCCATGTGCGGCCGTTGTCGTTGCTGTAGGCGAGATTCTGAAATTGCTGCGGTCCGGTGTATCCCGTGTAAATTGCCACCAGACACGACGGGTCTTCAGCCGATCCGGTACAGAGGCCGCTGCTGTTGTGCCAATCGACAACCGTGCTGCCGGAGAAGATCATGATGCCCTGGTCCTCGGCAATTGCGACCGCGAGATGTTGCCAGTGGACCAAGTCGCGGCTAACGGCATGCCCCCAACTCATGTGCCCCCATTCGTTGCCGAAGGGGTTGTATTGGTAGAAGAGGTGGTATTCGCCTTTATAGAAAATGGGCCCGTTCGGATCGTTGGTCCAGTTCTTGGCGGGCGTGAAATGAAACAGGGGACGGTAAGGTTCGTCATAGGTTTCCGCCGCTTTCGCGCCTGCAACAAGCGGTCCGATAAGCAAAAGCCAGGCGACGGCAATGGAAATTCGATGCCTGCGAATCAGAAGTCGCATTTTCCTCACTCCGCCGCCTATCCGCAGGGGCATCCGCCGGTATTGTTCCGGCGGTTAACGCCAAGTTACGTACTGTCGCGAGTGAATGACCTCGCGGTGACTAATGAGTATTAGGCGGTACAGTTGTAATCGTTTGCTTAGGTGTTTCATGGTGATGCACAACAAGTGCGGTCCGATGCCAGCACGGTACACTACCGAGCCAGTTTTACCAACACCTTCCTTGGAGGTTTGAACATGCGAGTGCAAGAAGCTCAACGCGAGGAGCAGGCTATGTTCGTCGCCGGCTTATGGGGGCAACATGTATCGTCGGCGCTATGGTCAGCGTCCGCCGCTTTTGCAAGTTGGCGGACTCCACCTGCCGCCATCTGGTTCCTGGTATTGAGTGGCTTCTTCATATTCCCAGTCACTCAACTCTTGTGCGCTTAACCGGCAGACCTGCATTTCTTACGACCGGCAATCCGTTGACGGGCCTGGGAGGAAACGCCTTGGCATTGGGTTGAGACTCTTAAAACATCCATCTCTCAGCCCAGCCATTGCGGATTGGCGTACGTGCCATCAAACTGGTGGCTGGTCTTGTAAAGTTCGAACTGGCCTGCTTCCGCAGCCTTTGAAGTCTTCGCCAGAAGAGCCGCGACTTGGGGAGGGTCCATCGGCTGGAAGCTTCGGGCTGCATGGAGAGCCTGATGCAGGATCTCCATCGAGTCGCAGCCGGTGATGACGACGCTAGTTGGGAGATTCATCGAGTAATGGAGACACTCGATCGGTGTTGCGGTCTTGCTCTCAAGGATGAGGTGGTCGCCCATGGGCTTCATGCCGAGAACTCCAATGCCGTTCTCGGTCAACACCGGGAGGACTCGCTTTTCGAAACTGTTGAAGTGAGCGTCCATCACGTTGAGAGGCAGTTGAACCGAATCAAACTTGAAGCCGTGCTTTGACGCTGTGGCTAGCATCTTCAGATGAATGTCCGGACTCTTGTGGCCTGTGAAGCCGATAAAACGAAGCTTGCCCGCCTTCTTGGCTTCCAATAGGGCCTCCATGCCACCGCCTTCGGCAAAAACGCGCTCTGGGTCAGAATCACGAATCACTTCATGGAACTGGAGTAAGTCAATTCGATCAGTCTGCAATCTCCTCAGCGACTCATTGAGTTGGGCGGTCGCGGCAGTTTTGGTGCGACCATCGATCTTGGTCATCAAAAACACCTTCCCGCGATAACCGTCGCGCAGGGCTTTGCCCATTCGAATTTCGCTCTCTCCTCCGTTGTAGTCCCAGCAGTTGTCGAGGAAATTGATTCCTTCGTCGACTCCCGCCCGAATAATCCGTAGGCTCTCTTCCGGATCGCTCTGTCGAGCCAGGTGATACCCACCGAGCCCGATCACTGAAACCTGTTCGCCGGTGTGGCCTAGCGGTCGATACGGAATTCCGTTCTTGCGATTGCTTTCCGCGGACCCGCTCACCCTCCCGGCCATCAGCAGGGATGCGGCAGCCATGCCGACAAACTCTCGCCTGCTGAAACCAGAATCCTGATTGGCGCTGTCCGGAAAAGGCGATCGATCGGTGCGGCCGAAGGTTGATTGATTCCGATTCGTGTCATTGATAGTCATGACCCAACTCCTCTTGCGCCGGTGCACCCGAACGCGTGCCTTAAGCCTGCAGCTACTTCGAAACTGGATCAATCCACGTCAGATCAGTTGCCGGATCAAACCGCCTTGGCATCGTTATTGAATCGACCGTCACCATCACTTCCGGCGTAGGGGATACATACGCAGCAAGAACGTGGCCGGCGAGCGTTGTTCCGTCCGGACTCCCCACCACCATTTGTGTATGGACCACCGGCTTCCCTTGACGCAGCGCTATATCACCGTTCATCCCAATCACTTCATGCCGACCTTTGGGGGAATCTTCTCGTACATTTTACCCTGAGGATCGGACCACCTCGAGTGTTGCTCCATTGACTTGCCGATGGCGGTAAAAATCACCTGCGAGTTCTCCGCAAACTCCAGCAGACCGGAAAAGCCTCGTCTCCCTGGTAAAAGATTTGATCCTCCGTCAATGGTCCCGGATGGAACGAGCAGTGGCGGCGCCCACGGCAGTGTTGCCGAATACGGTAATGGTCTGGAACGCGCCACTATCTTTGGAGGTGGAGAACTTCTGTACAGCAGCAGCAACCGGGTGGGAGTTCTCACGGCCACTCCGGTACTGGTGAACGGGGTAACCGATGGCTTCAACTGGACCAATGACACTGGCTTCGCCATGGGCGCCGATCGCAAGGGTAACGTCTCAATCGGGAATTTGCATGGCACTGTCAACTGTGACGCGCCGTTCTATCAAGACGCCTTCCTTAGTCTGCCGTTTGTTCCTGCAGCATCGCGGTCGACCGCGTGTGTGGGCGGGTTTACATTTCTGATGCCAACGCGAACTGAATTTCAATATTCAGTGCGGCCGGGGCGCAGTTACACATCATTCAGTAATGAGCGGCTGACCAGACTGGCGGACACGACGCCGGTGTTCGGGGCCACGCGTCGGGCGAGCGCAGCGGATGTCGAAGTCGATCCCGATTCGGTTATGGCATCATAGGGCGGTGAATCGTTGGCGATTCGACACGAAAGGACTTCACCAGAGAAGTGGCGACCCTAAGTACTAGGCGGCTTTTATCCCGACTGCGCGAACGACTTTCCGAGTCTGCGATGCTGGATCTGACGAAGCGCTTGATCACGATCCCATCGGAAAATCCACCCGGCAACCAATACGAGGAATGCGCACAGATTCTTTATGAAGAATTGGGTAGACTCGGATTCGATGATCTGAGACGCGAAGGAGCGTGTGTACTCGCCTCGGCCGGATCTGGCGGGCGAACTCTGTACTTCAGTGGTCACTACGATGTGGTTCCCGCGCAAAGCCGCGACCAGTTTCAACCCCGTGTCAAAGGCACAAATCTGTTCGGTCGCGGCTCGTCCGATATGAAAGGTGGCCTGGCCGCGATGATTCACGCGGCGGTCGCGGCACGTGATGAGGGGCTTCTGAAAACCGGCCGTATCGCAATCGTGCTTGTACCGGATGAAGAAACCGCTGGTCCGCGCGGGTCTCGCGATCTCGATGCACGCGGGTTGCTCGGGCGAGACGGAATCGGCATGTTAACAGCAGAGCCTACCGGCGGTGTCATTTGGAACGCCAACCGCGGAGCGATTTCGCTGCGCGCCACCATGCGTGGCAAAGCGGCGCACGTCGGTCGGCAATTCGAAGGCGTGAACGCGTTCGAGCGCGCTCTGCCGGCAATGGTGAGGCTTGTCGACATCAAGAAGGAAGTGGAGCTTCGCGAGACGCGACACAACATCGCTCCCGCGGCGGCGCGAAAATCCATTCTGCTGCTTGGCGGGCGGGCCGAGGCAGGCACGAATTTCAACGTGACACCTGAATTCTGCTCCTTCACGATTGACCGCCGCATCAATCCCGAAGAAGACCTCGAAGACGAGAAGCGCCGATTGCGCGATACGCTCGAAGGATTCGAGATCGAGACGCTGCAGGAGGAGCGAGCAGCGGAGACTCCGGCGCAAGATCCGCTCGGCGTAATTCTATCGCGTCACATTGCGAGCCTTACGGGCAAGGAACCAACGTTCGAAATGTGTCCAGGCCTTCTCGAAACGCGATTTTACGCAGCTTATGGCGTTCCCGCTTTCGCCTATGGACCGGGATTGCTGACCGTGTCGCATGGACCAAACGAGTTTGTTCCGATTCGCAATATCGCCCAATGCGCGGCGATTTACGCGCTTACGGCGGCGGAGATGTTGCGCTAATCGAGCCCCGGGGCCTTGTTCGTAAAATTCATCTCGTAGACGTGGGTTTCAGTCCCAATGGGGAAGAATTCTCCGATCGGGCATTCGGACTTGCGTCCCCGGCAAGGAGGTGAGTCCCCCCTATGCGAATCGGCCCGTACGCAGGAGTGTGGGGGAGAGTGGGTCGTGGCCATCATAGACAAAGGCTACCAGCACCAATGTTGGTAGCCTTGTTTCCCGCCGCGGGCCAAACCAAGAGGCGGCGGTCCGCCCGTCTGGTCAGGCTGCGGGTTGCTGTTGATAGGCCGGGACGAACGACTCGGCTACGAAAGTTTCGTATCTCGATGGTGTGGTGTTCTGCGGCGTTCGAGGTTCAAGGGCACGCATTTCTCCGGAGTTGAGCGCGGCCGTCATCTCCAAGAGCAGCCTGGCGAATTCGTCCGACATCCCCATTTGCACCAAGACACTGCGAAACTGATCGTCGGGCAAGCGGACGTAGTTTAGGTCTGGTTTGCCGACGGCGTGGCCGATAATCGTGGCGACTTCGGCGTAGGTAAGATCGCGCTCTCCCAACAGTTCGCGGGTTTGTTTGCCGCGGACAGATGGGCGCAAAAGGCTGTCGGCCGCTGCCGCCCCGATGTCGCGAGCAGCGATCATGGGGATTTTTAGCTCCGGACGGAAAGGTCCGGTGACCGACCCCGTTTGGCGGATCGCGTTTACTTGCGGAAGTGTGTTCTCCATGAAGTAGCCTGCGCGAAGGTGCAGCACATTCGCACTATTGATCTGGTTGAGCTTTTGTTCGAGATGGTAAAGACCACGTACGGGGCCGGTTCCGCTAGCTTTATCGGCTCCGATGCTGCTGAGTGCAACCACATTCTTGATTCCTGCATTTTGTACTGCGGCCGCGATCGCGTCACTGACCCGTTTTGAATAGCCGAGCGGGTCATTGCTGGCGGGATTGGGAGGAATCATCACGTAGGCCGAGTCTGCATGGCGGAAGGCTTCGGTGAGACTCTCGGGGGCGGTGACATCGGCAATAAAGGTCTCGGCTCCTTTTG
>Ga0187851_10004170_pt1 | contig 11898 bp, 10 predicted proteins | sample June2016WEW_6_10_FD_132997 | JGI IMG/M metagenome (GOLD analysis project Ga0187851, IMG submission 132997) | Peatland microbial communities from SPRUCE experiment site at the Marcell Experimental Forest, Minnesota, USA - June2016WEW_6_10 | ecosystem: Environmental > Terrestrial > Soil >... | reverse complement strand
TCGGCGTGACCTCCACGGTCAACGTCTTCCCATCGTCGGAAATCTTCATTCGAAAACGGGTAACGTGCTCGCTCTTGGTTTCCATGTCCACCAGCATGGGACCGCTAAACCAGAACGAATCCCGCCGGTCGCCGGGGAATTTGCATTCCTTTCCATCGGTGGTGCACTGCAGCTCGGTTTTCTTGGGCTTCCCGTTCTCGGTCTGCGAGATGTGAATGGAGTTGCCGCCTTCCTCAATCACCCAGGTTGCGCTGGAGATCTTGCTGGAATGCAGTTCGCTCTTGGAGGCGTCGAACTGCCAGTTGCCGCTGAAACTGGGACGCTCCTGCTCCTGGCCAGCCGCTGCGGCCGCCAAAAGAACAAACGCCCAACACGCCGAGAGTGCGTAAATCACTGTGCGCATCGTGAATGATCCTCCCAAACAATATATATTCCGAAACCCGCGCCTTACAGCGTGCTAGCATGAATCGGATATCCCACCAGATCTATGAAGCTATCAGATAAATATACACTCGAACGGGGCCGAGTGTATTTGACCGGTATCCAGGCGCTGGTCCGGCTTCCCGTGGACCAGATGCGCCGCGACCAGGCGGCGGGCCTCAAAACCGGCGCGTTCATTTCCGGCTACGAGGGATCTCCACTGGGCGGATATGACATGGCGCTGGCTCGCTCCGCAAAGCTACTCACCGAATATAACATCCATTTTCGACCGGGAGTAAACGAGGATCTGGCAGCCACGGCTGTCATGGGCAGCCAGATTTATGAAGTGATCGGCAAGAACAAAGTGGACGGCGTGGTGGGCATCTGGTACGGCAAAGGGCCGGGCGTGGATCGTTCGGGCGACATTCTGCGCCACGCCAACCTGGGCGGCACCGGAAAGAATTGCGCCGCGTTGCTGTTGTGCGGTGACGATCCCGTTTCCAAAAGCTCCACCATCCCACACCAGAGCGACTTCAGCCTGTTCAACCTAGGCATTCCGTTCCTGTATCCCGGCAACACGCAGGAGATCATCGACTACGGTTTGCTGGCCATCGCGATGTCACGTTTCTCCGGCGCTTGGGTTGGAATGAAAATGGTCACCGACATTTGCGATGGCGGCGGCACTATGGAAGCCGATCCCGACCTGCCCGCCATTCGATTGCCGGAAGGGTATCAGAAATACACCGATCCGCGCCTGGTGCCACCCATCACGCTGGCGCTCGAAAATGAAGTGAATGTACGGCGCCTGGAGGCCGCGCGCCAATTCGCGCGCTTAAACGGTGTGAATCGGCACAACGGCGCGGCGGCTCGCGTGGGAATCCTGAGCACCGGGAAGACTTACTACGATCTGATGCAGGCGCTCCGCGATCTCAAGGTCCGCGACGGCATCCGAATAGGAAAAATCGGCATGCCCTTCCCGCTGGATGCCGAGTTTGTAAAACAATTCGCGGCGGGTCTGGAAACCATCCTGGTAGTGGAAGAAAAGCGCAGCTTCCTGGAAATGCAGCTCCGCGAAATCCTCTACGATCAACCAACCCATCCAAAAATCTTAGGCAAATCCCATTTCCCCCCGGTCGGCGAACTGGACCCCGACAAAATCGCAAAAGTTCTGTGCGACGTCCTAAACCTGAAGGATCACCGACAGCCAGCCCCCAGCCCCCAGTCCCAAGCCCCGAAGCCTCTGGGCGCCCGCCCGGCGGCTTTCTGCAGCGGCTGTCCTCACAATCGCTCCACGCTCCTGCTCGAGGGCCAGATCGCAGGCGGCGGCATCGGCTGCCACACCATGGCCATGCGGCTGATGGATCCCACTCGTGCCATTTCTTTCCTCACGCAGATGGGTGGCGAAGGCGCGCCCTGGATCGGCATGACGCCCTTCGTGGATCATCCGCACATTTTCCAAAACATTGGCGACGGCACGCTGTTTCACTCCGGCTATCTGGCGATTGAAGCCTGCGTCGCGGCCAAGGTCAACATCACTTACAAGATTCTCTACAACGGTCACGTCGCTATGACCGGAGGCCAAGCGGCCATGGGCGCTCTTCCGATTCCAGAGCTGACGCGCAAGCTGCAGGCTGAAGGAGTCCGCAAAACCGTGGTGCTGGCGGAAAACGTCGAGCAATATACCGACCTGAGCGTCTTCGCATCGAATGCTGAGCTCCGCTCCCGCGATGAACTGCCGCGTACGCTGCGCGAGCTGCCCTCGATTCCCGGTGTCACGGTGATTATTTACGACCAGGAGTGCGCGGCTGAAAAGCGCCGCAAACGTTCGCGCGGCCAGTTGGCCGAGCCCACCATGCGCCTGGTGATCAACGAAGAAGTTTGCGAAGGCTGTGGCGATTGCGTCCGCCAATCCAACTGCATGAGCCTGACACCGGTCGCAACCGAGCTGGGACAAAAGATCCGCATCCATCAATCGTCCTGCAACAAAGATTACACCTGCGCCATGGGCGATTGCCCGTCGTTTGTCACGGTTCAAATCAAGGCAGGGACCGGCCTCAAGAAGAAAACGCTTCCGAAATTGCCGCCTGCCGATGTGCCAGCGCCGCGTCAGATGATGAAGGCCGGCGATGGTTATCGTATCATCGGTCCAGGAATCGGTGGGACCGGCGTAGTGACCATCAACGCGCTGCTCGCCACCGCGGCGTGGATTGACGGGCTTTCGGTGGCTACGCTCGACCAGACCGGCACGGCTCAAAAGGGCGGCGCGGTGGTTTCGCATCTGTTGCTGAGCGAGCATCCCATCGAAGCGCCCGCGAAAGTGAATAGCGGGAACGCCGATTTGATTCTTGGCTTCGATCTGCTGGGTGTGGTGCATCCCGCGAATCTGAACACGGCCTGCGCGGGGCGAACGGTGGCCATCGTCAATAGCGATGTGGTTCCCACCATCGACAATATTCGCAACCGCGCGCCGGTATCCGGACCCGGGCAAATGCTTGAACTGGTGAACTCCGTCACCAATCGCGGCCGCAATATTTTCCTGGACGCCAACCGGCTAGCCGAAGGATTGTTCGGCACTCACATGGCGGTGAATCTTTTCATGATGGGCGTGGCCTATCAAGGTGGGCTGATTCCGATTTCGCTCGAAGCCATGGAAAAAGCCATCGAGTGGAATGGCGTGGATATTGAGCGTAACATTCAAACGTTTTCCTGGGGACGCAAGTATTACGAAGACGCCGCCTGGGTAGAAAGCTACCTGAAATCCGAAACCACGACGAAGCCATCTATCGACCGCGTCGCCGAACTCCGCGAATACCAAAACGCAGCCTACGCGCAGACGTACGTAGATTTCCTGGAAAAGATTTCCGAGCCATCCCTGAAGGCAACCGTCGCGAAGTACCTGTACAAGCTGATGGCCTATAAAGATGAGTACGAAGTGGCACGCTTATTAACCAAGCCGTCGTTTGAGCGCGGCGTGCGAGACATGTGGACATCGGCTGAGTCCGTCTCTTACAATCTGCATCCGCCCATGCTGCGCCGCTTCGGAGTCAACAAAAAGCTAAAATTCGGCTCGTGGTTCCGTACGCCGCTTCTCATGCTGAAAAACATGAAGATGCTGCGCGGGACCCCATTCGACCTCTTCGGCTACGCGGCCCATCGCCGCATGGAACGGTCGCTGATCCAGTGGTATCGCGATCTGATTGAGCAAGTGCTCTCCAACCTGACGCCAGAGAATATTCCGCAAGCCCTCGAAATCGCGGCGCTCCCGGACCAGATCCGCGGCTACGAAAAGATCAAGGACCAGAGCATCGCCAAAGTGAAACAACAGGCCACCGAGAAACTGGCAGCGCTAAAATCCGCCCAAGCCGGGTTGCTGGTTTCTCGTTCCTAGTCTCTGGTTGGCGTCGCGGTTCGAGCGGCGTTTGTCACCTTGCTTCCAAGCGTTGGCATCTTGTGCTTTGTCGCATTCGATTGACGATGCCTCAACCGATGCGATCGGAAACGACCTCGTCACGCAGGGCACGTTCGAGAATCCGGCACGCATTCACCTCGGGAACGACTATCAGGCGCCCTCGGCCGCGCCGGGGACGCTTGCCCGTGCGGTATTGGCAGGCTGGTCGCTGGATGGTTTTAGCTTGGCCGGATCGGCTCCGCCGGTTGATCTGGTCGGCGCCCGAACGTGAACCCGGGAGTGCCTCTTGCGTTTTATGGCGCGGGATATCCTGGCGGCAAGATTTTCAACACGGCGGCCTTCACCAATCCTCCGGGCCAGCAGGGTGATTTTGGGCGAAATGTGCTGCGGGGTTTCGACGGCATGCAAGGCGATATTTGGCTGCAGCGCACATTTCGCGTCACCAAGAAAACAGGGCTCCGCTTACGAGGCGAGTTCTTCAACATGCTGAACCACCCCAACTTCGGGAGCCCCACCAACAACCTGACCAGCCCCCTGTTTGGCCGCTCGACGCCAACACTAGCGGACAGTTTGGGTTCCGGAGGCGCGAATGGCACTTTCAATCCTCTATACCAGATTGGCGGCCCGCGCTCGCTGCAACTGGCTCTGGAACTCCTATTTTGAGGGGCCATAGCACCGAAAACACGAGTCAGACTGCCGACACTTCCAGAGCCCAACTGGCTCGGCGAGACGGCGCACCGACAGATCGACAAGCAGGACCGCGCCCGATGATTGCGCGAAGCCGTTGCCCCTTAGGCACATAGGCACCTACTCCGACCTTCCGCGTTCGTGGTGTTCTGATTGCACTGGCACGACCGTGTCAATTCGGCCCTTCCATACTAGTTTTCCCGAAGCAACGTTAGCCGATCTTCGCCAGCGATTGGCCCACACCGCTGGGGCCGCGAAAACGGTGCATCCCGCACTTCTGATGGCAGGCTGGACGTTAGGCTATCGGTTCCCGGCATGACCGGCACGGCACGAACCCTCACCTGCTGTTGGCGTGGGCTGGTTGCTTCCTGTCAGCCCTCAAGATCGTGGCTGCTAAAAAGAGGGTTGTGCCGCCGTCCGTATTCTTTTGCGATGCGAGGCAATCTCGATTTCGCACTCAATGTCACCGCTTCGCAACCGGTCGCCCAAGGCGAAACGAGCCATCGATAAACAAGTTCATTATTCAAGAGGAGGCACACTAATGTTGCGCAAATTTGTAGTCGTTTTAGGCTCTGCTGGAGTCTTGATGTTATGCAGCGCCCTCTCGGCGGTTTCCGCCGGCGATGGGGTTCCGTTCCCCAATGGTTTCCGGAATTGGTTCTTCGTGAACTCACTGTCCGTGACCGCGGACAGCCCGCTTTTCGACCGTATGGCCGGCTTGCACCACATTTACGTGAATGCCAAGGGGCTGCCGACCCTGAAAACGGGCGGCCCATTTCCGTATCCTGACGGAACCATTTTCGCGGACGACGTTCACGATTTCTCGGTGAAGGATGGCGCGACTCTGGAAGGCGCCAAGACATTTGTGACGGTGATGGTGAAGGACGCAAAGAAGTACGCGGCGACTGGAGGGTGGGGATTCCAAGTGTGGGCTGCAGGCGATCCCACGAAACCACAATTACCGGATCTAGCCCACACGGTCGCAGCTTGCTTCGTCTGCCATACGCCGCAAAAAGCTCAAGACTACGTGTTTTCGAGCTACATTCCCTGAGATTTCCAACAGCGACGCGCAGTTTCGGCTCTGATAGGTAGTAAGGCGAACAACGCTCGCGCCGGGGCATTTGTGTAGAGAGGAGGGGATGAAATGATTCGACGCATTGCGATCGCAATTTTCGCAGTGGCTTTTCTCGGGCTGGCTGGCTTCCTGCTCTTGTCCTGGCGGCGGGCAATTCCTCCAATCGAGCGGCCCGCCCCACAAAGCTTCTCCCCGGAGTCCATCGCTCACGGGGAAGCTCTTGCAGCGGCTGGACATTGTGCGTCCTGCCACACGCGTGCCGGGGGTCAACCCTTTGCCGGCGGGTACGGAGTAAACACACCGTTCGGAATCATTTATGGAACGAATATTACGCCGGACCCGAAAACCGGTATCGGAGCATGGCCGCTCGAAGCCTTTGTCCGCGCCATGCACGAAGGCGTGGCCCGCGATGGATCGCATCTTTTCGCTGCCTTCCCCTACAATGCTTACACCAAGCTGACAGACGATGACGTCAGGGCGCTGTACGCGTACTTAATGACGCGCCAGCCGGTCAGCGCAACCGTACCGTCGAACACGGTTCCCTTCCCTTTAAGTGTCCGCGCTCTCCAGGAAGGATGGAAAACTCTTTTCTTCAGAAGCGGACGCTTTGAGACCAACCCTTCCAAGAGCGCTGAATGGAATCGCGGAGCTTATCTCGCCGAAGCGCTCAGCGATTGCAGCGGCTGCCACACGCCGCGCAACGCGCTCGGTGGCGAAAAAGTTGCGGATTCGTACGCCGGCACGGTGATTGACGGCTGGATCGCACCCGCGCTCGATCAAAAGAATCCTTCCCCTGTGCCATGGACACAAGAGGAGCTGTTCGCCTTCCTGCGAAACGGCACCAGCCCGCTGCACGGGGCGGCGGGCGCGACGATGACTCCAGTTATCCGCGATGCTCTGGCGCTTGCCGTCGTGCCGGACTCCGACATTCGCGCCATCGCAGTCTACTTCAGCGATATGAATCACGCGGCCGCTCGTGCCTCTAGCGTGGACGCGACGGTGCGTCAAGCGCTGGCGACTTCCGATCTCGCCATCAGCCAGCCGTACGATGCCGAGGCAGACCTTTATGCCTCCGCCTGCATCAGCTGCCACTACAATACCGGGCCAGCCCCCCTTCCCGCGCGGCCGGAACTGGCGCTCAATAGCGCACTGACGCTGCCTGAACCGACGAATTTTATTCAGGTTGTGTTGAAAGGTGTCGGAAATGCGGATGGTGCGCCGGGATTGGTGATGCCCGCCTACGCGTCGCTTACCGACACTGAAATCGCCGGGCTCGCGGCCTATCTGCGCCGCACGCGCACGAACTATCCACCCTGGAGCGATCTGGAGAAAAAAGTCGCGGCCATCCGCGGGAAGCCGGCGGCCCATTAAACAGAAAGCGAGAACAGGAGCTATGCGACCATGACCACATTCCAACTCAATGGGCGTGCGGTTTCCGCACACAGTCCGGATGACGCGCCCTTGCTCTGGGTGATCCGGGACGAACTGGGACTCACCGGAACTAAATTCGGTTGCGGGATTGGCCTATGTGGCGCCTGTACCGTCCATGTGGAGGGACGCGCCACGCGATCCTGCATCACTCCGCTCGGAGCAATCGCGGGCACCAAGGTCACTACGATCGAGGGGCTGGATCCGACGGGCAAGCATCCGCTGCAGACGGCGTGGCTTGAGCTGCAGGTTCCACAATGCGGCTATTGTCAGTCGGGACAGATCATGCAAGCCGCCACGCTGCTGAAGGATTACCCCAATCCCACCGACCGGGACATCAACGCGGTCATGGCCGGGAGTGTCTGTCGCTGCATGACCTACATTCGAATCCGCAAAGCCATCAAGCTCGCGGCAGCCAGAATGCAAGAGGGAGCAACTCATGGTTAGCCTGTCCGCTCACGGATTTCGATCGAGCGACGAGCCGTCTCGCCGCGGCTTCCTGATTACGATGATGGGCGCCGGCGTCATGCTGGGATACGCTCGATCAGGCCTCTCAGCCCAGCCGGCTCCGAGCGCCGGCGGGCTCTTCGAGCCAACCATCTGGTATGGGATCGACCCCAGCGGCACCGTTACGATCAATATCATTCGCGCTGAGATGGGTCAGCATGTGGGCACCTCGCTCGGCCGGATCGTAGCCGAAGAGTTGGAGGCCGATTGGAACAAAGTGAAGATCGTCACGGTCGACTCCGATTCGAAATGGGGCACAATGATCACCGGCGGCAGCTGGTCGGTGTGGCAGAGTTTCCCGTTGCTCAGCCGCGCCGGCGCAGCGGGCCGGATTGCTCTGGTGGAGGAAGGCGCCAGGCTGCTGGGCGTTTCTTCGCAAATGTGTACGGCGCGCGAAGGCGTGGTGCACGCCGGAGGAAGATCGATCCTGTACGGCGATATCGTCGCGCGCGGCGATCTGAGGCGAACGTTCACGCCGGAACAGCTCAAAAACATTCCGATCAAGGCGCCGGACAAGCGCCGTCTGATCGGACGCGATACGCTGGCGCTGGATGTTCCGTCGAAGGTCAACGGCCAAGGCCGCTACGGACTCGACGCAGCGGTGGAAGGAATGGTCTACGCCCGTCCGAAGATTCCGCCGACACGTTACGAGTCCAAGGTAATCTCGATGGACGACTCGGCGGCGAAGCGAATACCTGGCTATCTGAAGAGCCTGGCTCTGGAGGACCCCTCGGGCACGGTGCCCGGCTGGGTGATGGTGTTCGCGGACAGCTTCGTAGCCGCAAACCGGGCGGCCGATCTGGTGAAGGTGGTGTGGAGTTCGGGCCAGGCGGCGACGGTATCCGAGCGGGATATTCAGAATCGAGCAGCCGAGCTGATTCGAGATCGGAGCGGAGGTTCCCTGCTGGTGGACGATACGGGCGTCGACGCGGCGCTCGCATCGGCGAAGCAGAAGATTGAGCGAACCTACACCACGAGCACCGTGATGCATTTCGCACTGGAACCGGTCAACGCGCTGGCTTTCGAAAAAGACGGCGTTTTCGAAATTCATACCGGCAATCAATGGCAGACGCTGATCCTTCCGGTGCTGGCCAAGGCGTTGGGGCGCAGCCAGGACAAAATCGTGCTGCGCAGTTACCTGCTTGGCGGCGGATTCGGGCGTCGGCTAGACGGTGACTACGCCGTGCCGGCGGCGCTGGCTGCGAAGGCGATCGGGAGGCCGGTCAAGATGGTCTGCACACGCCCGGATGACGTGCGCTTTGACTGTCCGCGATCCCCTTCGACGCAGGTGCTGCGCATGGCCTGGGGAGATGGGGGCCGTGTGACGGCGATGGATCACCACGCGGCGGCCGGGTGGCCGACCGCGGTTATGGCTCCGTTCTTCATGCTGAAGGGCGTCAACGGGGTTCCTTACGATATCTTCTCGATCTCGGGCGCTGACCACTGGTACACGGTAGGGGCCCAGCGCGTTCGCGCGCTGCGCAATGATCTGGCGGAACGGACGCTTCGGCCCGGATACCTGCGCTCCGTCGGGGCAGGCTGGATCAACTGGGCGCTCGAAAGTTTCATGAATGAGGCAGCGCTCGTAGCTGGCGTCGATCCGGTCGAGTTTCGGCTGCGGATGCTGGATGGCGCCGGCAGAAATGCCGGATCGTCGCCGAACTCCGTGGGTGGCGCGCACCGCCAGGCGGCTGTGCTCGCCCGCTTGGCCCAGAAGGCCGGCTGGGGTAAGCCGACACCGAAAGATGTCGGGCTGGGCATCGCAACCACGTTCGGCCAAGAACGCGCGATGCCGACTTGGCTAGCCTGCGCCGCTCGGGTGCGGGTGGACCGTTCCAACGGCCATGTCGCGGTGGAGAAGTTGACCATGGTCGTCGACGCCGGAACCATCATTCATCCCGACAGCGCCCAAGCGCAGGTGGAGGGCGCGTTGTTGTGGGGATTGGGGATGGCCTTGTATGAAGGATCCGAGTTCATCAACGGGCAGCCGAAGGATACAAACATGGACACCTATCGGTTGCTGCGGATGGCCGACGTGCCGGAAGTCGAGGTTGAGTTTCTCCCCAGTACGGAAGCCCCGGTTGGGCTCGGCGAACCGGCGACGACCGCGGTTGCACCGGCGATAGGAAATGCGATCTTCGCCGCTTGCGGGGCGCGCCTCCGCCACCTGCCGATCCGGCCCGCAGCCGTGTTGGAAGCGCTGGCGCACCGCGAAGGACTCGGGGCTCGATGATGAATCTACCAGACGCACCAGTTGCACAGGAAGGCTTCTTCGTCACGCATTTTCTTACCGTAGGATTGGAACAATCGAAGGACTTTTATGTGCGGATTCTTGGCGGGAAGATAATCAAGCCGGAAAATCCCTGCTACATCAAGCTGGCCAACTCCTGGCTCATTCTCAACTCCGGCGGCGGCCCAACGCCGGACAAGCCCGAGGTTAGTCTTGAGCCCCCTTCTGATCTCAACAGAGGAAACAGCTTCCTGGACCTGCGCGTCGCCGATATCTGGATTTGTTGCAACCAATGGCGCGCGAAAGGAGCGGTTTCCTCACTGAAGCCGCTGGACAATCACGGCTGGGAGTGGCGGTGCTACATGCGCGATCCCGACGGCTATCTCATCGAGGTCGGCCAGTATACGCAGATAGCGCTCGACTGCTTCAAAAAGTACGCGACCTGATTCTAAGAGTGGTTGTTTCGCGGATCGTCTTTCGCGCTGAGGTATTCAAGGCCAAGCGGCCCGATCGCCGTTACTTGGGTGACGTATTCACTGGATTTCGCCCAGTGGAAATGGGACGTGTCGCCGGGCAGAACGATGACGCTGCCGGGCGGATATGCCTGAAGTTTATCGGCGTCGAACTGATCGCCCAAGCCGATGTAGAAAACGCCGGATAGAACGGTGTAAACTCGATCCTCCGGATGCCGGTGTGGCATCAACTTCACGCCGTGAGGCACTTTGACCCTGATGGTGTAGGGGCCAGCCTCCGAGGGATTACCGACAACCACTGCCAGGCGAACCGAGGGAGGGAACGCCGCGAATGGCTTCCAATCGATGTCTTCCGCGATGATCGATCTGAAAACGTCTTGGCCTGGCTGGTGAGATCTCGCCGCGCCTTGTTGTGACTCCATGACGATTGCTTCTTTCTTGTCTGACATATCAACCTCCTATGTAGAATCTCGAACTCAATGCGCTGGCCTTCGCAGTGCCAGGACAACCAGAAAATTCCAACGCCCATTGTGCGTGAGAGTGCTCTCACGGAAATTCATCGTCTGCCCACCTACAAACCGGTTTCTAACGAGCTCGGGAAGCAGTCTTTGACTCAACACCAATGAGAACGAACATTCTCTCCAACGCCGTCGATCAGTTAGCAATTAGGGAACCAGTAGGTGAGGTTCTTGCAACTAATCAGGTTCCTCCCGTCCGCCTGCCACCTGCAGCGACGGCGATACGGCCTGTCGACGCGAGTGTCGATGGACTGTCGACCACGCTGTCGAATTTTCCTGCGCGGGCCCCTGATACGAATTAATCGGGCGCTTGTAGCGAGGCTGTCAGAAATACGATGCCTATAAAGAGGTTTGGCACGGATGATGAAGTTGCCGGTCTTGTGGCTTATCTCGCGAGTCAGGAAGCGGCTCTGGTGACCGGAGCGAACCTGAACATAGACGGCGGTATCTTGCGTAAGCTCAGATTATCCAATGCGACTCAGAAACCTTCGAGCATCCAGGCATTGCTATTAGTGACGTCGCCCAGGATCGCAAGGTACCGGCCGTCCGGTGAAGGAAGGCCCCACATTGCACCGCGTCCGGCCTTGTACTGCCACAGCACCCGCGCATTTCCCGTCAGATCAACGTAGAGAAGCGTGCTGCCTGGGGGCGAGTGAGAACCGACGTAAAGGCCCTTTCCGTCCAATGCCCAATTCAGACCCGTAAGCGTTCGCCAACCTTTCACAGCGATTTCGCGGTCGAGGCCACCTGAGAGCGAAAGCAAGCGAATGTGAATTTCCGCCTCGCCTGCGCTGGAAAGCGCCAGCATGGATCCATCTGGGGAGATTCCTGCCGCACCGTAGCCGTGCGCGGGATCTTTCTCTATGGTCCTAAGCAGCTTCTCTCTCCCCTTAGAGGGTCAAATGTCGAGATCAGGAGCTGTTTTCGATCCTGGCCGTCCTCCAGCAGGATGCAGCGGCTCGCCGGGGATATGGCACACTCGAAGTCATTCAAATTCGGCGAATCCAACAAAAATTGAGGCCCTCCACCACCCACCGGAATGCGCATGAGGCGAGACGGCGCTTGGGGATTGGCTGGCGTTGTCGGACTCTCCACGAACAGTATCCACGCACCGTCCGGGCTGAGGTGAAATAGTATCGAGGGACCGGCGT
>Ga0187851_10004165_pt1 | contig 11903 bp, 11 predicted proteins | sample June2016WEW_6_10_FD_132997 | JGI IMG/M metagenome (GOLD analysis project Ga0187851, IMG submission 132997) | Peatland microbial communities from SPRUCE experiment site at the Marcell Experimental Forest, Minnesota, USA - June2016WEW_6_10 | ecosystem: Environmental > Terrestrial > Soil >... | reverse complement strand
ACGGGCATCGGCTGGGGGTGGTGGAAGGGTGAGAATGTCTTCGGAGGAGGCCATTCTTGTTTAGTCTTAAATCATGTCAGTCTTAAATCAGTTCTCGGTTCCTGGTTCTCGGTTCTCAGTTCTGGCTAACTCTACTATCGTACCTTCTCCCCAGCCATATTTTTGGCGCGAGAGCTCTGCGATGGCGCCGTGCAACTCGGGTTCGGTTTCGGGAGAGACGATGCGTGCACGGATGGTGAAGTTTTCACCGGCAACACGCACCTGCGCTTCCGGATGGGCTTGCAGATTCCGGATCCACTGCGAAGTTGAGTATTCGGCGATCAGGTAGAAGCGTCCGTCACGATGGGTGAACCAGATTTCGATTTCGCGGGGCAGACCACTACTCCGGCCTCGAGTGGTGAGATAGAGATACTGCTCGCGGTCGAAGCTATTGGTCTTTGAGCTTGAGTTTCGATTTGTTTTCTTCAAGGAATTCGCGAAGCTTTTCGGCGGCGTCCAGCAGGCGCGTCCATTGCTCGTAATACAACGTGACGGGAAAGCGGCCGAGTCCATACACGCTGACTCCGCCTTTTTCGATCACCCGAAATTCCAGGCTGCCGGTGCGACGCGGGCCTTGCTTCTCCAATTCAGCTAAACGGGCTTTTAGTTCTTCGTAAGTTGGTTCGGCCATATTGTTACCTCGATCTAGTGGGATGTCTTCCATGATAGGGATTGGGTGGGAATTCGTCGAGAGGAAGAATATTTTGTGGTGGCACGGCGGATGCCGAGATTTCGTCACCGGGACCACAGGTGGGCACGTTGGTTTCTTCAGGCGCAAGCAGGGGTGTTGCACCCTGATGCATTCAAAGTGGTTCGGGAAGCGCGCAGGGCATCGCGCTTCGGACCTAGGCGTGCATCCGCAATTGCTCGCTCTTGACTCAGATCGGCTTTCGGAGGCTTCACCGGTGCTGCACAAATGCGCAAATCCAACCTGTCTCGTCCCATTCCGCAAACTGAGTCAGGGGAAACTGTTCCTGGTGGAAAAGGAACCTTTCGAAAGGTCGACGCTGCGGCGAGCGCACTGGCGAGGCCAGTCGGCGAATCGCATCGAATACTACTGGCTATGCGAGCAGTGTGCGTTCGCGCTGACTCTGTCGTACGAAAAGGGCCGAGGAGTGGTCACAGTTCCGCGGTCTGACGTGGGCAAGAAGAAGCCCATGGAAGCTCGGCAGGGGCAAGAAGTATCCAAGAACGCAACGAGCCGGACCGAACAGTCCGCATAGGAAGGACAACGTGGATAACCCAAAGATGCAGGAGTGCACGATCTGCGGCGAGGAAAGATCAGCGGGACAGGTATGGTTTCTGGTGGCGGAGAGCCATTGGGAAGACAAGCTGAAGGTGCTTGAGTGGCAGGACGACCTGTCCAGTCGACGTGGAATCTATGCGGCGTGCAGCGGTGGACACGTGGAGGAGCTGGTGGTGCACTGGATGACGACGGGGAGTTTGGACTATCCGTTTGCCACGGTTGGACATAAGAAAGGAGATCGCCGCAGACAACGGCTGGGGTGGATTCTGCCCGTGGTCGAAGAGCCCAATATTAAAGGTGCGCGGCTGATTGGCGAATTGGCGGTTGACCGGGAAAGTGTGCGGCGTGCGTTCCGAGAAGATCCAGAATCGCTGCAGGTGATCCTGGACGAACTGCTGAATGCGCTCAGACGTGAGACTGCGGGAACCGCGGCGCGGCTGGAATCGGCAGACGCGATGTGCCATGGGTTCCCTCGACAAATCTGATCGCTGAAACGAAATGCTTCAGGAGCCCGCGGATTTTTTCCAGGTGCGCCAGTCCGCGGCAACCGCCTCCTCCATGCGTTTTGCGGCTGTGTAGAGCCAGCTTGGTTTGAGGCGGCTGAGGTGACGGCGGAGATATTTGCACGCGTCTACACTGCCGAGGTGAATGTTGCCGGTTTCCCATCCCATGGCAGAAAGAAGGCGGAGCTCGTCACGGTCGGTGGGCAGAACGGTTAGTTCGATGCGGGAACAATGTGGTGACAAGCGGCGGACAATCCAGCGACCTCGCAGTTGCACAAAGGGGTCGGGGTCGCGAACAGCACGGCTGATGATGGCCTGGTACATGATCTCGGAAGGACCCTCATCGCCATTGGCCCAGTAAACTGAGGAGGGTACGAGCGCCTTGGCTTCGCGAGCGATTTTGGCACCACGGCAGAGCGCGATTGCGACTACGCGAACATGCCCCAGACTTCCCAGACCAGCGACCCGGCGAACGGTTCGGTAATTGAGAGAGTTCTCCGGCATCAGGTGCTCAAGAGCTTCCCGCGCACTCACGGCGACTCCGCCACGGACCTTGGAGAGGCCGTCCATTTTGCGCCAGAAGTGAACGGGATCACGCAGCACTCCGGTTGCGATTTGCCGCAGCCAGGTGTTGTTCTCTTCGAGCACATAGGGGCGGCCGCCGTGGACGAGACATTCCTTGTAGCCCTCCAGGATCGATGCGCAGGCGTCCTTAGGCTTCAGCGTGAGGTGGCCGGCGGCGATGGCGAACATCGCACTGGTGGCGAGACGCACCAGATCGAGGGTGTAGGGCAGGATGGCGGCTTCGTCGAAGTCATTGATCCCCCAAACGAGGCGGCCTTCGACGTCGCGCCAAGTGCCGAAATTCTCCACATGGAGATCGCCCACGGCGAGAACCCTGGGAGCTTTGGCCAAGTCAGGGCAAATCTCCGGCCAGATCTGCATCCAGCGATAGAAGGTGGCGCGAAGAAAAGGAAATGGGGCTTCCGCCATGCGCTCATGCTTGAGGCGTAGATCAGCCTGCACCAGCGTGGTGTGGCGGCCCAGCCACTCTTCGAACCGGTGAGTTGCCTTGACGATATTCATTGCTGTCCGGGTGGCAACGATAAAACCGGGCCAGCTAAATGTCAACGCCGGCAGGAGCAGACAGCGCTCTCGGGCGCACAATCCGCCTGCAGAACACGCCCGTATTTCCGGCCCAACCTGATTCTTCAGGGCCGCTTCTCAAGCTGCTCTTCAGTTGGCGTAGTAGGTCGCGTTCACTTCGACAAATTCCTGCAATTCACCCGGCAGATCCTCTACTGCGTAGATCGAATCCGAGGTGCACACCGGGACGCAAGCGCCGCAGTCGATGCAGCCCGCCGGATCCACATATAACTGGGTCGCGGCTTCGAAACCGGGCTCGTCCTTCTTGGGGTGAATGCAATCGGTCGGACAAACGTCGGCGCACAGCAGGTCTTTGATACAGGAACTGGTAATTACATAGGCCATGGATCCACTCCGAAAAAAGGTTTAACCGCATCTACAGAGTATGGTGAGGCAGATTTATTCTCGGTGACCTGTGTCGCATCTGGATATGAGCTAGATCACAAGCAGAACGTGTAGGGGTCAGGGATTAAAACAGAAAACGCGAGCAGGCAACGGAGATGAATCTTGGCGAGGGGCCGTTGTGCAAATTGGTTGCACGACCGCAGCGTGGTTTCGATGCCTAGTAAAAATTACATAGCCGCACAGGTTGGTACGCTCTAACCTCAGGAGTCTACAGTATTTCGTGATTTGGCAAGGCTGGTGCTTTAGAAATTGAAAGTAACTCGTAATCGCGCTGCCGTCTCTCTGGCGAAATTTCCACGGAAGGTTGGGGTTGACTGCGTCCAGGTGCAGGCAATCACGAGGATGGGTCGGCGCCGTTCGGCGTCGCCTGGGGTCAAAGTCAGATTCCTAGGAGGTGTTCTGTGGCAGCATTTCGCATCTTGGTAGCGGACGATCATGAAGTGGTGCGTAAAGGTTTGATCGCCATACTCCAGCAACAGCCGGAGTGGCGAATTTGCGGGGAGGCGTGTAACGGGCGCGAGGCGGTAGAAAAAGCGAAGCAGTTAATGCCTGACGTCATCGTTATGGATGTAAGCATGCCGGGCCTGAACGGACTGGAGGCGACGCGACAGATTGTGAAGGCGAATCCGGCTACAAAAGTCCTCATCCTCACCCTGCATGATTCCGACCAGGTTATCCATGACGTGCTGGATGTTGGCGCTCGCGGGTATCTTCTGAAATCTGATTCGGGATGTGAGCTGGTGGCTGCAGTGGACGCCTTGCTGCGCGACAAGACATACTTCACGCCGAAAGTAGCAGCCATGGTGTTGCAGGGCTATCTGAGGGGTGGGACATCCTTTTTGCCCGGGCGCAACCCGCTGACTCCCAGGGAACGTGAAGTGGTGCAGTTACTGGCGGAGGGCAGCAGCACCAAGGAAGTCGCGGTGACTCTGGGCCTGAGTGTGAAAACCGCGGAAACTCACCGTTCTAATATCATGCGCAAACTTCAATTTCATTCGGTGAGCGATTTGGTGCTTTACGCCGTACGCAACAACATCGTTCAAGTGACGCAGCCTGGTGCGTGACGGTTTTCTAAACGCGGGTGGGAACAGAAGCAGTCCCGCCCGCGATTACCCGACGCATCTTTCCAAAATGAAACTGACAGTCTTTTTCTGAGCTCCGCGTGGGACACCCTGTACAGCAACTAAGTAAAATGCCTACAGCGCTAACCGTATAGATTGCGTGTGCGCTAATCCTTACCCTGCGCTAGGGTTGCGCGTCGCAGCTAGTCGGGTTGGTGCGGAGCTGTTATCGTTATGCTGCACAGGGCAGAGGATGTCCCAGCGCAACATAGTGCTCGAGTCAGGGTTTGTGTTTGTGTAGCACGGAGATTTCAAATCTGCCCCAACGAGTGGGGCCAAAAATTTAGCAGGCAAGAGGAACTATGAAACGAATACGATGCAGTGCTTCAGTAGTACTGTGTTCGATATTGTTCGCAATTGTGATGATGGCGCTGCCGGCAACATCGGGCGCGCAGATCGGTATCGGCATCTCTGTCAACTTCGGTCCGCCGGCCTTGCCGGTATACGAGCAACCACCCTGTCCATCCCCTGGTTATCTCTGGACACCCGGTTACTGGGCTTACGGTCCTGATGGCTATTACTGGGTGCCAGGTACATGGGTAATGGCTCCGCAACCTGGATTCCTGTGGACTCCAGGATGGTGGGGTTGGGGCGGCTCTGCATTCTTTTTCCACGTCGGCTATTGGGGTCCGCACATTGGATTCTACGGCGGAATCAACTACGGGTTCGGCTACTTCGGCAATGGCTATCAGGGTGGCGAATGGCGAGGTGGACAGTTCTTCTACAACCGTTCCGTGAACAACGTGAATGTCACGAACATTCACAATGTTTACAACACGACCGTGATCAATAACACCACGGTCAATCGCGTTAGCTACAACGGAGGCAATGGAGGGATCACGGCGCGTGCGACACCGCAAGAAGAAGCTGCTGAACATGAGCAACACCTACCGCCGGTAGCCGCTCAGACTCAGCATGAAGAAGCGGCCCGCAATGACCCGCAACAACGGGCTTCGGTGAACCAGGGCAGACCACCCGTCGCAGCCACGGCCCGACCTGGCGAACTCAAGGGCGCGGGAATTGTGCCGGCGAGAGAAGCAGGAGCACCCTACCATCCGCCCGCAGGCGAGCGTGGCAACGAGCAGGCTGGCCGACCGGAAAACAACGTTCCTCGTCCGCCGAATGCTGGAGAACGGGGTAGCGAGGCGGCAGGTCGTCCGGCGAATAATGTTCCTCGTCCGCCGGTTCCAAACGACGCCAAGGACCTTCAGCCTCACGAGCGTCCCGCGGCTCCGAACACAGGGAACGCTAAAACGGACCAGAAATACCAGCAACAGCAGGACAAGCTGTACGCGAAACAGCAGCAGGACCATCAAAAGCTGGCGCAGAAGCAGGAGCAGGAGCATCAGCGTCTAGCGCAACAGAATGCGAATGAGGCGCAGAAGCAGCAGACCGAACAACGGCACCAGCAACAGACGCAGCAGATGGAGCAAAAACACGCGCAGCAGGCGCAACACTTGCAGCAAAAACAGCAGCCACGGGCGCAGCCAGAAAAGAAGTAAAGGCAAATCCGTAGCGGCATGGCCCACCCTTATTCGCGTTCGCGCGAAAAGGGTGGGCCAAAACTTTTGCTGCAGGAGTGCTAAAAAGGTTAAGCGGCTTGCCCAATCCACCAAAGGATTTTGGCGACGATCCGCCAGCCATTGATGGACACCGCAGTGGACTCATACTCCCGGTTTTCCGGGACCAGAACCTCGGTGTGATCGAAGCGTTGCAGGCGGGAAACGATAAGGCCGTGATCTTTGTGGGTCGCTACCACGATCTGCCCGTAAAGCCTGGCGCGGTTAGTCTGGGAGGTGTCGATCACGATGATGTAGCCGTCGTGAATGAGTGGCATCATGGAACGGCCGCGAACGCGTAAACAGCTGGTATAGGCCGGGTTGGGACACCACTTGCTGGGCGCAGCCAACATGGTCTCCGGAGGGATATCATTGAGGCTTTCCACCGGATCGCCCTTCCCTCCATGAGTGGCTGCTACAACCGGCAAAAACGGGATGGCTACGAGGTCAGCCGATCGCTTGGGCGTCCGATGAGCTCCAGCTTGGACGACCTCCAGCTTCAACATACGATCTTTGCGCAAGCGAGACCGGGCGGCGGGCAAAACTCGCATGAGATCGTCGCTGCTCAATCCTGCGCGACCCCAGAAGTACCAACACTCGGGATCGCCGGTGATGTTCCCAAGTTGAACGTAAATGTTGGCCGGAGGCTCTTGCACACCGCGCTCCCAGCGCGATACTGCCATCGCGGAAGCATTCATCTGCTGACCGAGTTCAGATTGGCTCATCTGGAGGCGACGACGAAGGGCGATGATCCGCTTTGCCCACTCGAGCTTGGCATCTCTTGTGTTGCTCATGGTGCGCCTGCTAGACTGTAGCTAACGCGGCTGTTCTAACGCTCGCGTTAGGCGGCACCCTGTCGCCAGTCTACATGAAAGGTTGTCATGTACCGTGACAATTCTAACACAAACGCAAATCCGAAAATACAATCGCCCCAGACATTATATCGCGGCCTGTATGTAAGGATCGCGCGCAAGCTTAAAGTAGATCCTTCCTATGTGAGCCGGGTGGCACGCGGGGACCGGCGTTCGGACGAAGTCGAAAGCGCTCTGCGTCAGGCACAGGAAGAGATCGATCAGCAGTTGGGGCGGGCATCATCTAACGCGGAGAATCGGCCTTCGCGTGCCGCGGGCGGGGCCAAGCGGCTGAAGATCCTGGTGACGCAAAACCGCGGCCGGATTCGCAAGCAATGGCTGTCGCATAGCGAGGCCGATCCTAATCTCAAGCGCGTGAAGCTAGCTGCCGGGAAACGAACGGCTCCCATCCTGCCAGTGCTTGACGAAACCATGAAGGTCATGACCCTGGGTCTGAAGCAGATGGCAACCACATCCATGAAAGCCGCCTTGCGGCACGGCCGATTACGACAGGCGCAGGGGTTCACGGCGATGGGGTTGGTAGAAGAGTACAACCTGGTCCGGCGCTGCATTTTTGCTTTGGCGCTGAAAAATCTTGAACATATGGATCCGCAGGTGCTGCTCGAAGATCTCACTCAGTTTGGCGAAGCCCTCGATCTTCAAACCCAGCGGGCTTTGGAAGATTATCTGGCTGCGAATTAGTGTTGTTGCTCCCGCACAAGCGGGAGCGCTCCCGCCTAGGTTAACCGGCCCAGTAAACCCGACGCTTTGCGGAACCAGGGACGCTCACGGCGGCGCAGATATCCCGGCATGTTCGGCTTCTTGTCCAAAATGCGCTGGGCCCATTCGCGGGCCTCGGCGGTTCGTTGCTGAGCCGCAAGAAAGCAGGCGTAGTTGTAATAAGTTTCGGACGAGGTGGAAATTTTCGTGACCTCGCGAAACAGAGCCTCAGCTTTCTCGGGCTGGCCGGTGTTGGCATAGGCGTGGGCCAGCAAGGCAGCGGCGCGCTGAAAATCATACTTCGGATCCTGCGCGACTACACGTTCAAGATCGGGTATGGCTGCGGTGAAGTCGTCCATGAAGGTTGCGGCCATCCCGCGGCGATAGAAGGGGTCAAGCGAGTCGGTGCGCGATGAAATCGCCTTGTCGTAACACTGGCGGGCCCGAGCATATTTTCCTTCTTCCAGATACAGATCAGCCAGTTCCTCGTAGTTTCCGGCCGATGGATTGTCCAGAATGGCCGATTCGAGTTCATGAATTCTCCTGCGCCGGGGAAATACTTTGAATGACTGGCGCATCAGGCCAGCGTCCGGAATTACTTCGACAGCAATGTAGATCAGAGCCCCAAGTCCCCCGAAGAAGATAATGATCCACAACCAGTAGCCGTCGGGGCGGCGGCGAATGAAGTGGACAATTGCTACTGCCTGGAGAATCAAACCCCAGGGAAAAAATAAGAAGATTAAGGATCCCATGCGTTTGATCGGACTATAGCATGGGGCGGCGAGAGCACGGTGAAGGCGAGGCCAGTTGGGCATTGACAGGGTCAACATGATGAACGTTTTGTCACGTTGCTCGGTTGAAAAACTGTGATACTCTGGTGCGCAATAGGGCCCGCCTTGAACGATAGCAAGCTCCATGGGCAAGTCTCCATTTCGCGGTATCAACCAGCCTCTCCGCGCCAAGGGAGGACGGGATGAGCGCGCGCTCGAATCAGTTCCCTTTCTGACCCATGTAGACTTGCGCACGGCAGCCCAGCGCACGGGGCCGGGACGCGAGAATTGAACGGCGCAGCAGACTCAGACCAATGGGAACAGAGCAGATGCTTCCAGAGCGGCAGTTAGTGACACAGCTCCTGCAACAATGGGGCAGCGGGAACAAAGCGGCACTTGACGAGTTAATGCCGGTCGTCTATGAGCAGCTTCGCAAGCTGGCATCGCGTTGTCTGCGCGCCGAACGTCCGGACCACACCCTGCGGGCCACAGCCTTGGTCAACGAGGCCTACTTACGCCTGGTCGATGCCGACATAGCCTGGCAGGACCGGGTTCATTTCTTTGCAGTTTCGGCTCGGCTCTTGCGCCGCATCCTGGTCGACCACGCGAAAGCTCATAACCGCGACAAGCGCGGTGGCGGTGCGGAGAAAATCTCGTTGGACGACGCCGTCTTGGTTGGTCCGCAAACGAGCGCAGGCATTGTGGAACTGGACGAGGCGCTGCAGCGCCTGGCTACCCACGATCAAAGAAAAAGCGAGCTCATCGAGCTGCTTTTCTTCGGCGGGCTTACCTACGACGAAACTGCGGAAGCCCTCAAGATTTCTCCAGCGACGGTGCATCGGGAACTGAAAATGGCGAAGGCCTGGTTGCACCGCGAACTTACACAAAACGTCTCCTAGGGAATATTAGTGGCGTCTTCTTCCAGTTCCGACCGCTGGCGTCGGCTCGAAGCCTTATTTTATGAGGCTGTCGAGTTGAAGCCCGAGGCGCGCGCCGAGTTCCTTAACCAGCGCTGCGGCGGGGACACGGATTTACGGAAGGAAGTGGAAACTCTTCTGGAGTCCGCCGAGAAACCGATGGATTTTCTGGAAAAGCCGGTGCTCGAGGCGGCGCATCGCATGATGGAGCAGGATCATCACGATAGCATTGCTCCGGGCACACGCCTGTCACATTACGAAATCGTCTCCATGCTTGGAGCCGGCGGCATGGGCGAGGTCTACCTTGCCGAGGACACGCGTCTCAGGCGGAAAGTCGCGCTCAAGATGCTTTCTCCCGAACTGACTCGCGATGAACGCGGGTTACGTCGTTTTGAGCACGAGGCGCACGCGGCTTCAGCGCTTAATCATCCCAACATTCTTACCATTCATGAATTCGGGCAGGCCGACGGAATGCATTTTATTGCTTCCGAGTTCATTGAGGGCGTGACTCTTCGCCAGCGACTGGCAAAGGGAAAACTCGAGCTGGGTACCGCGATTGAAATCGCGATCCAGATTGCCAGCGCTCTGGCGGCGGCGCATGCCACTGGAATTATTCATCGCGACATTAAGCCGGAAAATGTGATCGTGCGATCCGATGGGATTGTGAAGGTTCTGGATTTCGGAATCGCCAAGCTGAGCGAGAAAAAGGTCGGGGGAACAATTCGTCGTTTGGCTACGACGGTTGGATCGTCGACCAGTGAGCCGGGAATGGTATTGGGCACGGCGAAGTATATGTCGCCGGAGCAGGCCCGCGGGATTGAGGTTGACTCGCGTAGCGACATTTTCAGCCTGGGAGCGGTGATCTACGAACTCGTCACCGGAAGATCGGCATTCGAAGGCGGCACCGCTAGCGACATCATCGCCGAAATCCTGAAGGTTGAGCCCCCGCCGCCAGTAGAATTTGTGCCCGACGTGCCGCATGAGTTGGAGCGGATGATCAGCAAGGCTTTACGTAAGGACCGCGAAACCCGATATCAATCGGTCAAAGATTTGCTCATTGATCTTCGGGACTTCAAGAAGGAGATGGAGTTTCAAGCGCAATTGCAACGTTCCGTACGTCCCAGCAGCCGATCGAGCGGCGCAAGGAGGCTGGCGCAGGGGGTGCTTCGAGCAGCCCTCGAACCTGAAAAGTCAGGCTCGGGCGGGCGCAGACTTGCCCAGGCGGATAGTACAGCTCTCGATTCCGATGCTGTTTCGTCGCGCGGAAAATTCCTGGCACTGGCGGTGATCCTGGTCGCTGTTTCGGTCGTTGGCTACTTTGTTGTGAGAAAATCGAACCCAACTCCTACAGCCGCTCGGCCGCGGAGCCTGGCGATTCTTCCTTTTCGAAATCTGAAGCAGGATCCCGAAACCGACTTTCTGGGATTTTCGCTGGCGGACGCAGTCATTACCAAGCTGGGCTACATCAATGCTCTTACGGTTCGCCCATCTTCTTCTGTCGATAAGTATCGCAATCAGATCATCGATCCCAAAAAAGTCGCGGCCGATTTGAATGTCGACACGCTGCTCACCGGCAGCTTTATTAAAGATGGCGACGACTTACGGATTACCACTCAACTGGTGGATGTGAAGCCGGACAAGATTCTCTGGCAAGACGCGATCGATCTGAAGTATGACAAACTATTGACTGTACAAGATCGAGTAGCACAGCAGATCATCAAGGGCTTGGAGTTGAACCTTTCTCCTGCAGAGGCCGCGAATCTCAAGCCTGACAATCCCGTTAACTCGCTGGCGTATGAAGACTATCTGCGGGGAGTCGATCTCTACTCGCTCAACGAGTTTACCCCGGCGATTCAACTGCTGGAAAAGTCCGCTTCTATCGACCCGAACTACGCGCTCACGTGGGCGCATCTCGGACGGGCGTACACAACCAATGCCTCATTAAGGTTTGGCGGGCGCGAGGATTACAGCAAAGCGCAGGCTGCGTACGAGAAGGCGATCGCACTAAATCCGTCGCTGGTTGAGCCACGAATTTACATGGCCAATTTGCTGACCGATACCGGGAGAGTGGAAGAGGCTGTCCCATTGCTGCGTTCAGCCTTGCAAATTAGTCCCAATTATGCGGAGGCGCACTGGGAACTCGGGTACGCTTACCGCTTTGGCGGGATGCTTGAGGAGTCGGTAGCGGAGTGTGAACGAGCGCGCCAGAATAATCCCCAAGTCAAAATTAACAGCTCCGCGATCAATGCCTATCTGTATCAGGGTGAATATGAAAAGTTCATGCAGAGCTTGCCGAGCAATGATTCGATTTACATCCTCTTCTACCGTGGCTTCGTCGAATACTACCTGAACAATCGCGATCAGGCGGCCAAGGATTTTGATCGAGCTTTTGAAATGGAGCCTTCCCTGCTTCCCGCGGACGTAGGGAAAGCGCTTAGCTATTCAATCAAGCACGAAGACGCGCGAGGCTTGAAGCTTCTTCATGACACAGAAGACCGGATTGAAGAGCAAGGAGTGACGGATGCGGAAGGTATTTACAAAGTCGCCCAGGCCTATGCCGTGTTAGGCGACAAATCCTCCGCGCTGCACATGCTTCGGCACAGCATCGGAGGCGGGTTCTTTTGTT
>Ga0187851_10004164_pt1 | contig 11904 bp, 9 predicted proteins | sample June2016WEW_6_10_FD_132997 | JGI IMG/M metagenome (GOLD analysis project Ga0187851, IMG submission 132997) | Peatland microbial communities from SPRUCE experiment site at the Marcell Experimental Forest, Minnesota, USA - June2016WEW_6_10 | ecosystem: Environmental > Terrestrial > Soil > Wetlands... | reverse complement strand
TCGAGGTGGAAATAAGTCTTCACGTTGTGCCGGGCCGGTACTTGAATTGTATAGCGATGCCCGCGCGGCCATAGCTCGAAAGGAGCTACGCGGCCGGGCCCCTTATTTCGAATAGGCCTTCTGAATCGCCGCCCGAATGTTGTCTTCCGTGTGAGGCAAGGGAACCCGGTCCACCAGGCTGCCGTTCCGGTCGATGACGATGGTGGTGGGAATGCCCACGACGCCGAACATGTCGTGGATCTCTCGTTTGGCGTCAATCCAGTTCGGATACGTGACGCCGTTTGCATTCACGAACTGGCGAACAATCGCGGGCGTCTCGTCATCGATGCCCAGGATGACCACATCTCCTTTGGGCCCGAGGTCCTTGTGGAGTTTCTCGATCTCCGGGATTGCCTTGCGGCACGGTTCGCACCACGTGGCCCAGAAGTCCAGGATCACGACTTTCCCGCGCAGGTCGGACAGGCGGTGCATCTTCCCCTCCACGTCCGGCAAGGCGAAGTCTGCGGCTTGAAGCGCCCGGGCATCGAGTTGGCGCAGAAGGCGTCGCGATTCGATGGACGGCTCCGGTTGGGCGAGGTTCAGTCCGCGCTTTTCCAATTCGTCGGAAATGCTCAGCAAGGCCGAGTGGTAATCGGCTTCATGGCCGTTTGTGTCTAGGTCGAATTGACCGGCCGACGCTTTGATCGCGTCGATGTATGCGCGCGCGGCGGCAACGATCACGCGATCCGGTTCGCCGGCCTTGACGGTCTCGAACAGGGCTCTCATGAACTGAAAGCGCCGCATCACTGCCAGCGGAACGTCGGGAACCGCGGCCAGCATCTCGCCAACGAGAGACTCCCTCTCTGCGGCGGAGAGGCCCTTCGCGTCCCTCAAACTCCAAAACTGCCACGCGCGAAATTCCGAGGGTTGCAGTCGAATTGCGGCGCGGGCTTCTTCGAAGGGCATGCTCCGAAAGTCCGGTGGAGGGGGGCTCGATGGCTGGGCACCCGGCGCTTTCGACCTCTCCGCCATCCTGGCGCTGCGAATGATCGCCGGCGCTTCGGAGGGTCTGACGCGGTCCAGCGAGATCCACCAGTCTGGCAGCGAGAGATGCCGCTGGCTCCACCCCATGAGATCGTAAGCCGAAAGATACACCGAGGCTACGAACTGGGCCGTTTCGTAAGTCGTCCGGGTTTCTATAGTACGTGTCCCGAAGCGGAAGGTAGCCGTCCGTTCGAAATCTTCGTCGGTCCGCTGGGCTCCTGGGCGGTCGAGGACCTGAAAGGCTTTCTTGACGGCGTCGCGGGCAAGCTGCGGCTCGATGTCGGGAAACTCCGCCATATAGGCGCACAACGACCGGACGTCCGCCAGAGTGGCCTTTGCGCCCGGAAAGGACGCGACCAGATCCTTGAGCAGTGGGATGGACTCACCGGCCTGCTCCCGGCGCATAGCGGAAAGCGCGGACACGGTAGCCCCAAGGCTGTAGAATCCGGCCCCGATTGCGCTGCGAACCAGCCTCGCGGCCTGGGGGAAGTCGTGCATCCGGACGGCTTCCGTGATGAGCGCGGAAAACGCGGTGACGCCCTGCCGCGGAAGATCGTTCGCCGCTCGTTCGGCTGCTTCGAAATCCACCTTGGCATACGCTTCGAAGAGACGGTAAGCGACCTCATTGGAGTCTCCGACCAGCCGCAGAGCGGGAACTCCGTTCTGCAAAAGGCGGATAGCGAGCGCCGGCTCCACGATGCGAAGACGCTCCGCCGCGCGCACGCGGGTATCCAGGTTCAGCAGCGGCTCTTCCAGCGTGGCGGTCCGGTCGATGCGGGCGGTCAGTGAGTGAATCTCATCCTGCGCCGGCGAAGGAAGGGCAAGCAGACAGAGCGACGCGGCCAGCCATACGGCCATCGAGTTCACAACGCAATCTTACACCCGATCCTTGGAAAGCGCGCTTGGAAGCGCTCGGGGAGCTGAAACCCAGCCATCCCGGCCACTCAGCTCACCGCCTTCTTCCGAAACCGGTCAAGCCCCACTGTCAGCAGCGCGGCGTCGATTACCACCAGGGCCGCCAATACCACGGCGGCGGGGATGTGCGGCACCTGCGGCACTAACACGCCGCGCAGGCCTTCGCTGGCGTAGACCAGCGGGTTGATCAGCACCGCGTATTGCAGGCCCGGGAAGGCGGCCAGCGCGCTCCAGGGGTAGTAGGCGCAGCCAAACATCATCATGGGGGCCAGCACCAGGCTGAACATGAGGCCGATTTGCGTTTGGCCAATCGTGCACCCGAGCGTGAGGCCGCCAGAGGCCGAACACAGCGCCACCAGTAGGCAGATGGCGGCGAACTGCAGCGGGTGGGCCATGCTGAGGTGCACGCCCGAGCCGAGCAGCAGCCAGGCGGCCGGGATGACCACCATCCCCGCCACGAGAGCCTGGATCATTCCCGCCGCCACTTTCTCCATGGCCAGCCAGCCGTTTTCCATGGGGGCCAGCAGGCGGTCCTCGATTTCGCGGGTGAACTGAAACTCGGTGATGAGCGGCATGGCCACGGCCTGCACGCCGGAGAGAATCATGCTCATGGCCATGATGCCGGGCAGGAGCACGTCCTTAAAACCGATCCGCATCATGCCGCTGGAGGTGAGGACGCGGCCGAAGACGAACACCAGCAACAGCGGCTGCAGCAAATTCTGGAGCAGCATGGGAAGCAGGTTGCGGCGGGCCACATGCCCGTCGCGCTGCAGCATGGCGTAAAAGGTTTTCCAGTTCAATCGCGCAGGCTCCTTCCGGTGTGATGCAGGAACAGGGTTTCGAGGCTCGGTTCTTCGATGTGGATATCGCGCAATTCCACGCCCGCGGCCTGGGCCGCGGCGACGATAGCGGGAATGAGAGATCCGCCGCGGTCGGAATACACGTCCGCGGCCACGTGGTCGGACGAATGGACCTCGCGCACGCCCTCGATGGCGCGCAAACCTTCAAGCAAGGGCTCGGGCGCGCTGTCGAACCGCAGGCGCAACAGGTAGCCGCCGGGAATGGACGATTTCAGCTCTTGCGGGTCCCCCTGGGCGATGATGCGGCCGTGATCGATGATGGCCAGGCGCTGGCACAGCGAATCGGCCTCGTCCATGTAGTGCGTGGTGAGGACGATGGTCTTGCCCTCGCGGTTATAGTCGCGGATGATCTCCCACAGCAGCAGGCGGGTTTGCGGGTCCAGGCCCGCGGAGGGCTCGTCGAGGAAAAGCGCCTCCGGATCGTGCATCATGGCGCGGGCGATGGAGAGGCGCTGCATCATGCCGCCGGAAAAGGTGCGCGCCATGTGATCGGCTCGGTCGGCGAGCTTGAACTTCTCGATCAGCTCGCCGGCGCGGCGGGTGCGCTCGCGGACGCTTTGGCCGAAGTAGGCGCCGTGGAAAAGGAGGATTTCGCGCGCCGTGAGAGCGAAATCGAGGTTGGGACGCTGGGGGACCACGCCGATCAGGCGCTTGGCCTTCACCGGCTCCCGCCAGACATCGAAATCGCCGATGAAAGCGCGCCCGCCGGTGGGCTTGACGCGGGTGGTGAGGATGCCGATGGTGGTGGACTTGCCGGCGCCGTTGGGGCCCAGCAGGCCGAAGACCTCGCCGGGGCGGATTGCGAGCGAGATGCCGTCCAGGGCGACCACTTCGGTTTTCTTCTTCGGCTCACGGCGGGCGCCGCGGCCGGGCGACCAGGCGAAACCTGCCCCGCGGGCCGCCATGGGCGGCGGGGTGTCGTATACCTTGCGCAGATCCTCAATACGAATGCCGATTCCCATGCGGGGCGCCTCCGAACGCCCTACAGTTGCTCCAGTTCATGCCGCGCGCGTTCCAGGATTTCGCGCAGCCGCTCCTCGCCCTCGCGCTTGCCGGTCACGCGAACGGCGGCCTGCCAGGCGGCCTTCCCCAAAGCCATCCACGGCTTCATGAGCGAAAAGGTGTCGGGGTTCATGTAGTGCCCCCACTCCTCCCACTTCTCGGCGCGCTCCCAGATGCGGCGCACGGCTTCGGGGTCCTTCTCCAATTCCGCGCGGCCGGCGTCGGTGAGGCTGTAGACGCGCTTCCCCTCCTTCTGCCCGGCCTCGATCAAACCCTCGTCTTCGAGCAACTGAAGAGTAGGATACACGCTCCCGGCGCTGGCGCGGTAGAGCCCGCCGGAGCGTTCTTCCATCTCCTTCATCAATTGATAGCCATGCTTGGGCCCTTCGCTGAGCAGCGAAAGGATCGCCAGCCGGACTTCGCCGGATTCAAAGAAACGGGCGCGCCGGCCAAAAGCCATCCCCGACCAAGGCCAAGGGCCCCCGTGTGACGTCCAGAAATCGTTGCGCATGATATATCTTACGATACATCACACGCAATATCGGGGCAAGCTCCCGAAGCCAAATACAGTCCTACCGGTTATCGGGCCCCGGGCGCATCGAACTCGACTACATTTACATCGCCGTGCGCGTGGCGAGCGTAGCTCCAGCCCGCCAGCTCCGACCGGGCCGCGAACCACTTGCTCCAGAAACTCGCCGGGCCGTTGCCGCCGTAGATTAGGAAGCGGCGGGAGGAAGCGAGCGTTTCGCGCGTGAGTTGAGTGGCGTAGGCTTCGGCTTCGGGAGACGTCGCGAATGGAAAGAGAACGGGCTGGCCGGCGATGGGATAGACGGACAGGTGCGAGTAAAGGAAGCCTGGCAGCGGGTTGTCGGGGCGCCACGCCGGAGGGCGGGCTTCGATGAAAGGGCTGGGGCAGATTACGGGCGTAGCGGGGCCGAGCGCGAGAGCGTTCACTTCGCGGGCGGCGCCGCGCCAGTCGGAGTGCTCGTGGACGGGCCAGACGCGGGTCCACTGGCCCTGCAAAAGGAGCGCGGCGGCCCCCATCAGGGCGGCCAGCTGCTTCCATTGGGCCGGCGGAATCGAGCGGGCGGCCAGGGCGGTGGCGCTCAGCGCCACGCCGGGCAGCATGATCGAAAGATAACGGGTCACGAAAACGCTGTTGCCGGTGAGCCAGGAGAAGCCATAAAGGGCGAGGGGCTGGCACAACCACCATGCCAGGACCAAGGTGAGCGATGTGGCGGAAACCGGGTTCGCGGGCCGGGGCCAACGCAAAATGCGGGCGAGGAGCCATGCCCCGGCGGCGCCTAGCAACACCACGTTCCAACGCAGCAAGTGTTCGAAAGCGTGCAGGCTGGGAGGCTCGACAATCACGTGCGCCCGGGCTTCGCGGAACAAGGCCAGCGCGGCGAGAAGGACAGGCGCCAGCGCCACGCCGATGAGACCGAATACCGCAGCCACCGGCAGCCATCCCACCTGCGTCTCACGGCGCAGCAGGCGCGCGGCCGCATAGATGGCGAACACCAGGTAAAAGGGCCAGTAAATCAGGTGGACCCTCCAAAGCAGCGCGGCGGAACACGCGAAAAGCAGGCCATCGCGCCAGCGCCTGGCATCGAGCCAGCGAACCAGCCCGAGCGCGCCGGCGGCGGCCACCAGCGTGCCGAGAGCGTAGGGGCGCGCGTCGGCCGCCTGGTAGGTGATGCCGCTCAGGGCCAGGCAAACGAATGTCGCGAACCAGGCTGCGCGGGGGTGGATCAGCCGCGCCGCCAGGCGCGCGATCAGAATGAGCGCCAGGCCCATCGCCAAGGTGGATGGCAGACGATAGACGACTTCGGAGGATCCCAAGAGGGCGCAAGCGGCGCGCGGCAACGCATAGTAGATGGACCTAGGGACCTGCGGCGCAACGGCTAGCGATGGATGGGCGGCGCCATGCTCGACCACGAACACGGTGCCCATCTCATCCACCCAGAAACTGGAACCGAGCGGCATGAGCCACAGCCGGACGATGCACAATGCCAGCAGCGCGAAAAGCAGAAGAGTCAGGCGGGGCTCGGCGCGGATCTCCCCGTTGCTCATCTCCGGTTGTCGGACAGTGCCGGCGCCGCTTCGGGCTGTGGCAGGCGTGGGGAGAATTGGAACATCGGCGCCCGGTGAAAGCCCCACTTGGCCAGCAAAAACTGGACGGACGTGCGCAGGACGCCCAGCCCGTAAACCGCGCTGCGGCGGAAGTTGATGCTGGAGGCCTCGGCGAAGTAGCGCGTGGGACAGGAGATTTCGCCGATGCGCGCGCCGAACATCACGGCTTGCGCGAGCATCTGGTTGTCAAAGACGAAATCGTCGGAGTTGCGGTCGTAGGGCAGCGACAGGAGCAATTCCCGGCTGAAGGCGCGATAACCGGTATGGTATTCGGAGAGGCTGGCGCCGATCAGCAGGTTCTGGCTGATGGTGAGGAGGCGGTTGGATATGTACTTGTAGACCGGCATGCCTCCGCGCAAGGCGCCGCCGCCGGAAATGCGCGAGCCGAGCGCGAGGTCGTAGACTCCGTAGGCCACCATGCTGGCCATGGCGGTAACCAGTAGCGGCGAATACTGGTAATCGGGGTGGGTCATCACCACTACGTCGGCGCCGCAGGCGAGGGCTTTGGCGTAGCAGGTCTTCTGGTTGGCGCCGTAGCCGCGGTTCTTTTCATGCACCTCGACGATCAGGTTGAGACGGCGGGCCATGGCGACGGTCTCGTCGCTGCTGTGGTCGTCCACCAGAATGCGTTCGTCCACGAGTTCGGGAAGCTCGCGCACGGTGGCCTCCAGGGTTTTCTCGGCATTGTACGCCGGCAGAACCACTACGATGCGCTTTCCGTTTATCAAACCTTCATCCTCGCTCAACCGTGGCAAACGCGCGCGGGCATGTCGAAATCACGATCCAACCAAGACAACCGCTCCCTCACGGTCGCGGCTCGTAACGGTCGCGGCTCGCCAGACTGTTATGCGAGCCGCGACCGTAAGGGAGCGGTCGGTCGGCCTAAAAGCAGTTTAACCCGCTTTGAAGCAGTCCCGGACTACCCCGATGCAATCGCCGTCTCCACGGTGACCACGTCCACCAGGCCGCGGCAGCCATAGAGCGCGGGCAAGACGCGATCGGCGGGGTGGCGGCGGCGCAATTGCGCCACCACTTCCGTGCCGGCGCGGTAGGCGGGCAGGTACATGCGTCCCAAAAGCGGATGCAGTCCCCAGGCGCCGGAGAGCTTGTTGGCGCGCTCGGGCGACACCAGGAAATCGTTGCGCAGCGCGGCGGCCACATCCGGTTGCGCCACGCCCTGGCCCCAGGTCAGGAAAGACGCCTGGTTCTTGGCGTCGTCCTGCAACAGGGCCAGCAGGACGCCTATCTGAAGATCGGGGTCGGGCAGCTCGCTCACTTCGAGCGCGCCATGGGCCATCAGGATGGCGTTGTTGGCGATGCCTTCGAACAGGGCGGCAGCCCGCGTGTTCATGGTCAAAACCGATGCCTCGAACCCCACTAGCCCGCGCACATAGAGATTTTGCAGGAAAGCGAAGGTGGTGACGTGGCCGGGGACCACTTCGTGGCTGACCAACTGGAGGAACTCGGGGAAAGAGATCTCGAGCGAAGCGTTGATCTCATAACTGGCTTCGTATTCCGGGCTGCCGTCGGGGCGGCGGGCGCGGCCGAGGTAGTTCATGGAGCCGGAGAACCAGGCGTCCTTGATGGGCAGGAACTCGATATTGGCGCGCGGGACCGCGCTCAGCGCAGGCGGAAGGTGGGGCGCGACGTGGGCGGCCGTCAACTGGTCGAACTGGGCGATGACGGCGGCGCCCAGGGCGCGTATGGAGGCCATGGGAACCCTGTGCGCGCCGCGCCAGGCGTCTACGGCGGCGAGAAGTCCGGCCCGATCATTCGAAGGGAAGCCGGCGCGGTCCAGCAGCTCGGCCACGCGCTCCCGCTTGGCTTCGGGATGGGACGGCTCGGGCGGGCGGCCGGTGGAGGCCAGCACGCACCGCTCATACGGGACGGCGGGGCCGCGGCCGAGCAGTTCCATGGCGAGGTCCCACATGATTTCGAAGCACAGGGCCAAGCCGGCGAGGTACTGGCCGCGCAATCCTCCGATGGAGGCGGCGTCCGCTTTCAGACCTCCGATGGCGCCGGGGATATCGACCGCGGCCAGATAGCTCTCTAAGGCCTCGCGATCCGGCGTTTTAGCCGACACGCCGCCAGTTTGACGGATTCGCGCGGCGGCGGGGTGGGTGTAGGCGAGTGGCAGAGGCTCGTCGGAGAACCACGAATCGGCGATGAAGCGGCCCGTGCCGGAGGCGCACAGTACATCGCCGCCCCATAATGTATCGACGCCCAGAATGGCGTTGCCAACCAGCTCGTTGAAGCGCGCGCTCACTCGACGGCCTCCTTAGGAGTTATAGCCACGGATGAACTCGGATGGACACGGATAGAAAACAAGATCCTCATCTGCGTTCATCCGTGTTCATCCGCGGCCACTATTCTTCATCGCTCGCTCGTACTCCGGCGCTGCGAGGCGAACCACACGTAGGCGCAAAGGGCGGCGAACAACCCCGCCGAGACGGATTGCGAAATCGCCTCGTGGCCGTAGAGCGGCAGCCGGATCCAGTCTTCGTTATACCCCGGAATCAGGCGAAAAGCGGCCCCCAGAACTCCACCCAGGGCGCCGCCGGCCATGAGGCCGGAAGCGATGATCACGCCGCGCTCGCGGAGGCGCGAGCCCTGCCCGCCGCCCAGCTTCTCGGACCGCTTGCCCAGAAAATGCGCCAGGAAACCGCCCACCAGGGCCGGGGAGTTCAGCTCCAAAGGAAGGTACATGCCCAGGGCAAAGACCAGCGCGGGCACGCCCAGCATTTCCATCGCCAGGGCGATGGCCGCGCCGGCGCCAAACAGGATGTAGGCCACCGGCTGGCGGCTCATGAAGCCCTCCACCAGGGCCTTCATGATGGAAGCCTGGGGGGAAGGCAGCACGGTTCGCAGGTCGCCCGGCGCGGCGTCGCCGAACTGGAAGGCGCGCGCCAGCAGCACGATGGTGAGGCCCACGGCCACCGAAGCCGCCACCACGCCCAGGAACTTGACCTTCTGCTGGGCGGCCGGCGTGGAACCCAGCCAGTAGCCGGTCTTGAAATCCGTGATGGTCTGCCCCGAAACGGAGAGCGCCGTACACACCATGCCGGCGATGGCCATGACGAAAAACATGCCGGTGGTTCCGGAAAGGCCGAACCGCAGCAGCACCACCGCGGAAATGATGATGGTCAGCATGGTCATGCCGGAGACCGGATTGCGGGCGGTGGTGGCGATGGCGTTGGCGGCCACGGAGGTGAAGAAGAACGAAAAGAGCAGGGTCAGCGCCAGGCCGATCAAAACGATGGCGGCCGAGCTGTTGAGATTGCCCAGGAAGGCCGCCACCGCGATGGCGCCGGCAATCACGCCCAGCAGAATGGCCATCACCGGGATATCGCGGTCCGTTCGCTCCACGGCCCCCGCGTCTCCGCGCCGGAACGCGCGCAAGGCCACGCCGAACGAGCCGGCCACGATGCGCATGGACTTGAGGATGCCAAAGATCCCCGCCGTGGCGATGGCGCCCACGCCCACAAACCGCACGTAGCCGCGAAAGATCTGCGCGGCGGTCATGGCGGCGATGGGCGTCTGCGCCGGGTACACCGCCGAGTTGGCGATGTGGCTGCCGATCATCCAGATGAGGGGGACCAGCACGAAATTCGACAGCACGCCCCCGGCGCACAGAATCAGCGAACTGCGCAGGCCCATGACGTAGCCCAGTCCCAGGATGAACCCGATGGCGTCGAAGCTCACCACCACCTTGGCCTTCTCAGCCAGCGCCCGCATCACGGGGGCGAACTGGAAATCCAGATATTCCTTCCAGGGGTGGAACGTGGTGACCAGGAAATCATACACGCCGGCGATGGCGGTGGCCTCCAGCAGCAGCCGCGCCTGCGAGCCGCCCTTCTCGCCCGTAACCAGCACCTCGGTGATGGCGGTGGCTTCCGGATACGGCAGCGCGCCGTGCATGTCGCGCACGAAATAGCGGCGCAGGGGGATGAGAAACAGCACGCCGAGCGATCCGCCCGCCAGGCAGATGAAGATGGTCTGCACGGGATGCGGGTCAAGCTTGAGGAGGTACAGCGCCGGCAGCGTGAATACCGCGCCGGCCACCACCGAGCCGGCCAGGCCGCCGATGCCGGTGATGATGACGTTCTCGAGCAGGGTGGAGCGCCGGGGATACATCCGCGACAGGCCGATTGCCAGGATGGAAATGGGAATAGCTGCTTCCATCACCTGCCCCACTTTAAGTCCGGAATAGGCGGAGGCGACGGTGAACACCACGCACAGGAACAGCCCCCACCCGATCGACCGCGCGGTAAGCTCGGGCGGCGCCTGGGAGGCAGGCACGATGGGCTGGTAGGCCACGCCCGGGGGGAGTGGAGTGTAAGCGTTCTCGGGAAGCCGGGTGGCGGGCGCAGGGGTGGACAAGAGGGCCTCCAATCAAGCTCTCCGCCATCGGCTTTCGGCTCCCGGCCTGCGGGGTCCGCCGCCAACCGATGGTTTGGAACACGTATGATAATACGGTTCGGGGCTCGAGCCGGACACGCTTGGGGCCTGACAGGAAAATCGCCGACGACCGCTCCCTGACGGTCGCGGCTCGTTAAGATCCTGGCAAGCCGCGACTGTCAGGGAGTGCCCATGGGCGCGGCGGCCCGCCAAAGGGAACTAAAGTCAGTCGCAGGAGCCCAGGCATGACTTTCGACGGAGTGGCTATTACATAACCAGCCGTTGGCGCGCCCGGCCCGCGGGCCTGAGGAACCAATCGGACGGCCGCGATCCTATGACGCCTGTTGCATCAGGGCGGGCATTTCCCGAATCTGGTTCCGATGGCGGCGCGCCCGCAAACCCAGGCGGTGCATGATGCGTCCGACGTGATCCGGATCGTAGCGCACGGCGAAGGCTTCGAAAATCGCGCTCGCGAAGCGCACCGAGGTCCAACGGTCGCTAGCGTACCCGGCGGCGTGCGGGCCGGCCTGGTAGATTTGAGCGGCGAGCCGGAGCTGTTCCGGCTTCAGCCGGCTGGGGCGCCCCGGAGCGCGCCGCTTGCGTAGCGCCTCCACGCCCTTGCCGTCAATCGCGCGATGCCAGCGCGACGCCGTGGTCCGGCTGACCCCGTATTTGCGGGCCACCTGGGACTGCATGAGTCCCGCTTGCAGGTCCTGGGCTGCCAGCAGGCGCCTGCTCTCCATCTCATCGCGAGTCAAAATGCCTTGCGCGGCTGTGTCCATACGTTCTCGCGGCCTATTTTGCGTGCCAGAGCGATTCTAGAATACCAGAAAACATTTCTATTGCAAATTGTTTTTTTGTGGCGGTGGGGCAGAGCATCGATTCTTGTGGTCTGTCAAGCGCGGAAGCCCCCGGATCCGAGAGGGTCGAAAAAGCGCCTTGGGCCTGCCATGCGACCACTATTCCGACCGCTCCCTGACGGTCGCGGCTCGCCAGATCGTTATTGAGCCGCGACCGTTAGGGAGCGGTTGGGCGACGCCTTGCGATGCTGGCTCCTCATGTTATTTGTGATATTTCGCGGGCAGCAGGCATTCTCCGACAGACCACAAAAGCCGATCGTCCCACTGTTATTCTGGGGACAGTGCCCGTCGACTGGACGTCGATTTCGAAAGCGGTGGTGCGCGGCCCCAACTGGCTGGGCGACGCGGTGATGTCTCTGCCGGCCGTTCGGGCGCTGCGGGCGGCGCTGCCCACAGCCGAAATCGCCATGGTCGCGCGCCCCTCGGTGGCCGACGTTTACGCGCGCGAAAGCTCTATCGACCGGGTGATCGTCCATCCCAAGCCCAAGGGACTGCGCGAGCGAAGGCAGCTCGCGGCGCGGCTGAAAGAAGAGCGATTCGATGCCGCCGTGCTGCTGCCGAACGCATTCGACGCCGCCCTGCTGGCGTGGCTGGCGGGAATCCCCGTGCGCGTCGGCTATAACCGCGACGCGCGCGGGCTCCTGCTGACCCACGCCGTGCCCGCGCCGCGGCCCGGCGAGATTCCGCGCCACGAGCGCTTCTACTACCTGGAG
>Ga0187851_10004162_pt1 | contig 11906 bp, 7 predicted proteins | sample June2016WEW_6_10_FD_132997 | JGI IMG/M metagenome (GOLD analysis project Ga0187851, IMG submission 132997) | Peatland microbial communities from SPRUCE experiment site at the Marcell Experimental Forest, Minnesota, USA - June2016WEW_6_10 | ecosystem: Environmental > Terrestrial > Soil > Wetlands... | reverse complement strand
TCAAGCGGCTCAAAGTCGGGACAATCGACTTGCTCTATCAACATCGGGTTGATCCGAACGTGCCCATCGAAGACGTGGCGGGCGCGGTGAAGGAACTGATTCACGCCGGCAAGGTCAAGCACTTCGGCCTGTCTGAAGCTGGCGTGAAAACAATCCGTCGGGCCCATGCCGTTCAGCCGCTGACAGCGCTCCAGAGCGAATATTCGTTGTGGACGAGAACACCGGAGAAGGAAGTGATACCGACCCTCGAAGAACTCGGCATCGGTTTGGTGCCCTACAGTCCGCTGGGCAAGGGTTTCCTGACAGGCGCCATGAACGAGAACACAAAACTTGACAGCACCGACTTCCGCAGCACCCTCCCGCGCTTCACGCCGGAGGCGATGAAGGCGAATCAGGCCCTGATTGATTTGCTCAGCACGATTGCAAAACGGAAGAAGGCGGCGCCGGCTCAAATCGCGCTGGCCTGGTTGCTGGCGCAAAAGCCGTGGATTGTTCCGATCCCTGGCACCACGAAGCTGCATCGTCTGGACGAGAACATCGGAGCGGTTGCAGTCGAACTGACACCGGACGATCTTCGTGACATCGAAAGCGCGGCTGCAAAGATCACGGTGCAGGGCGCGCGATATCCTGAAAAGCTCGAGCAGATGACCGGTCGATGACCGGGACAGACAAATGGCAGCCTTAACCAAAGAAGATTAATTATGGAAATCAAACGAAGCGGCTCACAACCTTCGGCCAAGGGACCGGCTGATTGGTTCACCGGCACGGTGCGCATTGATTCGCCGTTTAAGGGAAGCGGACCTGCGCGTGTTGCCGGCGCGATCGTCACGTTTGAGCCTGGCGCCCGCACCGCATGGCACACCCATCCGCTTGGGCAGACATTGCTGGTCACAGCAGGTTGCGGCCGGGCGCAGCGGGAGGGCGGTCCAATTGAGGAAATCCATCCCGGCGATGTGATTTGGTTCCCTCCTGGAGAAAAGCATTGGCATGGCGCCGCGCCGACCACGGCCATGACGCACATCGCGATTCAAGAAGCGCTCGACGGCAAGGCTGTTGACTGGCTGGAAAAGGTCAGCGACGAACAATACAAAGCCGGCTAAAGCCCCTGCCTGCCGTCGCGGCGATAAACCAGAAACAGGTCGGATCCGCAGCGTTTCATGGACGCCAGGCGAAACCGGGCCGCATCGGCCAGTTTTGCCACGCCCGCGCCATCGGCCAGGGTGGGGGCGTTGCGGCCGCCTAAAACGATGGGACACAACGTGAGATGGATTTCGTCGACCAGGCCGGCCTTGAAAAGCGCGCCGTTCAACTCGCCGCCGCCTTCGCAGAGCAGACGCCTGACCTTCCATTTCTTGCGCAACCACTGCAGCGCCTCGCCCAAATCAAGTTCCTTCGCGCCGCAGATTTTGACCTCGTCCGCCAGTTTGCGGAGCCGGGCAAGCCTGGATTTCGCAACGCGGCAAGTGGTCAGGATAATGATTGGCGAAAAGCGGTGTTTGAAAATCGCCGCTTGCGGATTGATGGTTCCCGCGCCGCTGACAATGACGCGCAGGTTGTATTCCGCCAAACCGTGCCGGAGCCGCAAGCGGCGATAACGGGCCGGCCCGGGGCCAAGCTTGACACGATCCATATCCACGGTGCGCGCGCCGGACATGACGGCGTCGGCAGTGGCCCGGAGTTCCAACAGGTGCCGCCGGTCGTCAGGGCCGCCGAACTGTGTAAAGTGGCGGTTGGCCGGGGCGATTTTGCCATCGGCAGTCATGGCCACGTTGACGAAAACAAAGGGAAGGGCCGCGTTTTTTTTCATCACGCCGCGACACCGCCCGCCCAGAATGGAGGGTTCTTGAGATGGAACAGCATTTCACCGGCTTTTGGCACGAGCAAGACGCCTTCGTCTTCGCGCCCGGCGAAATCTCCGGGGCGGATGGTCTTTGGATCGAGGTAGCCGAGGTTGATTTTCCGGCAAACATCGGCGGGAATGGAGGTGGCCAGGACAACACGGGCGCGCGGGGTTTCGAGGCCGTTGACGAAAGTGCCCAAGCCGTGAACATGAGTGCTGTGCGCCAGGACGCCCCAGGGATATTTCTGGAAACGGTCCCATTGCTTGAGAAAGTAGTCGCGGCAATGGTAGCCCACTTCCGATAGAATCCGGCCATGGGTGACGCTGACCTCGCGGATGTGCGGCGCGTAAATGATCAACTCGCCGCCGTCGGCCAGCACCGGTTCCAATTTGTACATGCATTTGCCGCCGGTCCACACGTCCTCATACATCGGCGGCGCGCAGGAAAGGATCGTCTGGAAGGGATGATCTTTGCACGTGATGTGAAGCCGGCGGCTGAGATCGCTGGCGGCGTCCCAGGCCGCTTCCGGGCTTCCGGCGTAAAGGCCGGCCAGATCGTGTCCGTCGGTCACCAGGCAAAAACAGAGTTTGGGGACCTTGACCATGGCTGCGGCCCGGTCCACCACCCGGCGCACGGGCGTCCATTTGTTGCCGATGATCATGGGATTGGTCACCACCGCGCCCAGCCAATGGAAGAAATTCAAAATGCGCGGCCCACCCACGCCCGGGAAAAGATACTTGTTTCCGCCCGAGCATCCCACCACCTCATGCGGAAACACCGGCCCGATAATGATCACTTCATCGTATTGGAAGACGAGGCGGTTGATCTCCACCGGAACGTCCATGGCGAACAACCCGCCCGTCAACTGGCGGATTTCCTCCGCGCCAATCACGCCAACTTCCTGCAACGCGTCCGGTTTGTTCCAAGCGTGATTATGGAAGGCGACCCGGGAATAGGTTCCGCGGCGTTCCTGCAACGAGATTTCAAGGCGCCCGCAAATGGCCGCCTCGGTCATGGGTTGATGCGTGCCCAGCGCGATCATGACGTCGAGTTGGGCTGTCACGGCACCGATTTGCGCGTGGAGCGCCTTGAAGATCAGGCCGATGGGCGCGGTGCGTGTTCCGTCCGGCACAATGATCAGCACCCGCTTGCGCCGGTAAGCCTCAGCCGGGCAGGCCCGGGCCACGGCTTCGATCGCCTCCGCCGCCGTGATGTGGCGGCCGGCGGGTTCGCATCTGACCGCCAGTGAAATGGGATGGCTCTCCGTCATGACATCCGGGCAAGAATAGCACGGCTAACCCATTGAACCAGCTCATTAATAGCCGCCAAGTGAAAAACCAGGATGAATCGTCATCATAGATGCGCGAGCCACTCTCCGCACAGAACACCGTCCACGACCGGTTCTTCCCAGGAATCCGGCCTGACGGGACAGCATGTGACCGTCGGTTCGCTGATGGTTTGCTGGTCCGGATGAAGCACGGCCGTTGCCGCCGTCGTCTCGCAGTCCGGCGCAAGGCGGGCCGCCGTCTTTCCCACTTTGGTCCAGAATGAGGTCTCGATAATGGCGCCCATGCGCTTGGTTTCTTCCATCTCCTTCATCAATTCCTCGATGGCCCGGGTCAGGTGCGCGGTTTTGGATTTGACTTCCGATTCCAATTCGGCCCGCAACTCTTTTTCGACACGCTCCATGCGCGCCCGTTCCTTGAGCATTGCTTCAAGATGGACCATGCCGATGAGGAGCAGGAAGGAAAGCAGCAAGTAGGCCACGCTGACCTTGAGGGCGGTGTTGCCCGTGGCGTCGAACCAGGCGGCGGATTGAACCAACTGGAGCAGGGCCAGAAGGGAGAAAGCGCAAAAGAGGGACCACCCCACACGGTTGATGCCAAAGCGCCGATTGAGCCGCAAGGCGTAGCCGGCCACGAGAAATTGCAGACCACCGGCGATGCAGGCCATGATATGTGATTCACTCATGCAGGCTTCCAACATTGGGGCATGCAGTGTCCTGTTGCTGCGGAATTTGCTTCCTGCTCATGCGTTGTCGTCTCATGCCCGCTTTTTAGCATGAACAGTGCCAGAGGTAATTGATCTACTCCGTTTTCCCCAAGAGTCGCTTGATGGCTTCGGGGTCGCATGTCGGAGGCTGGCAGGCTGTGCCGGTGCAGAGATAAACAATCGGCGCGTCTTTCGTCGGCAGCGTCTTCACGAAGTCCCCCACGGCCCCGCGGTTGCCCAACACGACTTTGTTCGGCTGAAAGACGCTGTGGATGGCGTGGAGCAAGACCGCCGTCTCCGGGTGGCTTGGGTCGCCCGCCACCACCACGCGCACCGGCTCATGCAGGAGAAAGTCCAGTCCCATCAACAAATGCGGCACGGCTTGGGGCAGCTCCTGCAGGCGCGCCGCAAAAAGCCGCAACGTTTTCTCCGCCGCCTCCTTGAATCCCTTCCGCTCCGTGATGGCCGCCAGGCGCAGCAGGGCCAGGACGGCGGTCGAATTGCCGGACGGCTCCGCTCCGTCGTAGTCATCCTTGATGCGCAGAATCAAATCCTTCGCATCGGCGGCGCTGTCATAAAAACCGCCCTCCTTCGCGTCATAAAACCGGTCCAGCATCGTCTCCGCCAGCGCCAGCGCAAAATCCAGGTGCGCCGACCGCAAGGTCGCTTCGTAGAGATCGAGGGTGCCCGAGAGAAGGTTGGCGTATGCTGTCAATAACTGGACGGAATCGCGCCCGCCCTGGCGCCAGCGGTGATACAGCGTTTTGGCCGGGGCGTCCCACAGGTTGTTCCGCAAAAAAGCGAGGTTCTTCTCCGCGGCGGCCCGGCAGGCGTCGTCCTCCAGCACGGCGCCAGCCCGAGCCAGCGCTCCCAGCATCATGCCGTTCCACGAAGCCAGCACTTTGTCGTCCCGATGGGGGCGGACCCGCATGTTGCGCGCGTTGAGGATTTTCCCCTTCGCCGACGCCAGCGCGGCCCGGTCGGCCTGGGACAATTGCGGATCGGCCTCGCTCAGGACATTTTGTCCCGGCAGCGGATCAGGGTCGCTGTGGTCCGTAAAGTTGCCCTGCGTGGTCACTCCAAAATAGCGCGCGGCCACGTTGAATTCCCCGGCTTTCAATAATTTGGAAAGCTCCTCCTTCGTCCAACAGTAAAACTTGCCCTCCTTGCCTTCGCTATCCGCGTCCTCCGCCGAATAAAAGCCGCCTTCCGGACCGGTCATGTCGCGCAGGACGTAGCGGATGATTTCGCGGGCCGTCTCGGCATGCTCCGGCTGGCCGCCCGCCAGAAAGGCGTCGAGGTAGAGAGCCACCAACTGCGCGTTGTCATAGAGCATTTTCACGAAATGCGGCACCAGCCATTTCGCATCGACCGAGTAGCGGGAAAAACCGCCGCCGATCTGGTCGTGGATGCCGCCCGCCGCCATGCGGTCGCAGGTGTGCAGCACCATTTTCTCGGTCGTGGGATCGCCGGCTTCCAGCGCGTAACGCAGCAGGAACGCCGGCTGGCTGGGCCGGGGAAATTTCGGCGCGCCGCCGAAACCGCCGTTTTCGGGGTCGTATTCCCTTTTGAAGACGGCCGCGGCGTTGGCCAGCAAGGCGGGGGACAGGAACAAATCGCTCGCCTGACGCGCCATGAAACCTTCCAGCTTCTGATGGAATTCACTGGCCGTGTCCAGCACCTGGCCCCGGCGTGTTTCCCATATTTTGGCGATCTGCCTCAGAACCTGGCCGAAGCCGGCCTGGTCGTATCGATCCTCGGGCGGAAAATAAGTCCCACCGTAAAAGGGCTTCAGATCGGGCGTCAAAAAGCAATTCAGCGGCCAGCCGCCCTGGCCGGACATGGCCTGCACTGCTGTCATATATAGTTTATCCACGTCCGGGCGCTCTTCCCGGTCCACCTTGATGCTGACAAAATGGGTGTTGAGGAAATCGGCCGTCTGCCGGTTTTCGAACGATTCCCGCTCCATGACATGGCACCAGTGGCAGGTTGAATAGCCGATGCTCAAAAAGACAGGCTTGTTTTCCCGGCGCGCCTTCTCGAAAGCCTCCTCGCCCCACGGATACCAATCGACCGGATTATGCTGGTGTTGGAGCAAGTAGGGGGACTTCTCGCCGGCAAGGCGATTGGCCTGCGAAGTTGGATTGACGTTGCCGGACACAATTCAAAGGTTGGGACATTCCCCCGCCCCGCGCAACATATTCTTATTTGAAATCGAAATCCGTGACTGCTTCGGCCGCGAGCGTGCTCACGGTGCGGTAAAGCCCGAGGACATTGCCGCTGCCGTCGGGGTGGAGCCGGTTGGAAAGGAAAATGAAAAACGTCCTGGAGAACGGATCAATCCAGAGGGCCACGCCGGTGAACCCGGTGTGGCCGTAGGAGCCAAATGGAAAATGCGCGCCGCGCGCCGCGCTGTAGCCGGAATCAATGTCCCAGCCCAAACCGCGCAGGGCCTTCAGGCCGGGCGGCGTTTGCGCGCGGGTCATCATCCTGACCGTGTCCGGCTTGAGGATGCGCGCGCCGTCAAGTTCGCCAAGGTTGAGCATCATGCGGGCGTATCGGGCCAAATCAGGAGCGGTGGAGAAAACGCCGGCATGCCCCGCCACGCCGCCCATGAAACGGGCCGTCGGATCATGCGCCTCGCCCCGCAGCATCACTCCGGCAGTCATCTGAGTGGGCGCGATGCGCGGGAGCTTTTCCTTGCCGGGAAGAAAACCGGTATCAACCATTTTCAAGGGTCCATAGATTTCCCTGGCGCAAAACTCATTCAATGGCGCATGAGAAACGCGCGCTACGATTTCACCGAGCAGGATGAAATTGACGTCGCTGTAGAGAAATTCCCGGCCGGGAGGAGCCTTGAGTTTCGCGGCGCAGGCCATGTGAATGGCGGTTTCCGCGCCCAGCCAGGGAGGATGAGTGCTGATGCCTTCCGGCAGACCAGAAGTGTGGGTCAGAAGCTGGCGCACGGTGACGCGCTCTTTGCCATCTCCGCTGAATTCGGGAATATAGGAATGGACCGGCTCGTCGAGTTTGATCTGGCCGCGCTCCCAAAGAATCATCACCGCGGGCGCGGTGGCGAGCACCTTGGTCAGGGAAGCCACATCAAAAATAGTGTCGTCCGTCATGGTTTCGGCGGCGGGAATGAGGGCGCGATGGCCGTAAGCTTTCCAATAATGACTTGAGCCATGTTCCACCCAGACAACAGCCCCGGGCAGGCGGTGCTCGTCCATGGCCCGGCCAATGGCGGCATCGATTTTCTCCAGTCGGGCGGGGTCCAGGTGCTGGACAGGGGTGACGCAGGCGGGGAGAACAATGAGGAGGAGGCCAAGGGCGCCGCGCGACAGTTTTTTATTCATGTTGCCGATGCCATGATACGAATGGTTTGCCGGGGAAACAAAGGGAAAACGGACCACCGGAACAACCTCAACTTCAGGGCGAATTCCTCCGATTCCATGATGACAAGGCATGAAGTCGCCACATTCGTTTTGGGTGGGTGTTATCGCTGGAGTTGGATTGTTCCTCCCGCCGACGCCGCTTCTTGCCCTGGATCCGTCGAGAACAGTTTTTCAATACAATCGCCGCACCTGGATGAGGGAGACTGGGCTGCCAGTCAATGCGATCCGCGCCATCGCCCAAACCAAGGATGGCTACTTGTGGCTCGGGACCCAACAGGGCCTGGTCCGGTTCGATGGGATCAGCTTTGAAACCTTCAGCCTCCCCAACGACCTCCAGTTCCGCCCGGGTGTCGTTGGGACGCTGGCCAGCTCGATGAATGGCGGGCTGTGGTTCGGGGTGGAGAACGGCTCAATAGGCTTCTTTGATGAGACCAGGTTCCATTCCATGGAAGGACTTCCATGGGTCAGTCCTCAAATGCGCATCGGAGCCATGCGGGAAGACAAACGGGGTGTTTTATGGGTTGGGGCTGCGGGCGGTTTGGGTTTGTATTCCCGTGGCAAAACCAATGGCGCCTCCTTCTTCGCCCAAGTCATCGGCATCACAGCCATGTGTGAAGACGCGCAGCATCGTGTCTGGCTGGGGACCGCCGATGACGGCTTGTATTGTTCCGAGCAGGGACGTCTCAAGCCTTTTCCCGATGCCACGCTGAAAAAGGAAGCCATCTTCGCGCTGGCTTCGGACACGCGCGGAGTGCTGTGGGTCGGTACGCAGGCCGGACTGCGTTGCTACGATGCGAACTTCTTGCGCACGGAGCCGATCCCGTCCTTGATAGACGTCAAAACCCTGCTGGCCGACCGGCACGGAGCCGTGTGGATTGGCTCCGCCGGCGATGGCTTGATTCGTTTCTTCAATGGCAAGGCTGGTTATCTGGGTCGCGAGAACGGGTTGGCCAATGATTTTATAACCGCCTTGTGCGAAGACAGTGAGGGCAGCCTGTGGGTCGGAACACGGGAAGGGTTGAGCCAGCTCAGCGACGTGAAGTTTCCCATTTACTCGCGCGCCGACGGCCTGGTGCGGGGCTCCTGCCATAGCGTATGCCCGTCCGCCAACGGCGGAATTTGGTCTGCCAACACCGAGGGGCTATCCCGATTCGATGGCAGCCAGTTCGTCAATTACTCCAGTCAGGTCGGGCTGCGCAATGCCTACATCAAACGCGTCTTCGAAGCCAAAGATGGCGACGTCTATTTCATCAATGCCGAGCGCACGGGCGGCCGCGAAGTGGACGTGCTGTCCCACGGCACCATTGTGGCGCGCCATCCCGCCCGGAACTGGCCGATTGCGTTTGCCGAAGATGCCCGCGGCGTGGTGGTGGGAGTGGCCGGGGACTTGTTCCGGGTAAGCAAGACGGAATTCACCCCCTTTGTTTATCAAGACGGCATCAGCCCGGAACTTGGATGGGTGCGCAACCTGTATGGTTGTCCGGATGGCTCGATCCTCGTCGCGTCAGTCAACGGTCTGTTTCTGATCAAGGACCGTGTCCTGAAGCATTGGGCGGTGGATGATGGGCTGTCGGATCACGATGTGCATTGTGTCTGCATGGACCGGGACGGCGCCATTTGGGCCGGGTTGCAGACAGGCGTGGCGCGCATCAAAGGCCACCAAATCCGCAATATCGACCAAAGCCATGGACTGGCTGACAACAATATTCTCGCCATCGTGCCTGACAATCACGGCGATCTCTGGATGCACTCCAGCCGCGGGTTCCTGCGCCTCAACGGCCGGAGCGCGAACGAATTTGCCGAGGGCAGGACCAACAAGGTGGAATGCGTGGTCTATGACGGCATGGATTCCGTCAAGTCTATTGATATTTCAGATGTCGAATTCAGCGGTTGCAAGAGCACAGACGGGCGGATTTGGTTTCCGACGCCCCCCGGCCCGGTGATGATTGATCCCGACCACATCCAGGTGGACGCGATTCCGCCGCGGGTGCATATCGAGCAGGTGCGCGTCAACGGCGCGGAGCAAATGGGCCCCGCCGCGGCAGCAGCCCGTCCGGGCAAGGGCGAGTTGGTTGTCCAATACACCGCATTGAGCTATGTCGCGCCGCACAAAATCCGGTACCGCTACCGGCTGGAAGGGTGCGATTCGGATTGGATCGACGGCGGCGACCGGCGTTCGGTTTTTTATGCGAACTTGAAGCCCGGCTCCTACATGTTCATAGTGCAGGCGTGCAGTGTCGACGGCGTCTGGAGCACTTCGGATGCCTGGTTTCAAATCAACCTGCCCACGCAGTATTACCAAACCGCATGGTTCGATGTTCTTGCCTGCCTGGCCGCGGTCTCGCTGGTGCTGGGCGGCTACGCCTGGCGGCTCCGGCACATGGCCCGGAAACAACGGAACCTGCAAAAGGCGAACGAGGTCCTGGAATCAAGAATCTGGGAAAGAACAGGCGAACTGGCCGAGCAACGCAATCTCTTGCGCACCCTCATTGATCATTTGCCCGACAGCGTTTTTGTCAAGGACACCCGCAGCCGTGTCGTCATCGACAATGTGGCGCACGCCCAATTTCTGGGTCTGAACAGCCCCGCCGAGGCCGTGGGCAAGACCGACTTGGATTGTCTGCCGCGGGAACAGGCGGGCAAGTTGTATGCCGCCGAGCAGAACCTGATCGCGCTCGGAACCGAGTATGAGGCCGAGGAAACGCTGGTGGACGTGCGGACGGGGGAATCCCGCTGGTGGCACACCACAAAAGTGCCGCTGCGTGACAGCTCGGGCAAAGTCATTGGCCTGGCGGGCATCAACCGCGAGATCACCGAGCATAAAAAATCGGAAGCCGAATTGGAGTCGCTCAACCGCAAACTGGTGCTGGCCTCGCGCCACGCCGGCATGGCGGAAGTAGCCACCAGCGTGCTGCATAATGTTGGCAATGTCCTCAATAGCGTCAATGTCTCCACCTCGCTTCTTTCGGACCGGCTGCGCAAGTTGGACAGTTCCAACCTGAGCAAAGTCGCGCAGCTCATCCACTCCCACCACAACGATTTGGCGCATTTCCTCACCCACGATGAGAAGGGCCGCAGGTTGCCGGAATTCCTGGAGGAACTTGCCCGGCACATGGGCCGCGAGCAAAAGGAGTTGCTGGGGGAGATCAGGGAAATGGCCGACCACATGGAGCATATCAAAAAGATCGTCGCCATGCAGCAGACCCACGCCAAAGCAGGAGGCGTGTCGGAAATCGTTAGCCCGGCGGAGGTGGTGGAGGACGCGCTGCGGCTGCTGCGCAAAGCCTATGCGCGGCATTCAGTGACCCTCGTGCGCGAATTCGACGACGCGCCGCGGATTACCGTGGATCGCCACAAGGTCATTCAAATCCTGGTCAATTTATTGCAAAATGCCAAACAAGCCTGTGAACAGACCAGTCCTGACGAACGAAGGGTCGTGGTGCGAATCAGCAAGCTTGGAAATAGCGGCGTTAGCATAAAGGTGACCGACAATGGCAGTGGGATTCCGGCGGAGAACCTGACAAAGATTTTCTCGCACGGGTTCACGACGCGGAAGGATGGACATGGCTTTGGGCTGCACAGCGGCGCCCTGGCTGCGCAGGAACTTGGCGGAACATTGACCGTTTCCAGCGAAGGCCCTGGCAAGGGAGCTACCTTCACTTTGGACCTGCCCGCCGCGCAGCTCCCACCGCCGCAACGGTTCAAAGAGGAATTGCTTACAATCGGGGATTAATCCTCTTTCTGGGAATTCGGTTGCGGTTGGCTGCGCTGTTCTCTTTGGGCTCTCGTGCGGCGGTCAACGTCCCAGCATTCCCGGCATGAGGCCGCCCATTTTGCCCATCATTTTCTGGAATTTTCCCATTTTTTTCATCATTTGCTGCATCTGGCTGAACCGATTCAGCACAGTGTTGACCTCGGAGACCGGCACGCCGCTCCCTTTGGCAATGCGCATGCGCCGCTTGGCGTTCAAGATCTGCGGCGCGCGCCTCTCCTGATGCGTCATCGCGCAAATGATTCCCTCCATCCGCCTGAAGTTTTTCTCCTGCTTCGTCAAGTCCGCCCCCTTCAGCATCTCCGCCCCGCCCGGCAGCATCCCGACCAGGCTTTCCAGCGATCCCATTTTTTTCATCTGGCGCAGTTGTTCCAGGAAATCATCGAGCGTGAACTGGCCCTTGCGCATTTTTTCCTCCATGCGCTTGGCGTCATTGGCATCCACCGCCTCAATCGTCCGTTCCACGAGGCTGACCACGTCACCCATGCCGAGGATGCGCGAGGCCATGCGCTCGGGGTGGAACGCCTCGAATTCATCCACCTTCTCTCCCACGCCGGCGAACTTAATCGGCTTGCCGGTGACCGCTTTCAAACTCAGCGCCGCGCCGCCCCGGGCATCGCCGTCCAGCTTGGTCAGGATCGCGCCTGTAATGTGGAGGGCCTGATCAAAATGCGTGGCGACGTTGACCGCCTCCTGGCCCGTGGCGGCGTCCAGCACGAGCAGAATCTCCTGCGGCTTGGTCAAATCTCGCAGGCGCACCAATTCCTGCACCAGCGGCTCATCGATTTGCAACCGGCCAGCCGTGTCAAAAATCAAGGTGTTGCAATTGTTCTGGCGGGCAAAGTCAAACGCCTCGCGCGCGATTTTGAGCACGTCGGTTTCCCCCTTCTTGACAAAAACGGGCAG
>Ga0187851_10004161_pt1 | contig 11912 bp, 6 predicted proteins | sample June2016WEW_6_10_FD_132997 | JGI IMG/M metagenome (GOLD analysis project Ga0187851, IMG submission 132997) | Peatland microbial communities from SPRUCE experiment site at the Marcell Experimental Forest, Minnesota, USA - June2016WEW_6_10 | ecosystem: Environmental > Terrestrial > Soil > Wetlands... | reverse complement strand
GAAGTGGCCAGGACACCAATTAGGCCCGAACGACTCCTTTCAATACCACGAGGGCGAGTACATGAAGGCCGAAGATTACGATGCCTTTTTGGCCGATCCTGCCGACTGGTCGGTCCGAACCTATTTGCCTCGTATCTATACAGCCCTTCAAGGACTCTCGAAGTTGCCGCCTCTGGCCATGGCGTCTGTCGGCTTCTACTCGCTGAACGCTTTCCTCTCCAGCCTCGACCTGCCGGAGGTTGCCACCGCGCTGGAAGCGCTCTCCAAGGCTGCACGGATGCAGGTGTCCTGGTCCGGCAAAGTGACCGGATACGTCAAACGATTGGAAGCTCTGGGCTTTCCGGCAATACCTTTTGGCGGTGAGTCCCTTCACGCACCGTTCGATTTCATGGCTGACACCTTGCGCGGCATGCGAGGCATTTTCCTTGACATGCGCCGTTCTCCGGACAAGTTGTTGGCCGCGGAAGAAAAGGTCATTCAAATCCAAGTCGAGTACGCGGTTGCACGCAGCAAGGTCACGGGCAAGAAAAACGCTTTTATTCCTCTCCATCGGGGCTCGGATGGCTTCATTTCATTGCCCATGTTCGAGCGTTTCTACTGGCGGCAACTCAAGGATATGATGCTGCGGTTGATCGACGCCGGCCTCACACCGAACGTTTTCTATGAAGGCAGTTGGGACAAGCGGCTGGAATACCTGGCTGAGTTGCCCAAGGGCAAGACGGTCGGTAGATTTCAGCAAAGCAACATCTTCAAGGTTAAAGAAGTTGTCGGCGATACCATGTGCATTCTTGGAGGCATGCCGGTGAGTATGCTTCTTGGCTCGGAGCCGAGTCAGATACGCGAGCACACCCACAGGGTATGTCAAGAGCTTGGCCGGGGCGGCGGCTTCATCATGACGACAGACATCAGTGACATGGAGGGTTGCAACCCTGAACTGATCAAGGTCTGGGTGGATGCGACCAAGGAATTCGGAAAAGTCTGAGCCGTATTCAGAAACGATTGGCCCACTCGTGCGGCGCGGCAGGCAGGGCACGGTGACTCGTGAGTGTTATTGAAAGGGCGCCATTGATCATCAAGGTTTTTTATCACGACAAGTGCTTTGACGGAGCCTGCTCGGCTTCGCTGTTTACGCGCTTCTACCGGGAGCGCATTCGCCCTCATGCGGAGTTCCAATACCAGGGGCTGCTGCACCGCGCCGGAGCGCTCTTCAATATCGAGGACTTCACCGGCGACGAGAACGCAATCGTCGACTTCAAGTATTTCGCCTCGGAAAAACTGACGTGGTGGTTCGATCATCACGAGAGCGCGTTCCTCAGCGAAGCGGATGCGGAGGATTTCGAGCGCCAGCAGAGCAACACCCGGTTCTTCGATCCCGATTTCAAGTCCTGCACAAAATTTTTGGCGACGGTTGCGCAGAGCCGCTTCGGCTTTGATCCGGAGCCCGTGGCCGAGCTGGTGAAGTGGGCCGACATTGTCGACGGTGCATCGTATGAGAGCGCGGAGGTCGCGGTCGGAATGAAGGAAGCCGCGATGCGCATCACCATGGCCATTGAAGCAAACCAGGAGCCGACGTTTATCCCGCGGCTGATTGAACTGCTCGCCTACCGGCCGCTGGAGGAGATTGTCGCCACGCCGTTTGTCGCCACGCAAATTCCGCCATTGCTGGAGCGGCACCAGCGCTCCATCGAGATCATCCGCAAACACAGTGAATGCACGGAGCGGACGATCTTCTTCGACGTGACCGGATACGACCTTGAGGGATACAACAAGTTCATTCCCTACTACCTGTATCCGGAGAGCGTGTACAGCGTGGGCCTGAGCAAGAGCAGCTTCCGGGTGAAGATCTCCGTGGGCTCCAACCCCTGGACCGATGCGGAGAACCTGATTAACCTTGCGAAGATCTGCGAACGCTACGGCGGCGGAGGACATGCACGGGTGGGCGCCATCAGCTTTCCTCCGGGCGAGTTCGAGCGAGCCACCCAGGCCGCACAGGAGATCGTCCTGGAGTTGCGTACACACGCCCGCAAGCACCACACGACTTAGGAAACATCGATTTCACCCTGCCGCAGGGCGAAGGCAACGATTGCCTTAAGAGGCAATCGTTGCAACCCGGATGTTGATCATTTAGTTAATCTTTTCACAAATTTCCAAAGGATTGCCTGATTGGTTACGGTGTGCTGGCAAACGATTGGCACAAAGAGCAATCCTTTCATTGCACGAGATTCCATGGATGGGCCGTGCTGGAGGCGAGAATCGGACGAGACAATGCGGAGAGGTGATTGGGATGATTCGTGTGGCCTGGGTGACGGGGAGCAAGAAGCCGGGTATCGCAATATCGGCGAGCCGGTAGTTTTGAATAGGGAAAGCACCGAACGCACGGCAAGCTGCGCTGATGGGAGATTCAGGATCGCTCTGCAGCTGGCGCCGCCATGCGCCAGCCCGGAGTCAGGCGACCTTTCCGAAGCCGGGGATTGCCCTGGCGGTAAGCGTTGCAGGCTGGGTGGGCTCGCTTCCTGCAGCTAACACTTTCATCCGCTCCCAGTCGTACGGAAATTCTTTGCCGCAATCCAGACAGACAACATAAGTTCCCGTGATGCCGGGCACATGGGAATGGGGGTTGTTTGCTTTCTTCGCGGTAATGGGAAAAGTGTAGTTCCTATGCCAACAGCCGAAGAGCATGTCGAAGACATCGGCAAACATCGATATACCTCCTGGTCTCTGGTTCGGTTCCTGATGCTTTGTACTCGGGCATCTGGTAGTTAGATTCACCGAAGGGCTCAAAGGTTCGAGATTAGATGCAATTGAGTTTGCTGCGGTATGTACAAGTTAGGTACATGCGCCGCAGTTCGAATTTTGCAGGGCATCTTCAGAAGGTGATTTTGCTTCGGGCATGTAACATGCGTTCTGGAGCCTGTGCGTTGAGTTTGCCCCGGTTTTCCTCATCGCCTTTTGTGGCCGCGGGGTACAATCGGCGTTAGCCATGTCTTCTGATTTTGTTCATCTGCATCTCCATACCGACTACTCGATGCTGGACGGCGCATGCGACACCAAGGTGCTGTGCAAGCGGGCCAGGGAGTTGAATATGCCGGCGGTTGCCATGACGGATCATGGCAACATCTTCGGCGCGGTACACTTTTTCAACGACGCAAAGGAAGCTGGGATCAAGCCGATCCTGGGCTGCGAACTGTACATCTGCAAGAAGGAAGACCATCGCGCGGAGCCGCAAGGCGACAGCTATAACCACCTGATCGTTCTGGCCGAAAACGAAGCCGGCTACAAGAACCTGACGAAGATTTGCTCGGAAGCCTCGCTGCACGGCTTTTATTACAAGCCGCGGGTGAGCAAGCGCTACCTGGCGGAACATGCCGAAGGACTGATCGGACTGTCGGCGTGCCTGAAGGGCGAGGTCGCCGAGCGGCTGACCGAAGGCAAATACGAGGCGGCGCGCGTGGCGGCAAAAACCCTGGAGGACATCTTCGGACGGGGTAATTTTTTTCTGGAGATACAGGACCAGGGCCTGGAGGAAGAAAAACGGATTCACAAGGATCTGTTCCGCCTGGAGCAGGAGTTGGAGATCCCGATGGTGGCCACCAACGACAGCCACTACATCTGCGAGGACGATAGCTTGGCGCAGGACGTGATGATCTGCATCCAGACCGGGAAATCGATCGCCGACCCGAACCGGATGAAGTTCCAGACCAACCAGTTCTTTGTGAAGAGCGCCGAAGAGATGGGGAAGGTCTTTCAGGGGTATGAGCAGTTGCTGCGGCGCACCGTGGGAATTGCCGAGCGCTGCAACCTGAGGCTGGAGAAGATTGAAAATCCGTTTCCGAAGTTCGAGGTTCCGGAAGGCGAGACGATCGATAGCTACTTTGAGCGGATTGCGCGCGAGGGCATGGCGCGGCGCATGAACCTGCTGCACGAGCTGAAGAGCCACGGCAAGCTGAAGCACAGCTTCGGCGAGTATGAAGAGCGCTTGAACCGCGAGATCGGCATCATCAAGCAGATGAAGTTTCCCAGCTATTTTCTTATTGTCTGGGACTTTATCCGGTATGCGAAGGAGAACGGAATTCCGGTGGGGCCGGGGCGCGGCTCGGCTGCGGGCTCACTGGTGGGCTATGCGATGGGTATCACCGACATCGATCCGATTCAGTATGGGCTGCTGTTTGAGCGCTTCCTGAATCCGGAGCGCGTCTCGATGCCCGATATCGACGTGGACTTCTGCATGAACCGCCGCGGCGAAGTGATCAGCTACGTGACCGGGAAGTACGGACGCGAGCGGGTGGCGCAGATCATCACCTTTGGAACGCTGGCGGCCAAGGCCGCGATCAAGGACACAGGTCGCGTGCTGGACATGCCGTACAGCGAGGTGGACCGCATCGCCAAGATGATCCCCGGCACGACGGGAATGACCATCGACAAGGCAATGGCAGACGTTGCGGCCTTCCGCGACGTGTATACCAACGATGCGGCGATCCGCAACCTGGTGGACACGGCGAAGAAGCTGGAAGGCATGGTTCGTAACTCGGGGGTACACGCCAGCGCCGTGGTGATCGCTCCGGTGCCGCTGGATGAACTGGTTCCGCTGTACAAGACGAAGAACGACGAAATTGTAACCGCCTACGACATGACTGCGGTGGAGAAGATGGGCCTGCTGAAGATGGACTTTCTCGGGCTCACGACGCTGACCATCATCGACGATTGCCTGAAGCTGATCCAGATGACACGAGGCGAGAGCGTAGTGATGGAAAAGATTCCGCTGGAAGATGCCGAGACCTACGAGAAGGTGTTTCACAGGGGGCACACATCGGGGGTCTTCCAGTTTGAATCCGACGGGATGCGCGACGTGCTGCGGCGCTATCAGCCGACGAAGGTGGAAGATCTGACGGCATTGAACGCACTGTACCGGCCGGGGCCGATCCAGGGCGGCATGATCGACGATTTTATCGAGCGCAAGTGGGGACGCAAGCGGGTCGATTACATGCTGCCGGAGCTGGAGCGGCTGCTGAAAGAGACGCTGGGCGTGATTGTGTACCAGGAACAGGTAATGCAGATTGCCAACGTCATCGCCGGCTACTCGCTGGGCGAAGCCGATCTGCTGCGCCGCGCGATGGGCAAGAAAGACGAGAAAGAGATGGACCAGCAGCGCGAGCGCTTTATGCAAGGCGCGGCGGAGAGAAAGTTTTCGGCGGATAAGGCCGGACACATCTTTGACCTGATGGCCCAGTTCGCCGGATACGGCTTTAATAAATCACACTCGGCGGCCTACGCGCTGGTGGCCTATCACACGGCGTATTTGAAGACGCACTATCCGGTGGAGTTCATGGCGGCGCTGCTGACCTCGGTAACTGGCAAGACCGAGGACGTGGTGAAGTACATCGCGGAGTCGCGCGAGATGGGCATCGAGGTTCTGGCGCCGGACGTACACGAGTCGGAGGCGAACTTCACGCCGATCATCACGCCGGAGGGCTCAGCGCAGACGCCGGCGGGCTACAAGATTCGCTTCGGGCTTTCGGCGGTGAAAAACGTGGGCGGGAATGCGATCGGCTCAATCGTTGAGGCGCGCAAGGATGGGCATTTCAAGGATATCTTCGACTTCTGCGAAAGGGTGGATCTGCGGCTGCTCAACCGGCGGGTGCTGGAATCGTTGATCAAGAGCGGGGCGCTGGATTCGCTGGGACGGCGCTCGCAACTGATGGCGGTGCTGGACAAGGCGATGGAAGAGGCGCAGAAGTCAGCGCGGGATCGGGACGCGGGACAGCACGGACTATTCGGCATCTTTGAGGAGACGAGCCCGGCGGCTGCGGCGGCCGACCGGCTGCCGAATACTCCGGACTGGGAAGAGTCGGTGCGGCTGGCGAACGAGAAGGAGATTCTGGGCTTCTGGATCAGCGGACATCCGCTGGAAAAATACCAGGAAAAGATTGAGGACCTGCATGCGCTGAAAACCAGCGACGTGCTGGCAATGAAGAACTCGACACCGAAGAACGAGGACATCGCGGTGGGCGGATTGATCACGGGCGTGCGCATTGCCAAGACGCGCAAGGGCGACCTGATGGCCGGATTGGTGATCGAAGACATGCACGGGCGGGTGGAAGCAGCGGTGTTTCCGGAGGCGTACAGGCGGCTTTCTGAAAAGGTAAAACTGGAGATTCCGGTACTGGTGAAGGCGGCGGTGCGAGTGGAAGAAGACGCCGCGCCGAAGCTGTTCATCAATGAGATAACGCCACTGGACGAGGCCAAGGTGAAGCTGCCGCGCGCGCTGCGGATTGCGATTCAACTGGCGGATGCGAGGCCGGAGACGGTGGACGCATTGCATGGGTTGTTCACGCGCTCGAAGGGCGACGCCAAGGTGCTGTTTGACCTGGTGCGCGCGGGTGAGTATGCAGTGGTGATGGAGGCGGAAGGCTATAATGTTTGTGCGGATCGCGCCTTCATGAAGAGCGTGGAACAATTGTGCGGCCCCGACTCCATCAAGGTGATCGACTAGGACGAGACAACAGGCATGGAAGCTGGAACGAAGGCAGACCAGGAACTGGGAAAAGTGGAGCGCCAGATTGCGCAACTGGAGTCGGTTGCGGGCAGCAATCAGGAGGCGCAGAAGCAGCTCCGGGATCTACACGAGCGGGTTGAGGGACTGCGCAAGCAGGTAGAGGCAAACTTCGACGCGTGGCAGCGGACGGAGCTGGCGCGGCATCCGCATCGTCCCTACATGCTGGATTACGTCCAGCTCATGTTCACGGACTTCGCAGAGATTCATGGCGACCGGGCGTTTGGCGATGACGCCGCGATGGTGTGCGGCATGGCGCGCTTCCACGGCGAAGAAGTGCTGGTGGTGGGCACGCAAAAAGGACGCGACACCAAGCAAAAAATCTACCGCAACTTCGGGATGCCGAATCCGGAGGGGTATCGCAAGGCGCTGCGGGCGATGCAGATGGCGGAGAAGTTCGGACGGCCGATCTTCTGCTTTATCGATACGCCGGGAGCCTACCCCGGACTGGGCGCCGAAGAGCGCGGGCAGGGCGAGGCAATTGCATATAACCTGCGCGAGATGTCCCGGCTGAAGGTTCCGATCCTGGTGACGGTGACGGGCGAGGGCGGCTCCGGCGGAGCGCTTGCGATTGCCGTGGGCGACCGGGTTTTCATGCTGGAAAACAGCGTATATTCGGTGATTTCGCCGGAGGGTTGCGCCACCATCATGTGGCGCGACGCGGGCAAGCGCGACCTGGCGGCAAAGGCGATGCACATCACGGCTCCAGACCTGCTGGGCTTTGGCATCATCGACGCGATTGTGCCGGAAGCCGAGGGCGGAGCGCACACCGATCCGGCGCGGACGGCGGAGAATCTGGACAAGGTGCTGGTGGAGAGCCTGGCGGATTTGAAAAAACTGAGCACGACAGAGCTGCTGGACGGCCGCTACGAAAAATTCAGAAAAATGGCGCAGTTCTTCAAGGAAGAGTAGGGGCTGGTTTGCGGAAAAGACGTCCCGTCTGGATGGACGGGGCTTTTTTTGCGCTATACATGCATGAGATCGGCGTGGGGCTCTTCTCCGGCGGGCAGGTCGCCGGCCTTGGGCGCGGTGTGTTTCTTGGGATCCTTGAGGAGGATGACCATCGGGATCATGGCGAGAAAGATGACGCCCATGATTTTGAAGGCTTCGACGAAGGAGAGCATGGCGGCGTGCTGCTGCAACTGCAGGAAGATGGCAGCGAAGGCCCGGCGCGAGGCGGTCACCGGGTCAGCGCCTTTGAGGACAAAGAACTGAGTGGATTGATGCAGCATGGCCCCAACGCGAGGCTGTCCGGGAAGAATGTGCTCGACGAGGCGGTTCTGGTGGAACTGCTGGCGGCGGGCGAGCAGGGTTGACATGGCGGCAATGCCGACGCTGCCGCCGATGTTGCGCATCAGGTTAAAGATGCTGGTGGCGTTGCCCATCTTCTCGCGCTGGACGTTGGACATGGCGGCGGCGGAGAGGGGAATGAAAATGCACGCCATGGCTCCGCCCTGCAGCATCTGAGGCCAGAAGACATCCCAATAACCGGCGTTGAGGTTAAGGTCGGAGAGCTTGAACATGGTTATGGCTCCAACCAGAAGGCCGGCAGCGAGGAGTTTGCGCACATCCATGCGGGCAGCAACCGCACCAACGAAGAGGGTAAAGATGAAGGAGCTGAAGCCTCGCGGAGAGAGCGCGAGTCCGGCTTGCAGGGAGGGGTAGCCCAGGAGGGTCTGAAGATATTGCGGAATCAGAACCATGCTGCCGTAGAGACAGAAGCCTACCGCGAACATCAGGAGCACTCCGACGGTAAAGGAGCGGTTCTTAAGGGAGCGCAGATCGACGATGGGCCGGTCGACGGCCAACTCCCGAATCACGAATGCGAGCAGCCCGGCAATGCAGCAGAAGAGCTCGATACGGATCTCGTGCGAACCTAGCCAATCTTTGCGCTGGCCAGTGTCAAGAAGAAGCTGTAGCGAGCCGACGCCGAGGGCGAGCAGGCCGATGCCCCAAAGATCGACACTGGCATCGCGATCGCGCCGGATGTAAGGCGGATCATATATGAAGCGCGCCATCATCCAGAGCGAGAAGATGCCAACCGGAATGTTGAGGTAGAAGATCCAGCGCCAGGTGTAGTTGTCAGTGATCCAGCCGCCGAGGGTGGGGCCGATGATGGGGGCGCAGACGATGCCGAGTCCGTAAGCAGCCATCGCCTGGCCGTGTTTTTCCTTGGGAAAAGTCTCCAGGAGAATTGCCTGTGACAGGGGCTGCAATCCACCACCACACAGGCCCTGCAGCACGCGGAAGACGATTAACTGAGTGAGGCTGCTGGCCATGCCGCAGAGCAGGGAAGCAACGGAAAAACCGATCACGCAGGCCATCAGCATGCGGCGGCGTCCGAAATGGTTGGCCAGCCATCCGGCCATGGGCAGGACGATGGCGTTGGCGACGAGATAGGAGGTAACTACCCAGGTTCCTTCTTCGTAGGTGGCGCTCAGGTTTCCGGAGATGTGGGGAATGGAGACATTGACGACCGTTGTGTCCAGGACTTCCATGAAGGTGGCGAGCATGACGGCGACGGTCACAATCCACGGGTTCACCAGCGGGCGAGAGTCTGCGTTGGTCATGAGCGTTTGCCTGAGAAATTGCAGATTAGACCGCTATGGGGCGCGGGTCTGTGATGCAGAACACGTCGAGGCGAGATTTTTGTTCAGCACTGGAAGAAATGATTGCGGCAAGGATTGGGCATTGACGGCTGCGCGGCCTGCACGGGTTGGAGGCGGATTGGCAGCGGTGTTGGGATGAAGTTGAGATTAGGGGCGAGTATTATAATGTCCGGGGTGGAAGCGCGCAGTGAACTCTGTGCGAATCGACTGCGTGTTTCCTGAAGGATGGCTTCTCAATGGTGAGTACCGATATTGCCCTGGGGCAGGGCAGTGGCAGCGGGCAGGATCGCAAACCTGTGGTAAACAACTTCAGCATTCAAGTGGCTACCGTGAACGGTTCCGGCTCACAGTCGGCAAACTCGATTCTCATGCGCACGGTTTTTCAGATGGGAGTTCCGGTGAGCGGGAAGAATCTGTTTCCGTCGAACATTGCGGGGCTTCCGACGTGGTTCACGATTCGCGTGAGCAAGGACGGGTACGTGGCGCGCAAGCGCGATTCGGAGTTGCTGATTGCGATGAATCCGGAGAGTGCCGTGGAGGACGTTCGCGCACTGAAGTCCGGCAGCGTGGTGGTGTTTGACGAGCCGCTGAAACTGGAGGCTCTGCGCGAGGACCTAACCTTCTACGCGGTGCCGTTCGACAAGCTGGTGGGGCCGGTGGCGCCGGAGGCGAAGCTGAGGAAATTGCTGCGCAACATGATCTACGTGGGCGTGATGGCACATCTGCTTTCGCTGGAGATGGCGGAGGTGGAAGAGGCGATCGGCAAGCAGTTCAGCGGAAAAAAGCGCGCGACCGATGTGAACGTGGCCGCCGCGCGCGCCGGTTATGAATTCGGCGCAGCCAACTTTGCACGCTCGCACTTCCGGGTTGCGCGGATGAACGAGAACGCGAACAAGATCATCATCGACGGCAACTCGGCGGGTGCGCTGGGGGCGCTGTTTGGCGGAGTGACGGTGGTGGCCTGGTATCCGATCACGCCTTCGTCCTCGATGATTGAGAGCTTGATGGAGTACTTGAAGGAATATCGCGTAGACGCCAACGGCAAAGCTACCTTTGCGGTGGTGCAGGCGGAGGACGAGCTTGCCGCAATTGGAATGGTGCTGGGAGCATCCTGGGCGGGAGCACGCGCGATGACTGCGACGGCGGGGCCGGGAATCTCGTTGATGTCTGAATTTGCGGGGCTGGGCTACTATGCGGAGCTTCCGGCGGTGATCTGGGATGTGCAGCGGGTTGGGCCCTCGACGGGATTACCGACGCGAACGGCGCAGGGCGATCTGCTTTCAACGGCTTTTCTTTCACACGGCGATACGAAACATCCGATGCTGCTTCCGGCATCGGTCGGAGAGTGCTTCGAGTTCGGCATGAAGGCCTTCGACGTGGCCGAGCGCCTGCAGACGCCGGTGTTTGTGATGAGCGATCTGGACATCGGGATGAACAACTGGGTAAGCGACCCGTTCCCGTATCCGGAGACGCCGCTGGACCGGGGCAAGGTTTTGAGCAAGGAAGACCTGGACCGGCTGGGAGGTTTTGCGCGCTATAAGGACGTGGACGGCGACGGCATCGGGTATCGGACGCTGCCCGGCACCGCGCACCCCAATGCCGCGTGGTTTGCGCGCGGCAGCGGACACAACGAGAAGGCGCAGTACTCGGAGCGTCCGGAGGATTACGTTCATAACATGGACCGGCTGGAGCGCAAGTGGGAGACGGCGCGGAGAACTGTTCCGGGGCCGGTTGTGGAGTGCAGCACGCCGGGAGCGAAGATCGGGATGATCGCGTTTGGATCGTCGCACTGGGCAGCGTTGGAGAGCGTGGACGAGCTGAAGCAGCAGGGCATTGCAGCCGATTATCTGCGGCTGCGCGCGTATCCCTTTAGCGCGGCGGTAGAGGAGTTCATCACGGCGCACGAGCGGGTTTACGTCATCGAACAGAACCGCGACGCACAGATGCTGCAACTGATCAAGATGGACATTGCAGCGGCAGAGATTGCGAAGCTGCGTAGCGTTCGCCACTATAACGGGCATCCGCTGGAGGCGGAGGTCGTTACCGACGCGATTGTGGCGTTGGAATCTGCAAACCAGGAATCTGTAAACCAGGAACATGAGGGCCAGCAACATTTGACCCAGGAGCAGAAGTAATGGCTACTACACCGAATCCTCCGGCTGCGGTTAAGAGCAACCGCATCGGGCTCTCCGTGATCGATTATCGCGGCAGCAAGAGTACGCTTTGCGCAGGTTGCGGACACAACGCGATCTCAGAGCGCATCATCGACGCGTTTTACGAAATGGGCATTGAGCCCGAACGGGTTGCCAAACTCAGCGGCATTGGCTGCTCGTCGAAGAGTCCGGCTTACTTCATGGGACGGGCGCACAGCTTTAACGGCGTGCATGGACGCATGCCCGCGCTGGCGACCGGCGCGGCGGTTGCCAATCACAAGATGCTGCACATCGGCGTGAGCGGCGACGGCGATACGGCGTCGATTGGCATGGGGCAGTTCGCCCACCTGATGCGGCGCAATCTGGCGATGATTTACATCATTGAAGACAACGGGGTGTATGGACTGACCAAGGGTCAGTTTTCGGCGACGGCCGATCTGGGATCGAGGCTGAAGACGGGAACGGTCAACGAACTGCCGGCAATCGATACGTGCGCGCTGGCAATCGAACTGGGCGCGACGTTTGTGGCGCGCAGCTTCAGCGGCGACAAGAAGCAGTTGGCCGCCCTGCTGAAGGCGGCGATCGCACACAATGGAACGG
>Ga0187851_10004159_pt1 | contig 11916 bp, 5 predicted proteins | sample June2016WEW_6_10_FD_132997 | JGI IMG/M metagenome (GOLD analysis project Ga0187851, IMG submission 132997) | Peatland microbial communities from SPRUCE experiment site at the Marcell Experimental Forest, Minnesota, USA - June2016WEW_6_10 | ecosystem: Environmental > Terrestrial > Soil > Wetlands... | reverse complement strand
TTATTCGCATCCCCATTGTAATGCGACAAAATGTCCCATGGTACAATGCCAAAATGGCACAATATCAAGTGGTTACACACTCGCATCCCACGACACATAGTGTGAATTCCTAAACGGCATTGTGTTTAGGCGCAGGGCGCCTGGGTTTAAGTTTTTGAGCGAAATCACCCACCGTAAGCCAATGCGGAATTCCGGCAACAAAGGGGCAAATTGATTTGATCGAATCGAGATCGGGCTGGCATAGGGAATGCCAACCGCCTGCCGGTCAGTGTCTTAGAATCGGAAAGTCTGTGTCATCACTGTCGGCTCTCGGAGTGCTTTGGGGGGAAAGTCCTGGGTTACGCAGATCTCCACAGGATGGAATAAAATGAAAGAGCCACGAAAAGGCAAAACATGCCGACACTCCTAGAATTTCTTGGAGATTTCAAAATAGACAAATCGGCCGAGGATGTCATAGACGTTCTTGTCGGTGTAGTTTTCCGGGCCGCCGGCGATGAGCGGCGCGATGTTGTCGGTGATGTTGTTGCATCCGGCAGTGAGGCGGAGCCCGTCGTACCAAGTCTTGATGGGCCGGCCCCGGCCAAACTCATAGGAGAGCTGCATGTCCAGAGTATAGTAGGATCCAACCTGTTGGGCCAAACCGTTGACCGTGCTGCCTTGGGTGGAGCCGGGGCCGGCGATTGAAGGAAAGAGGTTGCCTGGAATGGTCACGCCGGGGATGTAGTGTGCGCTGAGGACATATCTGAAATTTCTGTAATCCCAGGTCAGCGAGCAATTGATGCTGTAATCGGGAATGATGCCCTGCGCCGTGCCGAACCCGTAAGTTCCCTGGCCCTCGTAATGGTAGTAGGGGGCGCCCGGCGTTGCTTGCACTTCATAATATATATCCCAGTTGGCGGCACCATTCAAGGTCAGCCTCCCCCAGTCGTCCGCCAGCAGGCGGGAATAAGTCGTCGATAAATCCAGCCCCTCCGTTCTGATGGCCTCTGAAGCCGTCACAGGCAGAGTCAGGTTGTTAAAGGTCGCGTTGAGGACTTGATTGGGAGCAGTATTGGTCAGGGGTCCAAAGATGGAGGTGTAGCCGCCGGCATAAGGCGAGGCCGAACCAAGAGCGTTGAGGCTGGCCAAGGCCGCAGTGTAATCGGCGACGGGGACTTTGTCTTCCTGAATGTGGTAAAAATCAGCGGTAACCGTCAAGCCGGGCAAGGCTTTGGGTGAGAAGACGGCGCCGCCGTTCCATTGCGCAGATGTGGACGGCGGCAAGTTGGGGTTGGAGGCGGTCGTGATCTGCTCCTGCTCCGTGCCGTCAGGTAATTTGACATTCGGCACGCTCACGGTGAGGGGGCCGTAGAGATTGTAGATGGATGGGGCGATAAACCCTTCGGAATAGCCGCCGCGAAGAGTGAGCTGATTATCGATGGGCTGCCAAAGCAACCCCACCTTGGGCACGGCAGTGCTGCCACCGGGTTGAATTGCTTCGTATCGGCCGGCTGCCGTAAATTCGAGCGAGTAGAAACCAGGAATCCGATTATACCTTGAGAAGATCGGAATGTTGACTTCAGTATAAGCGGCGTAGCGGGAGCGGCTGCCGGAAGTCGGAAAAGTTTGGAGGAGGCCCGGAGCCAGTCCGGAGAGGGTGATGGGATCGACCGAAGTGCTCAATCCCTCATGGATGAATTCTCCGCCCAAAGCGAAGGCCACAGGACCGGCCGGAAGTTCCAGGGAGGAAGGGGTCCCGACGACTTTGGCATCCACGCTCCAAAGATCGGAGGTGCCGTCTTCGTAGAGGGAGGTGCGGAGAGCGTTGAGGGTGGCGGGCGAATTGCCGCCCGTGCCGAAGACATTGAAGACAGGCACAGGGTTGCCGTTGGCATCGGTGAGCATGCTCAAGGGCTGGCCCTGCGCGTTGACCTGGCCATTGGGGATCAACGCCTTGTTTAAGGCTGCCCCGCTGATGGCGTTTTCCGTCACATAGCTTTGATCCTCGCGGCTGAACACGCCGGCCACCTCGTAACTATAGTCAGGAGGCAGCAGACCCTTTACTCCGCCGACCGCACGGCCGGCGTCAGAATATGTGTCATATATGCGATTGCCACTTTCCTCGAAACGGCTGCGGATAACCGGCGTGCTTGAGGCCCCCCCCAGACCGATGCCAAAGGGATTGTAGGGATTGTTGGCCGGGACCAGGATGTTGGCCTGTTCGAGAAAAGGCAGGGGAGCGGGAGCCAGTTCGGCTTGCGATTCATCATGGGTGTACATGAAATCGCCGAACAAAGTCATGCGTTTGCCGAAAAGGTCATGATCGACGTTGAGGTTCAGATTGTCACGATCCTGCCTGAGCAGGGAATAAGTCCCGAATTGGGCGGGGTCCAGCAAAGCATACCCCTCGCTGGCGAGGACGGGGAATTGCTGGGTCAGCGGTATGGTGGCCAGATTGACATAGGGGGCATAACCCAACTGGGAGGTGGCGGCGGCGTTGTAGGCGGCTACGGTGGAGAACGGGCCGCCCGAAATAATGGGAGGGGTGGTTACTCCGGGGCGGTATCCGGGCGCTCCCGCGGCCAAGGGTGATCCGGCCAGAACATAGCCGACAAGATTGCCGGTGATAACGTCGTCAGCCCGTCCTGGAAAGAGAGGACTGTTGTTAAACGGCAGAATGCCGGCGGCGTTTAAAGCCGCAGGGCTGGTGTCCTGGCGGTCCTTTTCCAACAGCGGGTCCATGTGGTAGAATTGACCGGCAAAGACGACCCGGGTGTTTTCTGTAGATGAGCCTGCGACCACACTGGTCTGATACTGCAAAACCTGGCCGCTGCCGGGGTCGGTGGCGAAACCGATCCGTAGGGCGATCTCGGCGCCGTTGTAATCCTTTTTGGTAATGATGTTGATGACACCGCCCACGGCATCCGATCCATAGAGAGCGGAAGCCCCGTCCTCCAGCACTTCAATCCGAGCGATCATGGAAACGGGGATCAGGTTCAGGTCCACACCCTGTCCGCCGCTGAGCGGGGAACTTGCCACCCGGCGTCCATCGAGCAGAATCAAGGTGGGCAGGTTGCGCAAGGCGGCGAAGGATTCGCCCGTGCCGGCCGGCGAGGCGTTGAAAACGGCAGCATTATTATTGACATTACCCAGGCCGTTGAGGGACCCGGTGAATGATGGATTGATCTTGAGCAAAGCGCTCATGATGTCCAGGGCGCCTGTCTTCTGGATGTCTTCGGCGGTGATCGTTTGGAGAGGCGCGGGTCCGACGCTGTCGGTTGTCGGCGTCAGTCGGCCGGTGACAATCACTTCCGGGAGCTTGACAGGCTCGCTGGTGGCGGCCGGAGTGGTTTGATTGGTCGTGGTCTGGGCCAGGACCGCCGGCAAAATCAAGATTTGAATGGCCAAGACCCTGAAGAGCGCGCTGCCGGTTGATGAGTAAAAGGGAGGTGAGGTGGCGGGGTTCATTTTAAGATATCTGTTTTGAAATGCCATGGGTTTCATCTCTCGGCCCGAGTTTGAGCCTCGCGGGCGAGGATGCGGGCTACGAGGCAATCCTGCCATTCCCGGCCAATATCGCCGCTCTCGGTATCGGGAAACTGGGTTTTTATGATAGTCATTCCGCTTGTGAGAGCGGCCCGGGCTTCAATTGTCTGCCCTAATTGTTGATGGGCCAAGCCTTGGACCAGATAGGCTGCCGCCTCCCGATTTCTTTCCCGCTCGTGGTTCCATCCAGGCAAATCCTGTCGCGCGCTCGTCGTCAGAGCCTTGTCCGTCCACTCAATGGCACCCACATAATGTCCAAGACGATACTCCGCCAGTCCTTTGGTGAATTGCCGCCAGGCGAGATTCCAGTCCGCGTAATCTGCTGCGGCCGCCACGTCGGCCAACCTCACTGTCTGCTCGATCTCGGGCCCTTCCGCCGGGATGAGCAGGGAAAGCCTGGCCACTTGTTCGGCAGTATTCGGATCCCCGGGCTTGGCAAACTGCACCAGCGCGTTCCGGCGATACCGTTGGTAACCCGTCAGATCATCCTTTTCCACCAGTAGGGCAGTAAGCTGGCACCAAGCCATCTCTGCCGACGGCTTTAATTCGACCGCTTTGGCCAGGTCTGCGGCAGCGTCATCCCATAGTCCCAAGCGGGCCAAGGCGCTGGCGCGCGCGGCATAAAGTTCGGCACGGCCAGGCTCATTTTTGATCATCCGGCCAAATTCTTCGATCAATTGTTTCCGGCCCAGCGTGGCATCCTGCGTCGCATAAATCCCAACCCCCAGGCGGGCGCCTCCGTCGGCATCCTGACAATGGAAAGCCAGAACGTTGCGGCCTCGTTTGAGCGCCGCCTGGCTCGCGGTCGAACACGGAACAATGACACTGGCGTCACTCCAATCCGCCGCCGGCGCAGCAAAAACGCCGTTCAAATAAACTTCTGCATCCTGATTGCGGTTAATGCGCATCACCAGCTTGCCGGACGGCAGTGCCGACAACTCAAATTCCCGTCGCAGCCAAAGATTCGTTCGCACTGGAACAGCCCGGCCTGAGCGGGAAGAAAAAGTCAGGGAACCAGGCAGTTCGGCGGAAGACAACCAGGTTCCGTCCGGAAAATCAGGCGCCTGCCAATTGGGACCGGGCGGCGAAGTGGAGTAATGCCAGGGAATGAACGCCGATTGGGGAGCATCTGCCAGCGGAGTCAAAGTCGCATCTGCCAGCACGTACGCCAACGCGTCTGCGGTGAACTGGTCTGCTGGATTCAATTCCAAGGCCTGGCGAAATATGGAAGCGTCACCGGATACCGCCCCGCGCCGCCGGATAACTGTGCTTAAATGGGAACGGACCAGTCCCAAGTGCGTTTGATCCTCCGGCACTAATCTGGTCAAAATGAGGAGCGATTCGTGGAATGCAGATGCGGCGCCGGCAAAATCGCCCTGGTCTTGCAACACGTTGGCAAGATTGTTCCACACTGCGGCCTCATCCACAGTTCCCTCCGGATGCAACCCCCGTATCAGGGCCAGCGCCTTGCGGAGTGCCACCGCGGCTTCGACCAGATTGCCACGATCACGCAACACCATGCCGAGATTGTTGAAAGATTCCTGCAATTGCGAACGGGTGTCTCCGGGAAGACCTTGTCGTATCGTCAGCGACTGCCGGAGCAAAGCCTGCGCGCCCTCCAGATCACCGCGATAGGCATGGAACAAACCAAGTGTATTGAGCGTCAGAGCGATTCTGGGGTCATTCGTCCCCACGGTTTTCTGCCACACACTGAGCGCCTGCAGGCTGAGCTCCTCCCCTTTCGGAAATTCGCGGAGCTCCAGTATGGTTTCCGCCAGTTGATCCAGCGCGTAAGCCGTGTTCGTGCTTTCGTTGCCATAGCATCTCTCAACCAGCGCGAGGGCGTTGGTTTGCATTTCCTCAGCCTTGGTGAACACACCCAAATCAAAGTAAACCCTTCCGATGGTCGCGCGCAGCTCCGCTTCCACCTCTGGTTGGCCGGCCAGTTCAGCTCCCATTCGATCCGCAGTCTTGTCCACGATGGCGCGCAACATCTTTGTATCCTCGCCTTTCGCCACTTCCGGACCAATTCCCTGGATCATGTCCTGGAGAAACCGAGCCACTTCCTGGCTCTTCTTGGCTGCGCTTCGCGCCACTTCATTCGCCCTTTTCTCCTGGACGAACAAATAAGTCGAAAGGCCCAACCCGCCGATCAGCGAGGCGGTCACGGCACTTGCTGCGACAAAGGCCAGCTTGTTTCGCCGAACCATCTTTTGGAAACGGTATAAGTTGCTCGGCGGACGGGCCACCACTGGTTCGTTGTTCAAATGACGCTGGATATCCGCAGCCAAACCATTGGCCGTCTCGTAGCGGCGGGTGCGATCCTTCTCCAGTGCTTTCATCACGATCCAGTCCAAGTCGCCTCGTACCAAATGAATCAGTCCGGGCGGTTCGACTTTTCGGTGGTTGGCTATCACGGTCAGATCCGCACCCAGCATGGTGCTGAGGCGCGTCGAGGGACGCGCCGGCTCCTGCTCCCGAATCGTGCGGCGGATTTCATCCAGGCCGGCTTGGAGCAGCTTTTTGGCGTCAAATGGCGTCTCGCCGGTCAGCAATTCGTAAAGTAATACGCCCAGCGAATAGATGTCGCTGCGCGTATCAATATCCAGCGCGCTCATCTCCGCCTGTTCCGGACTCATGTAGGCAGGTGTGCCGATGAATTGTTCGAAGGCGGTGAAGAGGGTTCTGTCGGTCAATTTGCCTTGCGTCGCTTTGGCGATGCCAAAGTCAATCACCTTGGGCAGCGGCACGCCGTCGTTCATCGTCACCAGGATGTTCGACGGTTTGATGTCCCGATGGATGACGCCTTTCTGGTGGGCGTGCTGTATGGCCCGGCAAACTTGAATGAAAAGATCAAGCCGTTCATGGGTGGAGAGGTTGTTCTGGTCGCAGTAATCGGTGATTCTGATGCCACGGACCAATTCCATGACGAAATATGGCCGGCCGGTTTCCGTCGCACCGGCGTCCAGAACCTTGGCGATGTTTGGATGGTCCATCAACGCCAGCGCATGCCGCTCTGCCTCGAACCGGGCGATGACCTCTTTGGTGTCCATACCCAATTTGATGATCTTGAGAGCCACGCGCCGACGCACCGGCACTTCCTGTTCGGCCATATAGACCACTCCGCAGCCGCCTTCGCCGATTTGTTGCAGCAATTTGTAGTGGCCGATATGGTTGCCGGCTTTCTCAGTGGAATGCACCGCGAGGCGGACGGTCCCGCCAGGTCCTGGCAGAGCTGGGGCCGGGCCTTCCAGGAAGCCGCCGGCTCCACCACTGGCCTTGAGGAGTTCTTCAACGTGCCGACGCAGTGCGGGGTCTCCGGCGCAGACCTGATCGAGGTAAGCGCCGCGCTCAGCGGCCGGCAATTCCAGCGCAGCATTGAAAACTTCAATTTCGCGTTCAGATGGCTGAGGCATAGGCAATTCCAATCATCCACTCATCAATGCGAAAAAACAGCCCAAAAGGGGCAGGATAAATTCTGATTTCCGGCGAGCTGGAATAACCCAGAACGCAGTTTCACGGTGACTTGCCGGAGAAAAGCGCGTGGCGGGCGCAAAAGGCGCGACTTACTCCAGATAGCAGCCAGCATGAAACCAGTATCAGAAGGATGTTTTCGGCCAGCTTTCTGCAAATAAAAACTTCGCCGGCGCCGCATCCGCAATCGAATTTCACCGCGCAGAACGGAATGGCCCGCAGGGCTTGGAGGGCCAAGGCACGCCGCCACACAAGCCAGGTGAATGGAACCAGGACCGCCACCAACGTCAGGGCCGTCCCGCGGACGGCGATTCCCAACAGCAAAAGCATTCCGCAAAAGGCCTCGAACCAAGGCAGCCCGGCGGCAATTGAATTCAAGAGGAACGGACTGTGGACCATTTCATACTGGCGCGTCAGTTTCAGAAATTCCTCCGGATGCATGGCCTTTTTCAGTCCCATGTAAACGAACAACGCGCCCAGCGTCCAGCGCGCCAGGACGGCGGTCGTTTCGAACGTCCTGCGCCTCCACATTGCCTGTTCTGCTGTCATTTGGAGTTGATTCCGCTGTTTCGGACGCCAGTCTCTACGGGAAGATGGGCCGCCTGCCATTCCGTGATTCCGCCGCCATAGACAAATAATTTCCCGCCAGGCACTCCGCCATCCCGCAAGAGGATCGCCGCCGTATCGCTGTCCTCGCAATCGCCCCCGGTGCAATACACCACGACTTTTTCGGCGGCCAGGCAGACCGGCAGCACGTTGCCCAACTCCTTTTCAGGATGATACGGGTCCAACTCGTACGCGCCCGGGATATGGCCGTCCTGATAGTCATCCGGGTTCCGGGCATCGACAAAGACAATGCGGCCATCGCGGCTCCGCAGATCGCGCAAAAGCGCTTCAGCTTGGCTTCGCTTCAATTCTCGCAGGCCCTTGCCGCGCAACCGTTCGGAAAGCTCAGCGGCAGCGGGGGATTCATTGGTGTCAGCAGCCACCGGCGCGGCCTGGACCTGCCGGGGCGCAACCGGTGCTTGATTGGTTCCGGCGGGGAAATAGTTTCGCGACAGCGCCAGACCGCGCGGCGAAAGTTCGTTGGCAGCCAGGCCGATGCCCAATCCGGCGATGACCACGATTGCGGCCTCGGTCACAATCGCTCTTATGTCAGACTTCGAGCTAGGCACGGCCCCGGCCTTTTGTGCATCAGGGATGGCCGGCGACTGGAGGAGTCGGAAGGTTCTGGGTCATGGCCCTGGGATGAACCTGCGGCGGATTCATGGCCGGCTGGCGCTGCTGCATCTGCCTGATGGCCACAGTAATCACCGGCTGCTGCGGATTATTCGATTTGACGCTCACCTGCGTCGGCTTGCCCGTCGCCACTTGGTACCCCGGAGGAAAAACCGCGGCCAATTGAAAAACGCTCCCCGGCTTGGTTTCCTTCAGCGCCACACTGATCCGCTTGTCGGAAGCTTCGGGGTCCGACAAGACCAGCGGCTTGCTGCTTTTGTCGGTCAATCTGACTAGATTGGTTGTCCACATGCTCAATTGAGGCGGCAGGGTAATTTGCAGGGGCGACACCTCCACCGCCGGCTGCACGTTGGCGATGGCTGTAATCATGATCACCGGCGAGTTGGTCAAGGAGGTTTTGACAGAAATAGTTCCGGTGTTGTTTCCGGGGGAGAGAGGAGGCACCGCGCTGACGGCCACCTCAAATTCCCTGCCGGGTTTAATTGTCTTCAGTTCGGCCTTGAAAAGGCTGTTGCCGCTGCTTGGCTGGGACAGGGTCACCGGGCCATCGGACTGATTGCTGATATGAACAACGGTCGTCAAATTCGAGGGGGCATCGGGCGTGATATTGATGTAGGCGAACTGCGGGTTGACTTCGATCGGCCTCCAGATTGTGCCGCGCAGGGTCAGCATCTGTTTAGGCGCGAGTTTGTCATTGGAATCCACCGTGATGGTTTTGGTCACGTCGCCGCGGAAACTGCCGCTGTCGAATTGGATCGGAATATCCTCCGTCTTGCCTGGTTCGACTTTATGAGGCTGGGACCAATTGCCTCCCGCCGTGGTGCAATGGCAGCCTGGGGTGACCTTGGAAATGACGAGAGTCTGATCACCCGCATTGCTGGCAATAAAGATGTGTTTGACCAGCGTCCCGGCGGTGACTTTGCCAAAATGGAATTCGTTGGTGAGAAAGGTCAGCTTCGGCCCAATCGCGCCCGCGGCGCTCGTGGCCGCAAACTGGCCAAAAAGATGCGCCGGCGTTGTCATCAAGCTGGCGCAGATTAAAGCAGCGTAAATCGGTGGGAATTTCATATCTCTTAATCCATTCAAGTTCCCTTCCAACAAAGCCGACAGGGCGATGAAAGTCAAGCAAGCAGATGCCCGCCGCCACTTCGCCACCCCGCCAGTTTGCCGGATCGGAACTCAGAAGGAACACGACCCGGTGCTGCTCCAGGAACCGGTGCAGTTGGATCCGCCGCCGCCCGTGGCGCCCGCAACGCAATAAGGTTTGCAATTCTCGGGAGCGCCGCACTGGTCGCCCGAACTATAGTACTGGCCATTCGGGCAGGAGGTCTGAGTGCAGGCCTTGGGGCAGATGGAGCCGCAAGAAGGCTGTGTATTATTGTAGCAAGCGGCGCCCCACTGCCAGTTGCAGTTGAATCCAGCCGTGTCGCAGCTAAAGACGCCCGTCCAGCAGACCGTGTGGCAATTCGCAAAAGCCGACTGCCACGGGATGCCGCAACCTTGCAGGAATATTCCGCTGTCCCCGCCGCAAGGCAACGTGGTGTTCCACTGCGTGCCGTCGAACCAATTGGTGGCCACGGTGCAGCTTGGGCTGAAATTGATCTGCCCATTGGGAAGCGGGTAGGTGTAAGTCTGGCCATTGTTGCAGGTCAGCGTCACCGAAGCGTTCTGGCAGAAAACAGTCGCTTTCTTGCCGGGATTGCCGCTGATGTGAGCATTGCACCAGAGCCAGCCGCTGCCGGGATTCTGCGAATTGAAACTTCCGCAGATTGTGTTCGTGATGCATTTGGTCGTGATCATCGCAATGGTGGTCGCCTTGTTGCTCACCGCTCCACCGGAAGGCGGCGTGCCAATGGCCCAAGCCGTATTGGTCAAAGTCCCGTTGGTCTGCGTCACAACATATTTGGTGCTGAACACATAGCCTTGTCCCGGCGGCACTGCCGACTCGGTGAAGATGATGCCTCCCAAGAGGGGGTCGTTCACTTGCAGGCTCAGGCAGGTGTTGCCGGTATTGGTAACCGCAAAGCAATAAGTGGCGGTCTGCCCATGGGCTATGCAATTGGGACCTGTCTTGGTGATGCTAACGGCCGGCGTCGAGCCGGTGTAGCCGAAGCTCACACCAGTCAGGACCTGGCAACCGCTCAAGGTCACCGTCTGACTGTTGGATGATCCACTGGGGCAGGTCTCTGAATAACCCGCTGGCGGCGTCACTGTGACCGTATAGGTTCCAGCCGGAAGGCCGGTGAATGAATAAGCCCCGGTCGCGCCCGTGGTGGTGGTGGCCACCGTCGCCCCGCCAGTGTTCTTGAGCGTCACCGTCACGTTGCTGATCCCTTCATTATTGGACAGATTGGTATCCCCGCTGCAGGCCAGCACGACCGCGCCGGTCACGCCGGAGGAACTCCCCTGCTCTATGGTAATGGTCTGGCTGCAACTATTGCTATGCCCGCACGCATCCACCGCCAGCCACGTCCGCGTAATGACATAATTGCCCGGGCAACTCGAGTTCGTCGCCACTGAATCGCAATACGTCAGGCACCGATTCGGACTGCAAGTATCGGTCACCGTGGCGGTGCCGGTTTGCGACGGAGGCGGAATATAGACTGGTGTGAGATGGCCGCCGCACCAGCCGCTGACCTGGCAGCCTTCGAAGCACTGATTCAGGTTGCTGGCAAGGCAGCAGAGGTTGCTCAGTGTGCAGCCATGCGGCAGCGAGCCGCAGCCCAATGCGATGTTGCACTCACCCAGAATCTGGCGCACGGTCTGGCCGTTGCAAGGAGAGGTCGAGTCCGTCAAAACCGCGTCGCCGCAACGCCCGAAGAAGGAGGGCGCGCCGTTGGTGCAATCGCCAAAATCAACGTTCAGTTGCAAGGCCAGCACTTGCGAGCAGAAGGATCCTGCGCTGCAACTGGTTGGGTTGGTGGCGCTGCAATTGAAGACGCCCGGATTGCCGCTGAAACTGAGGCAATTCCGCACCGCTGCCGGCGAAGTGAAGGTCAGGCAATAGCCGCTGCCGGGCAGGCCGATTTGCACGCAGGCGTTGCTATAGACGGCGCCAAAGCAGTTGGTCAGGATGTCGCCAGGATTGTTGGCCGCGCAAGGCACCCATGATTGATTGCCGCAGGAGTTGTTATTGGCCCATTCATTCCACCAATTCCCGGCTGTCTGGTTGGTCCAGCAACCCGACCAGTGTTTGGCAGAACCAATGTTGGTCCAATTCTGCCACCAATTGGAGCCCACAGTCGTTCCGTTGCAGGACGACCACCAATTGGTCCAGGAGGGCCAGCTATTGCCCGGAGCATTCGTCAGGCACCAAGTCAACCACCAATAGTTGCCGTAGTTGTTCCAGTTCAAATTATTCCAGCCGGTGTTATACCCGACGCACGGGCTGCACCAATCCGACGGCGTGAAGGTGCAGCCGATCTGGCAAAGGTTGGTGATGATGGTCACATTCGTCGGACACTGCACGACGGGACCCATCCCGGAATTCCAAGTGTTGGTCACATACGCCGTCGCCGTGTTGCCGCAGGCATTGGTCGCGATGATCGTAAAGACCTGACTCACTTCGCAGCCGTTCGTGACCGGAACTCCGCCGGTCACATGCACCGTCGCCGGGCTGCAGGTATCGTTGGTCGAGGTCACCTCGGCCGCCACACTGGCCACCGTCGGCACGCTGGC
>Ga0187851_10004158_pt1 | contig 11916 bp, 10 predicted proteins | sample June2016WEW_6_10_FD_132997 | JGI IMG/M metagenome (GOLD analysis project Ga0187851, IMG submission 132997) | Peatland microbial communities from SPRUCE experiment site at the Marcell Experimental Forest, Minnesota, USA - June2016WEW_6_10 | ecosystem: Environmental > Terrestrial > Soil >... | reverse complement strand
TCCACCTTCGTTCTCCTGTCCATCGGTCTCCCTGTCGGCTCCGCCGACAGGGTACCCGATCACTGAGTCAAGGTGGGCCAAATCAAACGAGCACAAGTGGGCCAGTTCAGAGTAGCGAAATCATGATGGGCTCCAGGTCCTCAACCAGTGAGCAGCTTCCTTTGTAGACTTGGCCCACCACTTGCCGCTTGGAGTCGTACTCACGCCAGCGGGTTTGGATGAAGACCTTCGGTGCAGACATCTGGCCCGTCAAGTTCGGCATCGCAAGCTGGGCAAATACCTGTCTCATTCCGCCCTGCACATAATCGGCACCCAGCACTGGCCGAAACTGCCAACCAAGAACGACCGGGTTGGCCATGCCATTAGAAGCACCATCTTCCGTGTCCTTGCTGGGCCCTGGATCGTCGGCACAAGCATCCGTGATTGTCTGCCAGATTTCCGACTCCCGCACCGGATCCCGAATATTCTCCTGAGCCGATCTTCCAACCGGAATTGCACCGTGTGGCCACGGATCCGTAACGCCGTCATGATGAGGCAAATATTCCAGAGCCACCGTGTCTGTGTCCTTGGCAAGGTACAGTCTATTTTTGGTCTTGCCGCCCGCAACTCCCACGTTCACCGGGTCAATTACAACCCCGGCCCCAAAGGCCTTCTGATTGTTTGTGATCTTGGCCACGTTATAGGTCTTTGCCGCCGGCAATAAATTCACAATGCTCACCGGCTTACGAGCATTTACCGCATACACCCATAACCTAACCTCCGCGACGGCGTGCTTGTAGCGTTGAGGAGGATCCAGGCTGATGTTGATGCCAAGAGTCGTCTGCTGGCGGGTGCCTGTCGCATTGCCCTGCGACACCAGGTATTGGTCTGAAAGTGCACCCTGAAGGGCAAGGCGAAGTGTTGTGATCTGCGAATTCAACTGCACCTGCTCGGTCAGGATATCCTGAGCCGAAACACCGACATTGGTGGGAGCAGAAGGCGCATTGGAAACCGGCACGGCAGAGATTGTGCCAGCTTGCCCGCCGCTGGTTGTAGTTGTCGTATTCTGCTGGTTTGTTCCATGTACTGTCGTGTTGGAATTGTTCGAGTTCGTTCCGTTGTTTGCCGTTGAGCCAGTAAGAAGGCTGGATCCGCCATTCAAGTTTCCTGCTCCCGACGTGGTCAGCGTGGACCCTGCACTATTCGAGGAAGCCGTGCTGCCATTTTGCGTTTCGGCTGAAATGCTTGTAGCCGCCGATTGGGTGTTCGTTGCAGTGAGCGCAACGCATGCTGGTAAGCCGGAAGTTCCGATCCCAGGAAGCGTTCCTGCTGGGCAGGTAATATTTGAATTTGTATTGGTTACCGCGGCATTTTGGCCAGTAACATTCGCGACCGTGTTGTTTCCGGTATTTCCATTGACTGCCTGCGAGGTAACCACAGCCGTCGGGACCGTTGTGACCTGTGCCGAAAGATAGGAGATGTCAGTGGTCACACCCTGCAGATTACCAAAGGCGCCAGTTATACTTGCCGGGCTGAATCCGGTGATCCCTGCAAGCTGGGCGGCCGTGGTGGCGAGCATCTGCCGCAAGGTAACTACATCAAAGACCTTTGGCGGGTAAAGTATGATTCCGTTGTCGACACCTAGATTGACCGGTTCATAATCCGGCCTCATCACGTCAAGTTCCTCTTTCTCATCATCGGGCGCATACGGAAGACAGGAAGAAGCCGCAGGGTAACGTGCAAAGATGAACTCTTGAACTGACTGCCAGCCTTTGGGGCTCTGGTATGAGCCTTCATCGCCCCCAGCGACGGAATCTGTGGTAGAAAGAAAGTCCACGGAACTTTCTTTGGCGAAGTAGTCTTTGAGAGTCAGCCCATTGACCAAGAATGTGGCAGAACCCTCCTTCGTGCTCATTTCGATTAGATCCTTGTCAACCTCCAAACCCTCCTTTGAAACAATAAAGGCAGGCGTAAAGTAAGGATTCTCCTCATCACTCGAATCAATGAGTTCTCTTACAAACACTACTTCAATTGTGCACGGCGGAAAGACCTCTTTCCCGTCAATATCCTTCCCTGAAGAAGGACAGGAATTTCCTGGGTATAAATCACTCATTCTTTCGGGGGTTAGAGTTCCAGGAACATCCAGCAACTGATTAGCGTTGCAAGGACTCTTTGAGCAAAACTCAAATTGTACCAACAGCATGGCCTTATCGGCTGGGAGAACTATGTCTAAACCGCCAGGCACTCCTTGGTCGACGGGAGCCGGGGCAAGTCCGCTTTCCCCGGGCAGTTGATAGGTCACATTGACTTCGGGGTTGTTGTATTCTGGCCCAAGTCTGAAATGTAAGGCTTCGGTCATTAACTGAGTTGAGGTGGGTGTAACTCCTGAATTCCCATTGGGATTTTTGGTGTTTGGAGGCGTGCCGTTGGGAACTGACTTTGTAGATTCCAAATCAAAAATGGAAGACGGAGTGATTGACCAAAGTGGCAAGAAACCACCGGTAGTCCTAGTGCGCGCGCTTGGATTAGTCCGATTGGTCGATGGCTGCGTGGCTTGGCCGGACGGAGTCGACGTGGTCTGCGGCCCCGTGCCAGACGGAGTCTGATTGGTCGTTGGCTGCGTGGCTTGGCCGGACGGAGTCGACGTGGTCTGCGGCCCTGTGCCAGGCGGAGTCTGATTCGCAGGTGGCTGCGTGGCTTGGCTGGATGGGTTCGGGGTGGTCTGCGGCCCCGTGCCAGGCAGAGTCTGATTCGCAGGTGGCTGCGTGGTTTGGGTTCCGGGGCTCGGTGTCGTCTGCGGCCCAGCACTAGGCGAAGCCTGATTGGTGGGCGTCTGCGTGGCTTGGCTAGGTGGGTTTGGGGTGGTCTGCGGCACGGCACTAGGCGGAGTCTGATTGGTGGATGGCTGCATGGCTTGGCTGGTTGTGTTCGGCGCTGGCGCAGGATTAACTTCGTGGGTTTGGGAAGGAACGGTCGGCAGAAGCGTCGCGGCAATTCCGATGCAAGCGATCGCACGGACTATTGCGCTGGAAATGAAAGTGGAGAAGGACATGAGCGAAAATCCTTTCAGAACCGCTAAAGGTCATGGTGAAAAGGCCCGATTATTCGCACAATATTTCGAAAACCTTTCTGCTTTACTAGTTGCTGAGCGGCGGGTATATCTCCGACTCCTCGGTCTGTATTTCTGAGTTCTGTGTTTAACCAATTAAAGACTTGCTTTGATGAACCCGACCTGTCTCGGCGATCAAAATACAGAGTGGTTTCCGGACACTCTTGCGTCGGCCAGTTACTCGAGATCCTTCCTCGTCGATTCGTCGGCTGTCGCTCCTGGTCTTATCGCCTTAATCAGGTTGGGGCCAAGATATTCAGGCAAGTTGCCACCCCATCAAGGTAGGCCAGGGTGCCAGATGTTCAGTTTCGATGTCAGTTGTTGGGGGAATTGGAAAAACAACGTTACGATCCCATGGATCCCCATGAGTGTCAAGTATTTTCCACGAATTTCTCCTAGGAGTTAATCCGACGCTTTTACAGCACATTGGTAACCAGACTGGATCAGCAGTTTATAAATAGCAATAGAGTAAATAGTATTGAGTACTTCATTCTGAGGGGAGCTTACGCCGTCAATGACGAATTGATACTTCGCAGGAAGGTCGGCATTTAACCTAGTCCGTAATCATCTTCAGACATCAGTAACGATGAACGCCCCTGTGCTTCGGAATGGATTCCTGCATGATATGTCGCCATACCGGAAGTTACGCTCAATTGGCCCGTTGGCAGACTGTAGTGCTAACCGTTGGCCCATCCACCCATCTATCATAATCGCCGCGTGCCTCACCCAAGGGGTCCCCCAAAGCGCCCCTTGCTCCTTGGAATGGAGAAGCAGGTCTTCTTTCGTGGGGCAGAAAGCCGGCCTAAGAACAGCCGAGGTGCCTTCACCTTCGCGACCAGCCCCGAGACCGTTTTCGCCTCGGGACCGCACTCGGGCCGTCGAGGAGGAAACTCATCACGGCAGTAGCGCGTAGCGGGGCATGCCCTCCACGTCTGCCTCGCGGAAACATTCTGCCCAAGAAGAGTCGCCGTTCCCTGTTGGTCCCACTCAAATAACAAAGAGGTGTCGTTGGAAGTCGAGGATGCCGCCGTGGAGCGGGAAGTGGCTTCTCGTCCCTCACGGGGGTTCAGTCGCAGGGGTGATCGCTGAGGGAAATCCCAGTTTTCTGACCCTTCTCGCAGACCGCTTCCCGCACAGAGAAGAGGTGGCAGAAGTGGGTTATTTTGCAGGCGTAATTACTCACGTTGAGCATCGCAAGTTGCTGAACAAACAGGGCTTATGCTAATCGCACTCCATGCCGCGTCAAAGCTTCTATATTCTATATTTTCAACAACTTACAAGGCGTGGGAGACTGCCGAAAGTCGCCTAAATACGCCGAAGACGACAATCTTACAGGTGGTTTTACAGGTGAAGCCCCTTTGGAAGCGACTTGATCGAGGATTGCCTGCTTGATCCGCTATGTCAATTCGTGCTGCGGATCGCGCTGTTACTTTGATCCCACAAAAGTGCGGCGAGCATCGCCAGCTTAATGGACTCAGAGGACACCGAATCATGACAAACTTCATTCTTAGACTTCCTGCGGTGAGACTACGGACCGGTCTCTCGCGTTCGACGATTTACCTTCGAATCGCACAAGGAACCTTTCCGGCACCCGTCTCTCTTGGCGCCCGCGCGGTTGGCTGGGTTGAATCTGAAATCGATGCTTGGATCGCCAGACGGATTGCCGAGAGCAAACGAACATCGATCGTCAGATGAGGCTTTAAAAGCAATGTTGAAAGTACGTCGGTAACGCTACTAGTACCTGAACAACCGCAGCGTTGTCGCGTCCTAGCTCGCATTGGTGCGTCTGCGCTTCATTGTACGAGTGCCTCGATCGCAGTCTGCAAATATCCGGGGACGATGAAACTAGGAACGCTGCGGATAGATTCAGCAACCAGATGTGCAAAATCTCCTTTGGGCGTGTCTTTGAACAGGCTCTGAACTGCTGCAGCTCTCTGGTCGCCACTCAGCGTTATCGCGGCATCCCACTTGTCTTCCGATTTGGGATGGAGCTTTAGGTAAGCTTCCCTCAACAATGCGTTATTCCCTGCGTTGACCAATTCTGTCTCCAGGGAATATGTGTTGATCACGGCGCGGAAGATATGCGATGCGCCCAGATTCTTGGCGATACCGTCATATGTGGCCTTCCTACGCTCGCCTGGAGTTGCCGTGCCGGTAGCCTCATCTGTTCGGTCGCCATCGGTAATGATGACTACACGGTCAGCGATCCGAATGTCGTTGTAAGGTGTCAGCAACAATCGCAAGTAGCACTCGAAATCGACGCCGTCGATGGGTACGAACACCGCGCTCCGAAAGATACGGAATTTGTCTTGATCGCCCTTGAGGAGATGATTCTTCGCGATTATCGGCAGGAGTAACGCTTCCGCGATCCCCTCAACCAGCAGGACACGACCGCCGAAAAGGAGCGCAGACTTTGTCACATCGAGGTAGCGATCCACTTTCCGGCGTTCCGGATCAGAGAGCGCAAGGGCTTTGAGTGGAATGCATCGGGTTGACCGACGGGCCACCGCCGGCAGGGAGGAGGCAGGCTGATCCGATGGATTTGTGTCTGGCGCGAAACCTTCTGTCGGCTCAGAGTCCTCATGCACCTCTAATCCGGCCGGGGTCGAGTCGGCGTCATTTGTCGTTGCCAAAAGCTCATCGTTGGTTGGCTCTGCGATCACCGGAACAACAGCCGAGACTTCGGCCTCGCTGGAGGAGCCGATTACCTCTGCATTTTTTGCCTTCGCGTGGACAGATCGAAAGAAGACAAGTCTTTCACTCGACACCCAAGCGGATAGGTTTGGGGAGTGCGTAGCAACAATGACCTGCAACTGCCCAGCGGGGCCCCGATAGTCCGGTTTGACCTTTCTCGATTTCTCCGCTTGTTCCTCCAAGAAACAAAGAACTGCAGCTTGAAGTTGAGGGTGAAGATGTGCCTCCGGTTCTTCCACCAAGAACATGGTCAGATCAGCGCTCTTTACCTTTTCCAGTTCGACAGCGATAGTGGCGATGTAAAGAAGATTTGCATAGCCGTGGCCGGTATAGCGCAAATCCTCTGGTTCGATTCCGTAATCAGCCAGCTTGAAACGGAGTTCGCGGGCAATATCGATGAGGCTTTCGTCCGTGCTGAAGCCAAGTGACGAAGCTTGACGCCGGACGCCAGCCGTCAATGCCGCGAGCCCAATATCAACAGCTCCGCCGATGTCCTTTAATATCTGTTCCCCTGAGTCGCGCTTCAGTCGTTCGGCGAGTTCTTTGGGATCATCCTCGCCCAGAAAGTGCTGCAAGAGCGCATAGATTCGAGTTGGGTTACCGGAGGCGAGCGCGCGTTTGGCATCGCGAAGAGGCGGCAAATACACGTGCCGGATCATGTCTTGGCATCCGGGTTCTGATGCGGACCTCAGATGGCCTGCCCAGCTCGTCGGACGGACAGGGAGACGTTTTTGGGTCTCGTCATAGGTAAGGCCGAAGGTCACTTTTTGTAGGGTGTGGTCGGTTACCGGCCAGCTCCGAGCGCCGGAATCCGCCCGCGAATCCGGCCAGAACCAAAGCTGTGTCTCGAAGGCCCAGAAGGTCTTCACGTCGGGCGGCAATGATCCGGCGGATGTCAGCTGAGAGGAGCGGGTCCTTTCCGTGCTGCGCGGTGCCGATCGTGCGGCGGATTCCTTTGAGCGTCTCGCCGACGATGAAGTGGCGAGTTGTGGCTGGAGAGTCGGTGAAGCCGGCAGCCTGGTGGGCTTTGGTGATCGAGGTGAGCCGGCGAGTGATGGTGCCCGACGCCAATGTGGATGCGCGATCGGCAATGTAGAGGGCTACGGACTCGGGTGTCGATGGAAGCGAAGGCAACTGGTGCTCACGGCACCAGGACTCGAAGTCGCGCCAGTCGTTTCTATAAGCCTTGAGTGTGGCGGGGGCCTTGGCTGCGGCAACGAAGGTCTTGGCCTTCTGGATCAGTTCTTCAATGGTGACGGGCTTAGAGACAAGGGCGTAGGTGTGAGGTTGCATGTGGATTTCCTTTCAAGAAGACACAGGTGTGCGGAGTTCCGAGGGGATCGGAATAGCAGATTTGCAAGCCAGGGTGATGAAGGGGAAGGCTAGGAATTTCCGAGGTGAGGTCTGTAATTAAGGGGGAGGCAAGCCTGGCAGAGATCCGCTCGGATGCAAGCGCGAGAAGTCCGCTGCTCCAACTGATGAGACGAACAACAGGTACTGAACCTCCGTCAGTATGCCCTTCAATAATCCACTGATAAAGCCAAACCTTGACAGCCGCCACGTGTGCCACGAGTGTGCCGCTCTTCTTGGCTTTGGAGGCAATATGGCTCGCGAGACTGGCCATATCATCCGCGACGGACCGCTAATGTGGATAGTCCAGATCTACGTCGGCCGCGCGTCTATCCCGCATCTCCAATGACATTTAGTGGATGGATTATTTCAAATCGGAATCAAGAGGCGGTTGGCTTGAAGTTTGGGATTTTGAATCTTCGATCAACCAATCCTTAAGACAAGGTGAACTCGGTCACTTCGGCGCCGTTCTTTTTGATGTGCTCAACCAACCGTGATCCCTGACTCTTCGGCACAGCAATGACAAGTGAGCGCTCCGCTCGGGATGCGGCAACGTACACCTTTCGAGCGGCCTCCGCACTCTTTGCTGGTTGTCCTGTTGTGAGATAGTCGAGCAAATCTTTGCAGGCTCTGGGGCTCAAAACAACGCATATGCCCGGGAATTCCATCCCCTTAACGGAGTGGATAGTCCGCGCGCTCAAATTGGACGCCGGCTTGCAGGTGAGAATGGCCGACAAGGCTTGATGTTTCCGTAGTTTCTGCGCGATTGATCCACTGCTAGCCAAGGAAGGAGCCAAAAGGCTTCTTGCTCTTGTTAACCATGAGTCGGTATCTGCGTCATGAGCGGGATCGTATCGAAGTGATTGGAGTAGTTGGAGAACTTCTGGTCTCCAGTCCGCCGCCTTAAGTGCCTCGGCCCTGACATATTGGTGGTAGGTCTTTGCACCCATCTTGCCACCCAATTCGAGCACGAGGGAGTGCAAGGCCTCCATTGCCTCCTTTCTGGCATTGATTTCAACTCCGGCATGGAAACTTGCTACCGCGAGAGCGAGCCTTAACGTACGATCCCCTGAATTCGCATCGGCGACCTGTCCAATTGCTTTACACGCAGCATCCTTTGCCGAGGAGACCACTGGACATTCGAGAGGCGTCAGCCCATGGCTTTGGAGGAGGTCGTTGAATTTTTGTCCAATTGAACTCGGGATCGAATTTCCCGGGAAGTGGAGGACGTGGATCCTTGTTACGTCGCCCGATAGTGGGCCAAGAGACTGATCTCTCGACTGCTGCTCCGCGGGCGAGCGAAAGGCGGCAATTGCTTGGCAAATGTTCGGATTGGACCGGAAGTTGCCGCTCATCGATAACTGGTTCTGTGGAGCAAATGTTGCACGAAGAGCGAACAGTTCTTCGGTTACGCCTCCCCGAAACTCGTATATGGACTGGTGCGGATCGCAAATAACCTTGGTGACAATGCCAGAATCCCTAAGCCAGTTGATGATTTCGATATCAGCTGGATTGCAATCCTGGGCTTCATCCACAACAATCTCGCGAAAGCGGGCCGCCAAGGCGGCGGAGAGTTTGGTCGAGATCTGCGGGTCTGTCAGATAGCTTTTCACGATCGTGCGAACATCGTCGAATCCCACTTCTCCTCGTGCAAGAAAACGATCACGACAGTGTTTGGCGGCCGCCTCATATTTCGCGGTCAATGCCGGTTTGGCGCTCACATCAAAGCCCGATTGCTTCGCCTTTTCCGGAATCAGCTTTCCCGTGATTTCATCAAAGTAACCAAGCGGGATTTCCTGCGCCCTGCTGTAGGGTGGCCTCATTGACAATCCGATGAAGTTCCTTAAGCAACTCTGTTACGTCGGCAGTATCGCGTCGCTCTGTTAATTTCTTGTAGATCGCTTCAATGTTGTCGTGCCTCTCGGCAAACGTGTATACAGTTGGCTCCATAAGAAGCGCTTTGAATCGGACGAAGACTTGTCGAGCCAGAATCTCGAAGCGGCGCTTGGCATCATCGGACGAATAAACTGCTTCAACTGCATCTTTCAGCTTCTTAATACGCACAAAACCTGTTGACGCAATCAGTGTCGAGGGATCGAAGCCGAGAATGCGCAGATGCGCTTCCGTCGCTTCGATCGCTTCCAGCAATGCCTGCACACGTTCCTCGATCGGGGCAACAATTTCCTCGCCGCCTTGGCCTTCGTCATCCCCTAAGGCGTATTGCGCAAGGGCCTTGCGAAGGCTTTGCAGCATCCCGTTATAGTCGACAATCAGGCCGAAATCTTTCCCGGGATACACGCGGTTCGCACGTGCGATAGCCTGCATCAGATTGTGGGCCTTCATCGGCTTATCAATATAGAGGGTCGAGAGGCATTCCACATCGAAACCGGTCAACCACATTGCGCAGACGATCGCGATACGGAATGGGTGCTTCGGATCCTTAAAGGCGCTCTCGACGTCCACTCGCTCGCCGTTCTCACTCTCAAATCCTTTCTTTATGAGGGTGCGATGAGGGATGATGTCAAAATCCCACTTTTTGAAGTCGGCGACCTCGTTCTGCGCCTCACTGATGATGATCTCGATATTGGTCTGCTCCATCCACGCGGCCTGCGCCTTCAGCTTTTGGGCATCTTCCAGGATCGTCGATCGGGTGTCAGGCTCAGTGGTGATAGCCGCCTCCGCATCCTTGGCTTCGGCCGCGGCCAGAACTTCAGCGATCTTTGCCACCCAGCGCGGCACGATCAATTTGTGCATCCGGGCACAAGTGATTTTATCGATGCAGACAAACATAACCTTGCCCGACTCCCAGCGCGTCGCGCAGTGCTCGACAAAATCTGCAGCAATTCTCTCGAGGCGCTCATCGGCGGTGATCACTTCGTAATCTTTGCCAAGAAGCAATTCAAGTAGGGCTTCTTGATCGGGATCGAGTTCGGCCTCCTCGATCTTCTCAGCGATTCGCTCGTTCAGGTCCAACCTGGCAACGCCGAGCTTCTCGCCTCGGTTTTCGTAAACCAGCTTGACGGTTGCACCATCCTCTTCCGAGCGCTTGAAATCGTATCGTGAGACATAGTTTCCGAAAATGCGCTTTGTCAGCTGGTCCTGCTTGAAGAGCGGTGTTCCGGTGAACCCGATAAACGCTGCATTCGGGAGTGCAACCCGCATATTGCGGGCGAGCCGTCCCGACTGAGTGCGATGTGCCTCGTCTGAAATCACGATGATGTCGTCGCGTTCGCTATAGGGCTTTCTTGGGTCTACATCCTTATTGAATTTGTGAATCAGGCTAAATAGATAGCGATGGTTCTCCTTCAGCGCCTTCTCCAGATCATCCCCTGATCCCGCACGCGGAGTCTGATCATCTGCAACCCCGCAGCCAACAAATGTTGAATAGATTTGACTGTCGAGATCATGCCGGTCTGTCATGAGCAAGAAGGTGAAATTGCCCGGCAGCTTTCTCCGCACCTTTTCAGTGAAGAAGGCCATGGAATAGGATTTTCCGCTTCCTTGGGTGTGCCAGAAAACACCGAGTCGACCGAGATCGGGGTGTGCACGTTCAACAATGCTGACCGGGCCTTCAGGGATGTATGACGGTAGGGTTGCCCGAACCAAACTGGTTGTCTCTCCGTCCGTCAACTCCATCTGCTTCGGAACTTTCCGTTCTAAAGGCAGTTCGATTACGCGATGGCGCAGTCGATCTACCTACTTCCTCGTTGGGATACGTGCGCAGCTCTCGACATTCAACCACTCGAAATTGAGCAGTGGCTTAGATCGTTGAGGCGTTCGAATCCGACGAAAGACAAAATCCGGCGCATCATGTCCGTGATATACACAAGAGCGCAGAAATACGGACTTGTACCGCGCAGCGATTCGTCTAATCCGGTGAAGTGGGTTGAGCAATCGGCGAAGTCCAGCTACAAACCAATCGTGTTGGACCCTGCGACCGCCGCCAAAATCTTCGAGCAATTGTCGGGGTTTGAATTGACTCTGACGATCCTCGTGGCGGCAACCGGCATTCGCATCAGTGAGGCGATGGGCTTGAAATAGGAGGATATTGACTACCAGAACAAGCAGATCAACCTCCGCCGGGTCTGGGTCAGCGACACCATCGTGGAGAAAATGAAGACGGAAGACTCCGAGGCTCCCGTGCCGCTCACCGATCTGCTGGCCCAGCATCTGCGAGACTGGCAGCGCGAGACGGTTTATGGACGGCCTAACGATTGGGTGTTTGCCAGCACGCAGAAGAAGGGGAAGGCTCCGAGGTCGAGCAGCGTTCTGACTTGGGACCATCTTCGCCCAGCAGCGATTGCCGCCGGGGTGAGGCTCAAGAAGGGGCAGCGGTTCGGTTTCCACAACTTCCGGCACGGATTGGCGAGTTGGCTGGTTAACCAAGGAACGGACGTAAAGACGGTTCAAGGGCTCTTACGCCACGCCAACGTCTCGACCACTCTGGGGCTGTATGCTCACCGAGTAAATTCGTCGATGTTGGCCGCGCAGGACTCGATGATGCGGGCTTTGCAGCCCAAATCGAGGGCCGTTCAATAGGGTATAGAGGACTCGAAAACGGAAGCAGGTGAGATTTTACAGGTGAGAACCGATCAGCCATCCATTGAAGACCGGCGCAAGTTATTGAAAACAAATGGTAGGCACGACTGGATTCGAACCAGCGACCTCTTCCGTGTCAAGGAAGCGCTCTAACCAACTGAGCTACGCGCCTAAGACGTGCCAGAGGCTAGTTTATCAGGATCGAAGCAGCGCGAAAAGGCACAAATCGCGCCGGCGCCGCGCAC
>Ga0187851_10004146_pt1 | contig 11937 bp, 12 predicted proteins | sample June2016WEW_6_10_FD_132997 | JGI IMG/M metagenome (GOLD analysis project Ga0187851, IMG submission 132997) | Peatland microbial communities from SPRUCE experiment site at the Marcell Experimental Forest, Minnesota, USA - June2016WEW_6_10 | ecosystem: Environmental > Terrestrial > Soil >... | reverse complement strand
TCGGGCCACGGCTACTCCTTAAGGTATGGATTCAAATCAGATGTGTATTCTTACAATAAATTGCCGGTGCTGTTCAAGTATTTTAAGCGCCAAAATTGACTTTTTCTACAGGTTCAACGAAAAGATCAGCCGGAGCGTAAGCGATCGGCTGTATTGCTTTTGTTAGCTGCTTTTGTGCACTTTATAATGCCGTTCAATAAACTTTATCGTGTTCTCGTATTTAGCTTTTTCCGCATTTGGAGAGAGTTGCATCATTTCCTTTAGAATGGGAAGCAGGGGACATTGGAAATTAGTTGAACCATTAATGAAAAAATATGCATATATCTCTTCATCAAATATTGAATATTTACGCATAGGAATATCTCGGTTAATAAAACCATGCCGTACTGGCTCCAAACCATGTTCTTTCAATTTTCTAGAAGCGGAAGGAGTTAAAATAAGGCCTAACCAGTTCTGGTCTTCACCATAAACATAACTTTCTAGAAATGCTTTGCCCATTAATATTTTCTTGGCATGTCCCAAAATAAGTTCACCATAAGAAATAGCACCTCTTATAGGAAGCCGCTTATAGATACATTTATTTATGAAATTTTTTGAAACCCTTATAAAGCCCGGATAGTCATTAACTCTCTCTGATTTTGAATAGATTATAAATGTGTCAGCATAGAAAAGATATTCTACATTTTCTTCAAATTCGGACACATCTTTTTTAAGGTCATCAATAATTTTAGTAATTGTATTTTGTAATATAGTTAAGGTCAGAGAGTCATTATCATTGTTGATGATCGACTTAAATCCGAGAATATCAAAATGTGCTATCCACGCCTGATATGTTATCCACTCTTGATCCATATCTACCTCTTACAGCATAACGCTGCTAATGAGCCTTGTTCGGCAATGTTAATTTGAATTGCATTTCAAATAATAATTGCTGACACCGCATTTATTCTGCCTTTTCACGAAGTGACAATTCATTCCAAAATTCTGTGTAGAGGCTTTCGACTATTTTTTTTGTGTCCTGGCCACTTAATATGTCTCCATGTCCATCCCATGTGCCATCGCTTTTACGTCTGGGGTACATTCCTGATAGTTCTAAAGGAATGGGGTACTTTCCAACCCACAAAATATGGTCAGTCAGCTTTATTAGCAACTCTTCCTCGTCGGCCGTGATTTGAAGAGAACAGCGCTTGCAAAGGCTAACCAGATTATGACTGCTAATATCTGTAATCTTTGAATCTGGTTTAAAGTATTCAGGATGCTCGGCCATTAAAATTCCTTTGAGTAGATTTTCGAGAGCATAACCCATTAGCAAGCAATATTCTGTTATCAAGGAGATGTCCGTCACATCCTTACCTAATTCCTCTTCTGAGGCGGTATGCCACGATGCAATAGGCCCAATTCCTTCTTCCGCCTCCTTAGTAAATCGAGCAAGAAAGCGCGTTACTGATTCAAAGTAGAGATCAAAAAGCCGATCTGCCGCGTACTTCAATCTATTAGCTTTACGCTTCCATGAACTCGGCAAAAGGAATCCATATTTGAACAAGAGAGGTTTGACTTTTTCGTTTAATTTATCCCATTGTTTGCCTTCAATCATAGATTAACCTTTTTATCTAATCGATTATCCTATAGATCATATCTGAGTTGCCGAACGTGGGAAATCAGCGGCAGGCAGTCCGCATGACCCATGCATAGCACGCTGGTGCTTGCGGCACGTCCGCTGAATTGAAGGGTTAGGAGACATCGCCAAAGACGCTCTTTAACCAAATGCCGAACAAAGTAAAGACTCCAGCCGTAACGGCAACAATAGCTGGCATCCAAATATGCCACGCTTGTGATCGCCGTAGTTCCCGGTCATGCATTTCTATCGCTAGCTGCATGAGGCGCGACGTGTATTCTGGGCTAAGCGGCGGACGACCTCCGCCGGTTGGCGCTGACACATGGCGGGCGATGAGAGAAATGCGATTCTCGCCAGTTGGCCTCACCCTAAAGAACTCTGGATGTCGCTCCGCAACCTCAGCCCATGTTTTAGCCGAACGTGCTGGCCCCTGTAGTTCGCTGGCGAGGCCGTTTTCGCTACGGTGCGAGTGTTCGTGAAGTGCGAGCACCTGGATTAGCGCAAGCACATCCGCAAGCTGCCCCGCGGTGAGGTATGAGGATATTCGGCTCTCCCTATGGTGCCACACTTTTGTGCCTCCTGACAATATTTATACAGACTGTATAAATCGGTTTATATTTATTCTAATAAAATAAAATGAAGATGAAGATTTAACAATTACTGGTTGTAATCTAGCATAAAATTACAAATTTGGAAAATAAGGAAGAAAGAAATAAAATATTTTCCGAAAGTTAAAATTATTTCTTACACTAATCCTCAGTATTTAGTAGTCGTGTAAAATGAGGATTACTGGTTGGAAGGTTTAGCGCCTTGTTCGCCTTTGATGTGCGACATTTGGGGTTGCATGTTTTGCATTTAGCAGAAACATTGTTCGGTTTGCCATGCATTCCTATGCTATACTTGCGCAGAACAAGTTTTTTCAGCTGAGCGATGTCTTGATCGGACAGCCTCTTGCAGCCCTGGGTTGGATGAATGATGTGTTGAAGCTTGCACGGGATATCAGGAGATCTATCCCCGAAGTAGTAGAATGTCCTAGACACAAGAACCGGCGCATCTGGAGTGATATCTTTCCTGCTGAGATACCCAGCAAGCCGGGGATGTGTTTTCTTGAATAGAGTGTATGGTGGTGTATCGTCTACTTGCATAGCATAGATAAGGGTGTCTTTCCTACCGGTATTTGCACCACCAAAGCCTATAACCCAGCTCCCTTTTTTGGCCCATCTTTCAACAGTGGTACTCTTACAGCCACAGACAGTACAAATGCTCTTGCTGATGTGCGGTGCGAACCCCAGATCATGATCAACGCGGTATGCGTAATGTGGAAGACTCATATTAACCTTTAAAGACGAACATAGTCATCAGCGACAGCCGGGTAACCCTGCGATCCGCTGAATGGACCGGTTCGCTATTTATTTAAGTTGTCCGAGTTTCTTAGTATCGAAATATTGCAATGGATCGTCTTTCCAGCCTGATTGGAAGTAGCGTTCAAAGACACCGTGTTTGGATGAAAAGTTTTTGACAAAGGTGTCTGCATCGCTGAAACCGGTAGCTGGTAGCATATGCTCAAGAAACCGCTTGCTTTCTGCCTTCAATATGTAACTTGGTGGTCTTTCAAGCAAGACACAAGCCCTAGGACACCAAACATCGCCGATATATTCCAAATTTTCCTTTAGTGAGACCGTTCTCATGAACAAAAAATAGTCTGCTTCTAGAAATTCCTGGTGACTTATCAACTCGGCCAATTGGCTATTTGTATACCTGTCTTTAAGTATATCCCCCATAAGGCTGATGCAATTTTTGCCCAATCGTTTGTTTCTAATTTCGTCAATCGAGGCAACATATCGATTAATCCTAGTAAACGGGAGATACCCGCCGTTATCCTTTTTATCTACGAAAATATCTTGCGATAATAATTGCCCTAATAAAGTCCATTGATCATATCGAATAAGCGTTACAATAAAGGTAACGAACATCTCATAGCCTATAAAACGAAACCCGTCAAAATCTATATCTCTGTAACTACCGGAAAAGCCATCGGGCAAAGTATATGTCGTAAGAACTTTACCAAAAAAGGAATAAAGCTCTTCCGCCGCACTTGCATTTGAGTATTTTGCGGCGAGGAGGGCTGCATCAATAAAGCGTTGTAACAAGGGTAGTCCCTTATTAATTTGGTCCATGATTGCCTCGTCATAATCTGAAAATTTGGAGAAATCTGGACGGCTGCTTTGAAGATCCGAAAATAGGTTTGCAAGGAATTCTGAGTAGAGAGGGCCTATAGGCTCTTCCGAGGTTGCAAGTGCTTTTCGCACATCAGGTATGCTTGGTGATATTCCAGTAGTTGGGGCTATGCTTTCTAGTCGGCCAAGCAACTCAATATAATCCTGAATGAATTTTGCTGCACTTTTGCAGTGAATATATGTAAAGTCGCTTCTCTTTAAGACATCTTCAATTTTTCCATTTGGCGGATTTGGATCTACCCAAAAAACTGGATATAGATTGGATCGTCTTTTTTCGAAGACTTTCTGTATGTCGGAATCCATTCCAGCGTAACCGAGAACAATGATTCCATGCTCACCCATAACGCGGATTAGTTCCGCTTCCATAAGAGGAGATAGACTTTCCAACTCTTTAGGTGTATTTTTGAGCGCTCCACAACCGAGAGTTCCATGAGGCTTATATAATCGTACCGCCTTACAGTGGATCAGAGGTTCAGAGTTATCTAAATCCTCATCGGTAGATATAACCTGAGTATCAAGCCCAAGCTTTTCGAGGGCTTTTTCAATAAAGTGATCAAAGTTCGTTGTAATAATCGCTCGAATTATGCCACGTCTTGCCATTTCAGCAATAGCCATGTGCGATTCGCCGATGTTATGGTCCATGAGATATTGTTTAAGAAAACTCTGCTGGTCTGGTGAATGAGGATAAATCAATTTGATTAATTCTGAATATTCCAGTGCGGCATATTTACTGTTAATAAACCATTCTTCTAGGTTAATATTCTGATCAACTGTTTTGGAATCTGCTGCGTAAAGTAGGCCTGCCGTCTTTAGCATCAGATCCCATGCCGTAGGGATGCCAGCATCCTTTGACACGCCAGCGCCAGCAAATAGAATATATTTCTTTTCTCCTGGAAGAGCGCTTGCTGCAAGTCGAACTATTGGGTTCATATCATTTCTCCATGGCGAACATTGTTTATATATATCTATGTTAATATTGCAAACGCCAATTATTACCAATTTGTAATGTAGCATAAAAAGGCAAAATAGAAAATTGAGGAATGCAGGAACCAAGAAATAAAAATAATTTAAAAATACTCATTCCGAATCAGCTGAATTGTTAAATGCACATGCAAGTCAATGGAATTATACGGCAGCAAAATCTGAGGATTGCGGATCGAAAGAGAGTAACGTCTGGTTTCAGCGGGAACCCACGGCGATCCGCCGCAAGCCGTGGTTATGCATGCTTAGTATATGAAGTAATGAACTCATCTAAGTCTCTACATACCAACACTGGCTTCTTGAAGTGACAGAGATCTTTCACCAGTTGAACAATTCGTGTGTCGGGGTTAATTATTACAATTTCTTCAGGCGAATGGTCGGAAAATGCCTCCAGAAAGAGTCTCCGTGTATGAAAATCTGTGGGTGGGAACGAATATCCTCCAACAATTAGTCTTTTGCAACTTGCGAGTTCTTCAGCCGCCTTTTTCCAAATTATTGGTATAATAGGTGTTTGGCTAAGCTGCTTATTAGCGACGGGCGTTATGATTATGGGCTCGATGATAATTCCATATATGTCAGGTGCCTCGTTGAACCACCAAGAGCCATTGAAAAGTAACGTTTTACCCTTCTTTTCCGCGACTTCCTCATCGTTCCTCAATGGGTATTTACTGACTCCCGAGTAAATGAACCAGTTTATAGACCCATGAAGCTTAAGTAATGGAGGATAGTAAAGATTGTTTGACGGATGATAATAAAATCTTTCACCGGCCGTAAAAACATAGGTTCCAGCGCGGTGCAGCTGGACTTCGTCGAACTTCACGCCATATCCCAAAGGCCGATTCCAATTCATATGGCTATATGCCAACTCATCATCAGGAATGTCCTTGGACTCAGGGGAAAAATTCATGAACGAAGGCGGGATTTTAGTGGTAACACCGGATGCCGATTCAATCGTCGATTCCAAAAGAGTATCGTAATTCAAAGTCAGAACTGCGGGCTTTTCATCATGGATTATTTTCCCAAGCAAGCGAAAAGAATCAGAGTTGTATATATAATACTCAAAGTCAGACAGATACTCTGCGAGCATAACTATTAGTCGGTAGTTGACTTCTGCAAGTGGGATAAAGACATCGCGGTCATTCTTGGAACGTGCCGATTGGGTTTGAAGCTCCAACAGCGTAAAGCAGGCCTCTATGTCGAAAGGTTCTGATTCCAGTTCCTTTGGGGTAAGCTTCCAATACTTTGCTATATAATCAAATACTGGTTTAATCTTATCTTTGTAATGATCATCTCCGATTCTGCGGTGTCGCAGTGCCTGTTGGAAAAAATCCATAGATAAAGGTGGGACGAGGCCATCCCTATCACTGACGGTCTTATTAATTCCAGCGCCAAATAAATAAACGGTGTCAGCCATAGCTAATACGAATGTCCTTTCTATCTATATGTATAATGGAAACGACTTTCAGACGCGGTTCCGTTCAGCCGAACGCGATGGTGAACGAAAACTGTCATTGCGGTTCGGCTTGAGTGAGGAGTTACGCGTCGCGTTTTCTATGAAGCGCATCAGTTCTCGGGTTTCGTGAACAATGCGTTCGTGCGGCCCTGACACATGAGATGGCCTGTCATACATGACTTTCGGTGAATACCTGCTAAGGCGAAGGGTTGGTTCTCGACCATTGTACAACTGATTCCAGAGCGTTTGGTGCAAGCGAATCAAGTACACCGAGAGACACCAGAGCTCCTTAACCTTACCTTTAGCATAAAGACTGGCTATGCGTACCTGCCCATGGGCTTGGCGATGAGCCAAGTATTGGTGCCTGACCGGCCTGATCGCACGATCGTAGATGGCACGATATCGTTTAACGCTCTGCCGCAGGCGGCGAATGTCGGTTTCAGTTGGAACATACGCAGCAGCAACATACTCTGCTAGGCGAGCCTCATCAGTGAAGCCTAATGCGCGCTTTCGCAAAGCTAAAGCTTCCCGTGAAAACAACGTTAGATTGTTCTCCATGGAGACGAGAAGCTCGTTCAAGTTATAGGGCGATTTGAGATCAAAGACTCGGCCTAGAGCAATGTAGGCGGCCGACTGGAGCGCAGCGCTGCATGTGATCCAAAAGGTTGGAGTCTTGTTTAGACGATTCAGCAGCAGCTTCGACTTTGACGCAGCGTGCTGAATCGCCATTTCCGCATAGACGTAGCTCGCAATGATGTTCGACTCGTGGTCGAGGTTCTCAAGCTGTCGTTCAAAGTTGCGATCGGGCTTCATAAGATGCCTAACAGTGATTATATAGATCCTTACTAATAACTCAAACACCGCAATGTTGCTGTGAAACACTTTTAATGAAGAAAGAATTTTTAATAATTATTAGTTGTAATATAACATAAAATTATAGATTCGAAAAATAAAGATTAAGGAAGAAGGAAAGATTTACAGTCGATCTTTGCACCTGGCAGGACGGAAGGAATTACTTTTATTTTTTTTGAAATTTTTCGGGGATAGAATTCTATATAGAAATGTAACCTTTGAACGGCTGAAGGAGGAGTGGCAAGGGAAATTTTTCCAAAGGCCCTAGTGCAGATGTGGTTGCCATAATAAGACTCTACGGGTGGGTGTGTTTACAAAAAGAGGTCTCCCCGGGGTCTTTGGTAAAGCATTCTTTTTTTATCCGCGATCAGTTGCGAAAGATAAAACTATTCAGCAGTAATCTTGAATGCTATATTTTTTACATCTGTAATGATGATCATTGAATAAGCATTGGCTGTGATGATAAATCTTGAATTACAAATTTTTATTTGATAGAAAAATACTAATTGAAAAAGTTTAGCTCAGCTTGCGAAAATAAATATTTTGGGGGTATATTTGGGGGTACGCAGAAAATTTCTATTTAAGAAATATAATGATTAAGAATAGTTAAGTTATCAGTTAAACTCTCACATCGCCATTTATAAATTTAAAAAGATTTAAAGAAATTCAAAACCCGTCATTGATGCTTGTTAATAGGGCGCTGTTGTTCCCAGTATCTCCGTGTACGCATATCCATAACCCTCCGTTTCCGAATCTTCCTTCGGTAACATCAATTTATGAGTCAACGTATCTATTTTATCTCCACTTTTAGTAACATTTTTTATGAGGCAATTCGTATTTTCAATGCCTGTTGACATTTTAAGCAATAATGGCAAAATAGATAATCTAAAATCAACCATAGGAGTAGGAATATGAAAAGAACTTATTTGATTACATTAATAATAATATCCACTCTGTTAATGGGATGCGCCTTACCAAAAATCAATATTTTCAGTTTTCAAACCGATCCCCTCAAGGAATATACATTAGAAGGCACGGGTACAGATAAAATATTGCTGATTCCTGTAGAAGGAATGATCTCGGATAATCCTAAAAAAGGTGTGCTTTCCACAACACAAAGTGTTGTAGAGCAAGTGGTATCGCAATTAAACAAAGCCCGAAATGACAAACAAATAAAAGCGGTCCTGTTAAAAATCAATTCACCCGGTGGCACAATTACCGCTAGTGATATTCTCTACCATGAAATTTCTGACTACAAGGGAAAAACCGGTAATAAAATTGTAATTTCCATGATGGACATCGCCACATCCGGCGCATATTACATATCTCTTCCCGCGGATGTAATTATGGCTCATCCGACTACTATAACAGGTTCTGTGGGGGTCATTGCTATAAGGCCGAAAGTTAAAGGTCTGATGGATAAAATCGGCCTCGCCGTTGATGTACAAAAGGTCGGCAAATATAAAGATATGGCTTCTCCTTTTCGGGATTCAAGCAAAGATGAAGAACAACTTTTGCAAAAAACATTGGATGATTTTGGCGAGCGTTTTATAGGGATGGTGAAAAAACACCGCAGACTTACCCAGCCGGCCATCACGGAAATTTCTACGGCGCGCATATTTTTGGCTGATGAAGCCATTCAAATGGGACTAATAGACAAAGTAGGATATATAAATGATGCGATTAAAGAATCAAAGAAAATAGCGGGAATTCAAGAAAATGCAAAAATAGTGGTATACCGTCGCATGGAATTTCCCGAAGATAACTATTATAAAGCTGCGGAGGAAACATCTCAAAATATAAATGTATCTGCAATAAATATTGAGTTGCCGGAAATTTTAGGCGCTAAGGCCGGTTTTTATTATCTATGGCCAGGTGCAATTTCCACGGAATGATAACTATTATAAAAGACTATAAACTCAACGAACGGTTTTGGGCGTTGATGTTTATGATGAAATAGAAAAACGCAGGAGCCTGCATTTTTTACTTATCCATATTTGATGATTTTCCAATCGAAAAGTTTCCAGAAATATCTACTTTAGGTTTTTACTAGATTATAACATACAGCTAGGACATAATAGGGGACAACCGTCCCCTTTATTCTTTATAAGTTTAGTGTTCGAAGGCGCGGATCTAACACTACGAATTTCATGAAATGCCCTGATCACGCAACATGGCCTGGACCAGTTCAATAACGTTTGCGGGATAGTGTTCGTCCGCTTCCCTACGCTGTAAACGGACGGCGCCTGTAAGACATTTATGGGCACAAACGCCGCAACCTATACATTTTTCAGTGCAAAACATAATCTCTTTTTCATGATCCTCTTTGGATATAATCGTGAGCGCCTTCATTGGGCAGCGCTTGGTGCATAACCCGCACTTCTTACATATCTCATTGTCCACAGAAGCGATGTAATTAGACGGCTGATGTCCAGTCGTCATGGGCTTAGGAAGAAAGAGTTTTGTTTCGATAAAGGCACAACAGCAGGAGCAACAGTTGCAGATGGTATCGATCCCTTCAATGGTATTGGATACTGCATGGACAAGTCCTGCATCTGCGCAGTTCTTAGCAATTTCAAGGGCCTCCTGTTTCGAGATTTGTTCTGCCAAGCCGTTCTGAACGAGATATCTGCCGAGCAAATCGAAGTGCAGGCAGGTTCTTGTCTCATGTTTGCAGCTTTCTTCATCAGGATCCAGATTCTTCCTGTGGCGGCAAGAGCATGTCGAAACACTTGCAATCCTGCTGGCATCAATGATTGATGCTGCATCCTCAAATGGCATGACGGACTGCCTGTTTTCAACACTCGTTTTGATGGGTATGGTCCGGAGCCCCTTGTTCTTGTGCATGTGCACATTTCCTGCCATGGCATCCCTGTAATATTTATTTAGAAGAGGGGAGATTTCCTTATTGAACTCGTCGCTTTTTCCTTCATATCCGGGCATCCGATAGAACCAGAAGAATGCATCATTAAGCAGATATCGTGACCCTTTTGAGCTTGTTATTTTCATGACCAGCCCCCTTTTGGCCAGGGCATCAAGGGTAGCGTCCAGGTCGCCCTGATCTATGCCTGCAATTTGCTGCAATTGCTCAAGAGTGTGCGGGAAATGGGGAATCTTCAGAAGTAAAGCGGCCTCTTCCAGACTCATCCGAAGCTTCATGATAGGAAGCAGATATTCTGATTCGGGAAGCCCATATATCCATTTTCTCTGCTTTTCTATGAGTTCATAATATACAGAGTCATTATTCTTCATGTCTACCACCCTGATGTTTTGGTGTATTGGTCCGATGAGCACTGCTTGTTCCACGATTCTTTTTATCGCCCGGATCTCTTAATGGAAGAGGAAGGGCGGATTGCCTTTTCACGCCTGGACCTTTTTGGGGTTGTATGTCTTTGGCTATAATGGGTTTTCCGCAGCGTTTGCATATTACAAGAGGTTGTACGGTGTGTCCCTCAGGCAGGTGTTTGAAAATTATGGGTGGCCCATTCGGGGATTCCCATGTATTTCCCCAGGCAACGAGCGCCATAATGAGAGGGAATAGATCCTTCCCTTTCTTTGTAAGGCGGTAGGCCCTTCCTCGTGATTTTATCTTATCTGTCCACTTCTCTATTATGCCTCTGTCCTCGAATTTCTTTAACCGATCCGTCAGAATATTGCGGGCAATGCCCAGATCTTCACATATTAAGTCGAAAGTGTTTACACCATAGAACAAATCCCGGACTATCAGCAAAGACCACCATTCGCCGATGATATCCAGTGACCGGGCGAGGGGACATTCGAGGTGTTTGAAATTTTCTTTTCTCATGGATATATTTTACAGTTGCATTATGAAACTGTCAAGTGTATTATTGTGTCAACATGAATTATTTTTTCAGGAGGTTATCATGAAGGAAGTCTATACTAAGAGCTTTCGGGCCGGCTGGGGAGCCATGGACTTTAACGCCCACATGGCAAATAGGGCATATCTCGACATGGCCGCAGATACACGGATGCTCTATTTTGAAGAAACAGGTTTTCCCATGAGTGAATTTCAGAGGATGCTGATAGGTCCAGTCATCCTTAAAGACGAGGTGGAATATTTACGTGAATTCAAATTGTTAGAGGCTATCGACGTGACGCTGATGCTCGCGGGGATGAGCGATGACGGCAGCCGTTTCATCCTGCGGAATGATTTCATCAAATCAGAAAGAATCAGAGCGGCAACCATTACCAGCACTGGAGGATGGCTCAATCTTCGGGAAAGAAGACTGACGACCCCGCCGGAGAGGCTCTTGCATGTGATTAGTGACCTTGCGAAAACAGACAATTTTCTCAGATTGGATTCCAGTATTCGTTAATGCTACATAAAAACTTGTGTATATTCATGGAGATTAAATCATGGGAATTATGATTATTCGGCTTGGAAGCCCCCGCATTACTGGCGAGGGGTTGCGTATTGGTACTGTCAGGCGCCCGCCGAGAGGCGTGCCGAAGAGCGAGTTTGCATCACGGAATTTCTACGATGTGTGGCTGCCCAACCTGGCGCCCAGCGAAGAGCTCGTCAAGGAAGGACAGTCGACCACAAATGATGCAGATTGGCGGACCTTTGTAAAAAAATACCGCAAGGAAATGAAACGCCCGGAAAACAGTAGAATTCTTGATCTGCTCACAGCCCTGTCGCACCAGACAAATATATCGGTGGGATGCTACTGTACCGATGAGCAGTACTGTCATCGTTCGGTGCTTCGTGACCTCTTCGCCGAAAGAGGGGCATCTCTTGTCTAAGCCGGGAGTCAATTGTGTTTATTACAGATTGAAAC
>Ga0187851_10004139_pt1 | contig 11947 bp, 11 predicted proteins | sample June2016WEW_6_10_FD_132997 | JGI IMG/M metagenome (GOLD analysis project Ga0187851, IMG submission 132997) | Peatland microbial communities from SPRUCE experiment site at the Marcell Experimental Forest, Minnesota, USA - June2016WEW_6_10 | ecosystem: Environmental > Terrestrial > Soil >... | reverse complement strand
TCTTAGATTCCGCTCTGGAGTTCGCGAGCCAAGCAGCAGAAGAGATCCGTTCCCAGATGATCTCTGAAGTATGTCGGTACGCCTCTCTCGGGGTTTCCTGGAGGCGGTTGATGCTCCGGGCCAAGCTGCATCCAAAGGCCCTGTATTCGGACGTGAAAGATCTTTTGTTCCTTCCAAAGTTTATCTCCGCGCCGGAAGTTACCGTAGATGTCGGCGAGATCCTAAAGGCAGCTTATTCACAGGACCTTGTCTCTCACGAGGACGCAAAGAAGATTGAGCACGCCATCGTCCACATAGTCGGTACGAAGATCATTCGACGATATGAACGACCCTCTACGATCCAGCATCGGCTGCTTGGCTGCCTACCGCAAGGCTCAGTCAAGAACCCGACGCTGCTTGAAAAGCTCGATCGCGTGGGAACCAAGAAGCCAAAGGAGAACAAACCGTTCTTCCGTTCTTCGTTTGGCGCCTTTACACCCGACATCAACGATGAATATTGTCGGTCTGGCATCGATCCCACCAGTTCTCCCAATGCGGAGGTGATCGCTGCTTCAAACGAGGTCCGGGAGTTTGAGGGCCGCCATCTGAACTCCACAGCTAACAATTCCGATAGCGAGGCCATGGAGTCTAAGCTGCGCTGCCTGCATGATCTCGTTCGAGAGGAGGGTGTCTCTGCCCAAGTCGCAGAGAACGGGCGAGGTGTGCTTTACGCGGCTGTCAATGTCATCTCCCGGAACCACGAATTGGGGGCCGAGTCTTCATTGATTCAGCTCTGCCGCGCCTACGCGATTGAAGGCAGTATCGATAAAGACCCGGTGTTCGAAGCAAAGTATCACCTTCCATTCGACACTGCCGGTTGGGGAAGCCCTTCCTCGAGGATCGAAGCGGTTCAAGCACTCGGACAATTGATATGGAACTACTTCAACGACAAGGAGATTGTCGAGGCATTCCTCAAGGCTTCCGCTGACGAAGTCCCCGCTGTGCGTTATCAGGTCGCCCGGTATTTGACGAGCCTCTATAAACGAGAGCTTAAGGACGAATTCTGGCAGGCTCTTACCGCGATGATCGAGGCCGAGACTACCAGCGGCGTAATGATTGCTCTGCTTAACTCATTGCAAGCGGTGTCGGGACTGGAACCGGAAAAGACCTTGGACATTGTCGAGGCCGTCATTGTTCGCGGTCTGCCATCTACTGACCGCTCAGAGACGAAGCAGGCCCTAATCGGTATCCCGGTAGGGCTTTACGCGGTCCAGGGTCTCGAACGGGCGAGAGCGGTCCTATTGCGATTCGCGCGCGACCCAGGACGGTATCATTCCGAGATATCGACTGCGATTTTCATAGGCTCCCACTATCTCGACCCTAAGAAAACTTCGGACAGTACACAACGCGCTCGCGCCCAAGAGGAGATTGCGATTCTCTTCGTTCCAGCGCGGGTGGCGCTGCTCAAGCGAGAAGAATTAAAGAACTCGCCAGATACCAACAAACATCTGCTGGAGATCCTCGATGCTGCGGCCTCGCGTATCGTCTTCTCTTTTGGGCTACCTGCACATGGCGTCACCGGCAGCGACGTCATGGATAGCGATGAACGAGTGAAGCATTACCTTGAAGTGAGGCCATTGCTTGAGAAGCTGCTTAGGGATGCCGATGATCCAACACCAGTGCCATTGATGCCGGGTACGGCTTATTACTTGCTCCAACTCATGAATGGGATACTGGACATAGACCCCGTTCGGATCCTTGCCTTCGCCGCGGCAATTTGTGAAGGAGGATCGTATTTTGGGTTTGAGCTAGATGCCTCTGCTCGCGATGAGGCAGTGCAGTTGGTCGACCGAGCCCTGGCGGATCATAAAGACACTCTCAAGAACAGCGCGGCCTCGGTCGGCAAGATGTTGGACTTGTTCGTTAAGGCTGGTTGGAGTGAGGCTTTGGCCCTAAGCTTTCGTCTCGACGATGCGTTCAGGTGATATCTCATCGACTGGAAGGAGCCTCATTCAAATCTGTTCGACTAGCTGTCAGCATAATTACCAGCAAGCGCCGATGTCGCCGGGAGGGACTGTGGATTTACACAAGATTCCCAAACTGCGCTTCGAGGGCGAGCGGTCGTGGAAACGCGGTTTGGGCTGTTACCGTCAATTGAAGATCATCACTCCCATGGCTTCGCCGACTGTGCGATACGTTTCCGGTGCCGGCTTGAAGCGGCGCAACTCGTGAACACTGAACATACGTTCAAAATACCGATCGAGCCCAGCGAGTTCTAAAAGACTCCCATGCGGACTTTTCGGCGAATCTGTCAGGGTCGCCAAACGAAATCCTGCTTCCGTCAAGCGAGAGAGCGTTCTCGCTACTTCTGGATGAGCTGGCAAATTGCGAACTCCCAGTTTCAGCTCTTCAGTATCGTGCTGCTAATCTGAATATTCCGAATCATTCCGATCATGCGTAGCCTACCCGCGACAAACTCACCGAAGCTGACATAGTGCCCTGCCAAAGTAATCGCTTGTGAGTACAAAACAAGCTGAACAAACCACTCTCTCATCGCATGCTGGTCTTCGAACAGGTGAGAGAAAAATGGATTTAATGACTCCGCCGACCTTACGCAGATACCTAATCCCTCGTCTTGCTAGGCAGGAAGTCGATCAAGGCCTTTGTCAAGATGGGGAATGCGATCGTGGCATCGCAATGTACTTCAGCGAAATGACTCAGCTTCTGGTCGACTTTCCCCCAGCTAACGGCTTCACTGTATGAGCTCCCCGATAAGTGTCCAAAGGCTGGAGAGTCTGGACAGATTCGAATACCAGCGCTGAAACGCGTTCTACGCCGTTTTCGTAGAGAAAGCGGCAACCGCCCACATTCCAAGAAGGGAATCATCTGTTGCGCCCAATTCCGTGGGACACCTCCACCTACACTAACAATGGCAAGTTTGTTGACCTTGAGCAAGAGAGATGAGTACTGGAGAAGGTCGACCATCGGTGAATAGTCCAGCTGTATGTTATTCCCGTGGGTTCCGGCCCACGTCTCGAATATCCATAATCCCAGTTCGGAATCCGTGAGAGCTGGCACGAATATGGGGACAGAGTTCTTCACCGCCGCGCCTACGAGACCAGAAGGACTCAGATTGAGCCCTTCTGAAACGGCTCTCACCAAATCAGAACTTCCCTCCACGGTATGGGGTGGCAGCCGACGAAGTATAGTTAGAACCCGCGCCGCCACTCGGTCAAGATTCTTGTCCGATTCAATCGAGTCGTAGACTCGGTTCAATCCAAGCTCTCGTAGTTTTGAATCCTTTGTTTCCGGTGGCATTCGAAAATGATGGCCACCGGTCTCTTCTACCAAGCTATGTGTGATTACGGCCCCGGTAGTGATGACGCAGTTCACAATGCCGTGTTCAATCCATTGAGCGAAGAGTGGCCCCATCTTCGCGACGGTCATCGCACCGGAGATTGTTAAGACTGTGAAGTATGACGGGTCAGATGCAATTCTCTCTAGCACGGACCACGCTGCTCCAAGCTCCCGCCCTCCAAAGGCAGTACTCTTCATGCAATCAAGAAGGTCACCTAGACTTTGGGCCTTGTCTACCCGCATTGGAAGCAAGCGCCTCAACCGCGGACCACGCATATTCATCTGTTAAGGTCTCCTAACTTCCCAAATTCGCATGAACAAGATCCTGACCAGTCACCAACTCTCGCAAGCATCGCCTTCCATGATGTTGCAGTAAGCTCGTACGAATAAAGGTTTGAGCGGTCCTTGCGGTCTTTTGCCTCGGTTACGAGGGTAAATCCGAAGTTCCGCATGAGAGTTTCCGATTCTTTTGTTACAGCCACTGCGCAAAGCGTCCGTTTCTTCTTCAGTCCGTAGACCGACCGAATGTATTGGAGCATCACCCATATCATGACGTGTGCTCTTTTTCGCCCTAGATGCTTGTTGGGGTCCCGAACGATGATTCCACTAATATATAGTCGGGCGCATTTGAATCGATCCTCATAGGAACATATATCGCCCGCTTGGATCTGATGGTCATCAAGCCTACCCTTGATGAACTGATCCATGAAACTTGATTCAAGCGGAAGAATCCCAAAGCAAGCAGTCAATACGCTTTCGCTGTTGATAATCTCAACGAAAGCACCTGGATTACGATTCAGCCACCCAAGTGCCACGTCGCCTTCAACGTATGAATGGCCATAGTATGGTCGTGTCATATCGCATGCATCGCGGAGGTTATCTCGCCCGCAGAACCGGCAAGCGTATTTTCCATCCGCGCTCAACTCGTCCACGAGTGAATCCGGCAAGAGGGTTAGCTTGCCTCGCACCCACGCTGCCACGGGACCTACTGCAGCACAAATACCAAATGCGGCTAGAATCTCCCAACCTCCCAAGACGGTCCCAGTTGCTGCAACTCCGGTGATTGCGGTGCCAGTTATTCCGGAGAGTGCCACGGAGGTACCGACTCCAGCCTTCCACCCGGACTTCATGCGCACCAACCAATTTGGCGGTATCCTCTTGATTGACATTCAAGTATCTACTCCCATTGGTCCCACCATTCCGCGGGAGATTCTCGCCTGCGCGCGACAGTAAGATCACCGTTCGCGTCTATCCAGACCACAGGGCACAATCCGCGTGAGAACCTTGTCTCCCACGGAATGTGGTAAGCGCCTGCATCAGTCCAAATGATTTTGTCGCCTACTGCAACGTCTTTAGGTAAGGGCATTCGAGCAAGGAAATCAAATGCCATGCAATTGGGACCAGCCACCGTTGTAAGGACCTTTTGCGCAGAACGCGTCGGAAAAATCAGGACGCAATGGCTTTCCCAATCTGAGACAAGAGCGTGGTTGCTTCTGCCTCCATCGCAAAGAATGATTCGGGCGGAGTTCCTAAGCTTGATATCGCATACAGAGGTCACGAGAACGGCCGAGCTCCCTGTAAGATACGATCCCGACTCCATCCAGATCTCCGAAGCTGAAGGAAATAGCACAGGAACATGCTTAAAGACATCCGATAATCCGGGGGCCAAATCTCCATAAGGCACGTCGGTCCCAAAAATCAATTCCGAAGGATTGGGTAGGCCACCCCCGATGTCCACATAGGCCGGCGATAAGTCGAGATCTCTCGCAACTTCGGCTAATTCGATCAAGCTGTCAAGGTAAGGCGTTGTTTCTCGTAAGTGACTGCGAAGGTGAAAGTGGATTGAAGTGATTTTAACTCCGGCGCGTCGAATGATAGCAATTGCATCTCTTCCTTCCGTGCCTGTCAGGCCGAACTGCGCATCTTGCTCTGGATTATCGGGGTCGAAACAATTCCGCAAGTGAAAGCGAAGGCCAATCTGCCAATCCAAGTCGCGCGCTATAGGCGTCAACTCTTGACACTCTCGAACAGAGTCAAAATGCACCCTGATGCCACGTTCGGCGTATCGAGGGAGCCAAGTGTGCTTCAGTGGTCCATTGACCAATATCTGATTGGGTTGAAAGCCAACCCGAAGGGCGGCTGCAAATTCGAATTCGCTCACTACCTCCACGCCAAGACCAAACGACCGCCACGTCGACAATAGGCTCTTGACCGGATGGGTTTTAAATGACAACCAATGTCGTAACGGAAGCGGCGAACCTATTTTTTCTAGTGCGGATAGGCGCATTGCGACCGGCTCCCAACCGCATACAAAGCAGGGAGTACCAACCAGCTCTGTTGCAGTGACGATTTGGCTTAGGGACAGCATGGTCAAATTTTCGCCATTATGGCTTGCATCTACGTAGCTTTTGGAGAATGTGGACCGAAGATCGTTTCGAGAGCTTGCAGGCGGTCAACCTTACCGGATGGTAGGCGCGGAATAGTTGGAAGAATCACGGGGTCGAGAATTACAACAAAAGATGAAGTAAACGCATCCCTAAGCGCTTCCTGGAAGCCCCGACGAACGTTGCTCTCATCGATGCCACCTGTCAAAGTAAGAATTGCCCCAAATGCCACGATGTTGTCGTCCTTCGTGGCTATTACGCATTCCTTTACGCCTTCGATTTTGCGCACCGCAGTCTCAAGCTCAGTAACAAAATAGGTCTTGGCCCCAACAACCACACTCTCCTGGACCCGACCCTTCACATAGAAGTACCCGTCTCGATCTACGTAACCGATGTCTTCAGAAACTATCAGGTCGCCTTGCTTTGCCTTGCCCGTATCAAGTGGACGATTAGCATACTTCTCGAAGCCTGCCTCAATTCCCCCGGATAACCGCCCGAGTTCCCCCTCTCCAACTCGTTGGCCAGTTTCGTCAACAACGCACATATAATCGCTGAGAAAAGGTCGCCCAATTGAGTTTGGGCGGATGAGTACGTCTTCCGGCTCAGTTATTGTTCCAAGGGACTCGGAATTGCCCCAAGACTCGACAATCTCAGAACCTAGCGTACTTCGAGCGCAAATCTTCTCGTCGCCAGAGATCGGGGCTCCCATCAGAAGAATTGTTCGCGCCGCACTCTCAGGCTTATGAGTCGACGCTTCTGCAAGGAACGATCTAATCTGATCGGGAATGAAAAACGCCCAATCAATTGGTAGCGTCAGGCACGATGCTTGATAGTCGCGCCAGATCTGGGGAAAGTCCAAGTCTTTCTCATAATCATTGAGGACTAAACTTCCGCCAGCCAAAAGCACTGAGAGTGCAAGGACTGCGCCGCCCGTGTAGTAGACGGGTCTTCCGATATAAAACAATGTAGAGCGGTTGAGCTGAAGTTCAATCACCCAGCCCAAAAGCTCGGTAACCACGGAATGGTGGCTCCGTTCGATCGCTTTTGGAATTCCAGTTGTGCCTGAAGAAAAGAAAACTCCCCATTCGTCATAGCCTTGGCGCATTGGCCATGAGCGCACTATATGCGATGAGTGCTTTCCCGCGGTCAAGTCATCAATACAACAAATTGCTGAATCAGGCGGAAGAAGCTCCGCTAACCCTAAGCAGTCTGTCGCTGCAAGTAAGCCATCGACCGAGGCATCTATGAGATTGGTTCGCAGGGCATCTTTTGTCAGTCCTGCGTTTAGGAGTACAGCTGATTTACCTGCTCGAATGACGCCACATATCGCTAATAACGTTGCCAGCTTGGAGTTCGCCGCGATTGCGATGCGTCCAGAAACTGTTGGAATCTCGAAAACGCGAGAAGCGATCCTATCCACAATAAGGCCGAAGTCTCGGTATGAAAATGCTTCGCCATTGGACCAAACTGCGGTCTTCGATGGACGATACCTAACCCAATGTTCAAGGCATTCAGATGTTCCGAATTGCATCGAGGCTCCCGCAAACTATCCCTGCTTTTTCCATGCGGAGAGATACTTTTTCGTGGTGTGGATTCGCGCATATCCTGTTCCAAGAAGTTCAGCCACGATCTTCCGAATCTCCTTTTCGCCTAGATGCTCTGTGCCAGGTGTCCCAGTCGCGTCGGAAATGAAGTCGACAAAAAAATCACGGTCGTGCGCGTCCCGAGCGGTAGAATCGCAGCAAAAATTCGTCATGAACCCGCAGATGGTAACGGTCGTGACTTTCTTCTTCCTTAGCAGATTCTCGAGATCGGTTCCTACGAATGCTGAATATCTGTTTTTTATAACTTCTTCGAGTTGCCGCGGCCTGTGCAAGCCTGGGTCATATTCGACTTCTTCGCTGCCAGACTTGAAATTGAAGTCTTCTTCCGCCTCGCCACTAAAGTCGAACATGCGACCGAGGTCGGACCCGTCGTTGTTGTGGATGTGGCGGATGAAGATGATTGGCATCCGCGATTCCTGGTACAGGTCAATCAACGAATTGACGCGCTTAATCGTACCCGGGGAGTCCTTACAGTACATCTCGGAATCCTTCGTCGTGTAGATCTTCTGAGCGTCGATCACGAGCAAAGCTGACGTGTTCACGATAGAAAGCTCCTAAATTGTTGAGGATACGGAAACTGCCAGTAGCTTATCACCTTTTGGTGGGTCTGGGATGCGATGGGTCTCGGACAATTTGGGCGGTTGCGCAGGCAGGGGGCTCAGAGGTGGATGCGCTGCTAAACGGTGGGTTGCAGGTGGGGGCGATCAGCGAGTGCACTGGGAACCGGAAACCTCAAGGCGGTCAAGCCTCGCGCTCTTGTTTGTTGCCGGACGCACAGGAGGGTCCGGTTGCAGAGCTTTCGCGAGGTCGCGAAATCTGGATAAGATATCTAGAAGGCGTTCTCACCGACTATATCCACGATCGAGTAACTGTCTGCCAGGCTTCCGCTGTCATACTGCAGTGATCCGGGCACGTAGGTCAATGCGTACTGCAAGCGCACCTGAACGCTGTTCGAGACCACGTCGTTCGGCAAAGTCGGGCGCAGGCGCGGTGCCAAATATATCGGGCTCCACGTCTCCCGAATTATGTCCAGAGCGGCATCTGCGGGAAGGGTCGCATACTGGGCTGCGGTCGTTGGGTCGAATGTGACGCCCAGCTTTTGCGCCTTGGAGAGCATCCAACCCAGGGTTATGTCGCAAAGCCTCGTTCCCGCGTCCACTGCGCCGCCCTGGGCAGTTCCTCCACCTACGTCCCCATGGCAACCCGAAAACCACACCTGCTCGACCGTCTGGCCCGGGGCCGGATTCCCCTCCCAGAGCGTCGCTGGAAACTGCAGTCGCTTTTCGTCCAGCGCGAGGCATTGGTAAGCGTTCCTGATATCCGGGTGCAGGCTCGTATCGAGGAATCCATACTTTGTGTAGTCCACTTCGCCGAAAATCGCAGGGATTCCGAGGGACCCCACGGTGTCCCACACACCTACCATCTGGATCGTCGCCGGTCCAAAGCCGCACGCCTTCAGAGCAGCAAGGATCGACGCCCGGTTCGCCGGACTGCGGTACGCCGCGAACGCCTGAGTCACGCAGTCATCGGTGAAGGCCCCTGTTGGTACCCCACATGCCGTGATCATCCCCGCCAGACTCCTGGCTGTGTACGCTCCGCGGCTAAATCCGAACAGGAAAATTTCGTCGCCCGGATCGTAAACGTGGGCGATCTTCGTGTAGCCATCCTGTATCTTTTGGAGAATTCCTTGCCCAAAGGCTCCATCGAGGATTCGATCCAGTCCCGTGGCGTCCGCACCCACTCCATCGTCGTAAAACGTTACCTGGTCGGAGGCCACCGTCAATGCTTTATAGAGCCGATAAACATTGGTGTTGTTGACCGGGTCCTGCCACGTTCCATCCGCACAAAACACGATTCGCTTTGCCATATCGGCGCTCCTCCTACTTTCGAGTCAGACGATGATCTACTGCGCATTAATTTCGGACAAACGGAAGCCTTCCGAGGAAGGCACGATCGCTCACAGTTCGTTGCAACTGTAAAGCCGCGTCAAGTCTACACCCGTCCTGAGGGAAGTGCAGGGATCACAAGTTCCATCTGTGAGAATTCGCGATCCCGAAACTTGACAACCCCCCGATCCGGGTCTCAAATGCAGGCATGAAATCCTGCAAGCTGCTGAAATCCTGCAAGGCTCGGGTGGGGCTTGGTGCGACCGCACTCGCTGGAGGGTCCTTAATCCTTTGCGCCGCGATTGCCGGGTGTGCCTCTACGCCTTTGGCCAAGCACGCCACCGCCCTCTCCGCCGCACTGGCCCCTGTCGTTGATCAATCAGCTACCGCGTATCGGGACGCGGTGGCCCTTCATGATCTGCGCGCCGACTACGAGGCGGTTGTTGCGTACGAAAACAAGGACGCCCCTTACAATCCGCGCAACGCCCCGGTGCTACTCTCACAGAAAGATATTCAAGCCAGGCTAGCGGTTCTGGCGGCCCTGCAGGTTTACTCGGAGTCCCTGATCGAGATCACCCAAGGTAACGACTCCCCGGAGCTCGATGCGGCTTCAAAGTCCGTTGGAAGCAACTTGACCTCGCTTGGCAACGACCTGGCACCGTCGATTGAAAATGTGCTCGGCATTGCCGCAGCTCCGGCCTCGACGACCACGACAACCGTCACCTCGGTCTCGAGCTCGGGCAGCACCACCACTTCGTCCTCGTCGTCGACGCCTGCTCCCGTTCTATCGCCGGAGGTCAGGAACGGTATCAGCACCGCCGTCGACGCGCTCGGACAGTTTCTGGTGAATCGTACAGTGGAGAAGGAGCTGCCGGGCAAGATCGAGGAGATGGACCCCCATGTTCAAGCACTCTGCAAAGCTCTTGCCGACGATATTGAAACGCTTCGAGGTCTTGAACAGCGCGACTACGACGCGATACTCGACCTTGGAAAGCAGTTCATCCTCGAGGACGAACAGCCCGGCAAGAACGTGAATCCGGAGGAAGTCCGCGCTGAAATTATGAAGTTGCCCGAGATTGCTCGGCAACAGCGGGAGGCCGACGAAAGGCTTTCATCTCTTCGTGAGGCAATTAACAAGCTGGCATTGACTCACCATGCATTGGCCGCTGAGGCGCAACATAACAATCCCGAGGCTTTGAAAGACAAGCTGGCCGAGCTTTCCGAGGTCGGAAGCAACCTTGGCAAGTTTTATTCATCGCTTCCGACTAATTGATGAAAGGAGCTGGACCATGGCCACCCCGCCCGTTAATAACCTTCCCGCAAATCCCTCCATCCCGCTCGCCCCCGCAGTGAGGGCGGCCTATCAGGACTTGTATGACAAGATTCAGGCGGGCATAGACAGTACGATGGATCTGGCTACTGTTCAAGCGTTGAATCCGTGGCGGGATGAAGTGGATCAAGTGCTCACCAAGGACGACGAGTACAAGCTAAGTGAGGACACGGCGATCTTTGAGGCGCTGCAGAAGCAGATCAATTACACCAACCAGGGCCTCAAGACCTTGCGTGACCAGATTTCAACGATAGCCTCCCGTTTCGCCATGGCCGGCGACGTCATCGCAGCGATCGATAAAGTTCTCTCGCTTTTTCCGGGGGCATGAGCGTTCTCCTGCGGGCGAGTTGCGGAGACAGATGAGCAGGAAACCGCTAACCGATACCTTATTTTGTGCCCGCCCCCGAGAGGCCGGATATGGCGCTCGGTTGGCTCTCCTGTCGCCAAATCGCCGAGTATCAATTCGAGCAGGGGTACAACGAACGCGAGGCAGCTGTCTGCCTGATCCGCGCCACCCAGGATAGATCCCTGAACGCCGTTGTCTTCGTAGAACCCGTCGACTCCGGGGAACGTCGGCCACCACGTAGGACTCCTGGCGGAGTTCCTCGCCCACAGTTGACCACGGCCCTGAGGAGCGTCTACGAGCCAGCCCGGTTCGGTGAGGGAATGCAGTCCGGCACTGTCTACTCAGACGGGAACCAGCGTAGGCTCCGCAAGGAGCGACGCGATGAGGACTGTCAGTGGGCCGAGCTCCAGGCGAAGCGTGAGGCAGAGAGCAAGACCCCGGTTGGACGCTCGCATCGATCCTGGACCGCCTTAATCATTGCCATTGCCGGGGGCGGAGCACCGGCAGGAGCTATGCACTGACCAGTTTACAGAACAGATTGACGAGCATCATCTCGGCAATTGAGCCAGCAGCGGCGCTCCCGATGCGCGGATCAGCAACAACGATTGCCAGGCATTTCGCGCGAGACAATGCTACATTGACCCGACTACGGTCCAGGATGAAGGCGAGTCCCCGCGATCCATATTCGCCGTAGCTTGAACAGAGCGACAGGATGCACACGGGAGCCTGTTGTCCTTGGAACTTGTCCACGCTGCCAACACGCGCGCCGACAGGAAGCGCGGTTTGGAGAGCGCGGACTTGTGCATTGTAAGGGGCGATGAAGAGAAAGTCCTCTAAAGCGAGTGGCTTTGTGACACCATCCGATGCGATATACGGTCGGCCCAGTAACTGGTGGTAAACAGTTCTCACCCGTTCGACCTCTTCATCACTTCGTTGGATGTCTCCATCATGTTCGACACCGATGAAAACAATGCCGCTCTCCTTGGTGACGATCCCTTGCGCATTGGGCGTAAGTGCGATTTTCTGCTGTGCGCAATCAGGGTGCGAAGCAAGGCGACCCT
>Ga0187851_10004138_pt1 | contig 11947 bp, 13 predicted proteins | sample June2016WEW_6_10_FD_132997 | JGI IMG/M metagenome (GOLD analysis project Ga0187851, IMG submission 132997) | Peatland microbial communities from SPRUCE experiment site at the Marcell Experimental Forest, Minnesota, USA - June2016WEW_6_10 | ecosystem: Environmental > Terrestrial > Soil >... | reverse complement strand
TGGCGATCGCTGTTGCCGTGTCAGTGTTCGGCATCAACTCGGGGGCTGCGTTCGCTGCCGTGATCGGCCCTCTCGTTGAAGTGCCTGTGATGATCGCGCTTGTGAATCTAGCCCTATACTTCCAGCGACGGTACTTCGTGAATTCGGAACCGGAAAAAATTGAGAGCGCTTGCATTTCTAGCACGCCCTGAATTGGGCGAACCAATTTCAGGTGTTTCCGGCAACTGGACCGCACGTCCGTTCTGTGCGCGAACCAAGACAACTGCCAAACCGCCAGGGCGCGAATCAACTTGCGGGAGCTACATTCTGAGATCCCGGACGAATTGCCGGCAACCCGAGATCCAATATGAATGCGCAGTTATTTGCAGCCGCGCGCTATGCAGTTTTAACAAAACAGATTCGAGATTCGAAATGAGACTTTGAACGTGCCGTTGTGACTCCTATCACACTTGATGCCTATTTTCCTTAAATCTGTTTCGGGTTTTCCTGAATGCCCCCCATCGACAGCTGAATATCGTTTCTAATGTGAGTGGGCCTCCACAGCGTCAAACACCGAAATACTCGGAATGGCACGCATGAACGTCGAGACAAATCAATCTCCATCCGCAATGAGCGAACGGAAACTTCGCGACGCGCATTTCGCCATGCGCCTCTCATTGGTGGTGGGTGTATTGATGCTGGCGGGCAAGATGACCGCCTATCTGCTCACGGACTCTGCTGCCGTGTTTTCCGATGCCGCAGAATCAGTGGTGCACGTGGTCGCGGTTGCATTCGCATTATTCAGCCTTTGGCTTAGCACGCGACCAGCAGTGCCTAAGTTCCAATACGGCTACGAACGAATCACCTTCTTCTCCGCAGGCTTCGAAGGCGCGATGATTGTTCTGGCCGCGGGAAGCATTCTTTACACGACGGTTCAGAAGTTGAGACATGGCGTGGTTCTTGAGAATCTCGGCAACGGCGTGTTTTTGATCATTGCCGCGGGCGTTCTGAATGCTGGGCTCGGCTGGTACCTGGTGCGAATTGGCAAGCGAAACAATTCACTCATTCTTGAGGCAGATGGCAAACATGTCCTCACCGACAGTTGGACCAGTTTCGGCGTGGTGGCGGGACTTCTTCTGGTGATGGTGACGGGCCGCAAGATCCTGGATCCGGTTGTCGCTTTTCTCGTATCCGCGAACATATTATGGTCAGGCGGCCGGCTGATGTGGCAATCACTCAAAGGGTTGCTCGACTACTCGGATCCGAAGATTGGGCACGAAATTCGCAACCAGCTCGACACGATCTGTGAAGAGCTCGGCGTGCAATATCACGGAGTTCGTTTTCGCACCACCGGCTATCGCCAGTTGATTGAGGTCCATCTTTTGTTCCCGCATAAAACGGAAGTGGGCGAAGCACATCGTCTCGCGACGCAGGTTGAAGAACGCCTTTCCGTGGAATTGGGAGTACCGGCGGAGGTGACCACGCATCTGGAGTCCCTGGAAGACCACTCCGAAGTTCATCGAGTGCTGCACTACACAGGGCGTCCGGAATAGTGGCACGGCTATATTCAAGCGTGTGCAGGACTGCGGTTCACCTGGAACTAAGTTCACTGCACGGCTGGGTCAATAGTTGCCTTTTGTTTCGCCCAGTTGAAGTAGCGGCCGAGAACAACTTTGACGATGAGATGATCGGTTGAAGCGGTTGCACCCCATCCAGCGCCGAAATTGATCTCCCACTTTGGGGAGACGAAGAGGTTGACGACCGGGAAAAACTGCTGCTGCTGATTGTGCAGATTTACGAAGTGTCCAAATTCGCCCCAATAGCCGTAGTACTCGATCCCGAAGTTGAACACCGGTTTCGGCTCGTAGGTGATTGCCACGGCGGGACCGAAAGTCACGCCATGAGGCGAAACATCGCGGTAGTAGTAGTTCACGACGGACTGCGGGGTTCCTGGCGGCAACGAAGTCGGATGGATGCCCCAATTCATGGTTGTGTTGACGGACCCGTACCACTTGCCGACCGTTTTGTCGACGATGGGCATGATCTGCCAGGACCATGTCGGATTGGCATAAGCGGCACGCGCATAGCCGATCTCGTTGGACAGGCTTACTCCCACCGGCCAGTGCCACCTGGGCGGGACCCGCACGCGAGGGCGAATATGGTCGCCTACCCACTGAATCCCGGTGCCGTTGTGTTCCTCAGTAAAGACATAGAAGCCCACCTCGGACCAGTCATTGATGCCTTGCGTAAATTCGACCGTTTCGTGCTCCTGTCCTTGCGTTGGCAGCATTCCGAATTGCGTTGTGGTGCTGCCTTCTATGGTGTAGTTGCTGTGCAACTCGACAAGAAGTGTGCCGGGCGCTTGAGTCTCCGAAGGATAGACCTGGATCTCGTAATTCTCCTGGGAAAACAAGGGGCAGATGGGAAGACAGAAGAACGCGAAAACGGCAAGTACCGATAAGACGCGATTTGGGTTGATTACAAACTGCATTTCATGCCTTGGTGCCGTCCCGAATAATCCAAGAGCATCATGTACCCCGAGCCTATTGGGCTCAGCTGATGGTAGTGAAAAAGCGTCTTGCCAGATTGTCTTCGATAAAGTTGACTTCCGTACGGAATCCGATTCAGATTCGGTCTTGACGCCGACGGCGATGTACAACGTATCGCCCGATCATCCAACCGACGGCGCTACCCACCAACACGTCGGACGGGAAGTGTTGTCGCCCGAGCACTCGAGTGGCACTCACTCCCGTGGCCAGGCCGTACGCAGCTATTTGAGTCAGTGGGCGATTGTACTCGGAGGCAATCACCGCAGCCGAAGACCACGCAATGAAGCTATGCGTCGAAGGAAATGAGGAGTCCAAGCCGACGCTTGTCTGAAAGAACTTGCCCCGGGAGCCATTCAGGTCAGGTCGCTCGCGCAGCGAGACGAGCTTCAGCACCTCGTCCACGACAAGGCTATCGACCATTGCTTCCCCTCCAAGGACTCCGGTCTCAGTTGCGTGGTCATCGCGGTGGATGTGGCCCAGAGCGTAAATGATCATAGGGGCGGCGACAAATCCGCCGGTCAGCCCATTCGAAGCTGTGACCGCGTGGTTGTTGAGCGATGTATCGATAGGTACTTCGTCAGCCATTACTTGGTGATCGGTCGTTATTACGGCCGCAGTTGCCAGCACCAGCAGCACCGGTCCTAATGCATTGGAATCGTTCAGGCGCGCTGGACTTGTCCAGATTGCCAACTGGTCGGAAAGAATGTGCCGGGGCGTGCTCGCTATCGTAACCTCATCGCTCCAATGGCTTTGCGGCTGGGGTGCATCAGGTATCGTGTCGTTTGCGCCTTGCGCAACGGCAACGCTGGCATTAGCGAAGGCAAGCAACAGCGTAAGAACAATCGATCGCACCGGTATGAGCGCACCTTTCCCTCGATATTACAATTCCCGTGGTTCTTAGATGCTGATCGGAACAACAAAACGTGCAAGATGAACGAAACGTCATTTCTGTTCCTTGTTGGGCCAGCCGGAAGACCCCCTTAAGCGCTTTCAGTGTTATCCAGCTACTTCGCAACTTTCTCCAGCCAACCCTTGCGGAAGCCAATTGCCTGTATCAGAACCAGCGCTCCATCTGAGAGCGCCACCATCAGCCAGCCAGCTTCAAGCTCGCTTGTGAGTACCTGTGAAATCACGAACGCGGCGACGCTGGTGCCTGTAAATGCGGTAAGCAGCCAGACCATCTCGAGCCTTCGAATGGATCCATTGCAGGCGAGCACATACGCGCCGTAGAGATACGCAAGGCCAACTGCGAATACGAAAGCTCCAACGAACGAGAGGTAAACCATTGCCGCCGCGGGTGCGTGCAGTTGCATGAGGCGCAGCGTGAATGCAGGAGCGATGAGGAGCAGCAAGCCAGTTGTGGTGTCCGAGGCTCCGGCAAGCAGTTGGTAGGCGAGAAGCATTGAACGATTCATGCGGTCTTCTCCAGTTCCAATACTTCAGAAACGGCGTCCGACTTGCGAAGCAATGCAGCATAGTCGGCAAGCCAGTTAATCGAGGCACCGAACGCCTTATTGTTGACGCCACGTCATATCCACGCGCACCGGAATCTCATTCTTGATCGGTACTGTGAGGAACGACGGACGCTCAATCTTGAAGTCCGAACAGGTGAGCGGAATGGTTCCAGTGATTCGGACTTCATTGCCCTGCTGTGTGCGTTCAAACGGGACCTGCGTGTAATGAGCCGTTTGACCCGCAAACTGAACTTCGAGGTCGGCGTGAATCCACTGTGAGGCGATCTCGGCCAGCGCAAAGTGTGCGCGTACCAAGACCATGGGAAATTGGGCGCCGCGGGTGGCTTCAATCATATGCAGATCGCGATTTGTGTCGCCTGAGTCGAAGGTCTTGACCGGGGCAGCAATGAGGAAATCACACCAGCCAGCGTGGCACACGCCCTTGCCTCGCGCAGCGTGACTGGTGCCGTCGACTTCATGCATGGGATGAGACATGTGATAGCTGAGCGTGGACTGATCGGCAACCCACGTGGTGTCAGACTGGGTTGCTGCGCAGTGCGGAACGAAAAGCGCGAGAAAGGCGGACAAGAAAGCAAGTTGGGAATTCCGCTTCATCGTTTCTCCCAGAATTTCAGGTGGATCGGCCATGATACAGCGACGATAGACGTGCCATAGGCGCATACAGTTGCAATGGCGACGGGTCCATGCAAGGACGCAATCCCATGGACCTTTTCGCCGGCATTCTCCTGCTTGTATGCGTCGTAGCCGAGGATGGGGGTAAGAATCATGCCGGGTCCGTGAACGAAGGAGAGTGCTTCATGGAAGCGAATGGCGCCGTGTTTGGGGTTGTTAGAGATCTTGGGCGCGAAGATTGCGTAGGAAGCGGTGGTGAAGTAAAGCGCTGTTGTTGCTCCACCCAGCGCGGCATGAAAGTCGAGATTCGCGTTGGAGGGTTCAGTGATTGTCTGCCCGTTTCTGCCCTTCGCCTTGGCCATCGGTCCGGTGATGAGTGTGGCGGCCATAGGCGCGAGCGTGATGAGGCCGAGACGCTGATGAATCTTGAGCATTTCTGTGCGTTTGTTCAGCTCGGCTTGGAGCTTGGGATTTCCTTGTGTCTGCTGGGGCGTGAAGCCAAGATCGGAGAGCGACGGTTCCCGCGAGGATGAGGAGGCAGGCGAGGGCGCGTTGGGCTGCTCTGGCTGCGAGGGTGGGGTTTGTTGTTGAGCGGCAGGTTGGGGCGCGGGTTTCTGTTGCGTGGCTTGAGCTGTAGCGGAGTTTTGCGCGGTGGCCAAGGTTGGGATGAAAAGTGAAAGAGTGAAAATTCCTGCCCGAAGGCTGAGCGAAAGCATACCAGGATTCATTGATGATTCTTGCTTTTTTCGAGCGATGGGGATGTCCCGAGGTTGAATGAGGGTTGCGGTATGTCTGCGTGAAGTGGTGTCCATGCCGAAGATGAGACTGGCACCTTCCTGCGAGGGAAAGCAGATCGGGACGCGTTTCTCAATGACATTTCATTCATTTCAAACGATAGACAAGTTAAATGACCTGATCGAAACGCTGAGATGACAATGTCGTCATTTTGGTCTGAATGGCACGAGGTTCAGTGACGGAATCGAATCTGATGTGTCTGTAAAGGTGTCACGTCAATGCACTAAGATTGCGTCATGCGCCTATTGCTCGTGGAAGACGAAATCGATATACAAGGTTTCCTCCGGCGCTCGCTTCAGGAAGCGGGATACGAAGTGGAAGTTGCGCCAGACGCAAAAACTGCTGAGCAACTTGCAGTCGAAAGCCGTTTTGACATTCTGGTCGTCGATCTTGGATTGCCTGACCGAGATGGAATCAGTCTGATTCTGCGCCTGCGCGAATTGGGTCTCAAGGCGCCAGTGCTGATTCTCTCGGCTCGACGGTCGGTGGATGATCGGGTCCGCGGCCTTGAACAAGGTGGCGATGACTACCTCACCAAGCCCTTCGCGTTAGCAGAATTACTGGCACGGTTGCGAAACTTGCTGAAGCGCAACAGCCCGCAACCGAGCGAGGCAACGCGCCTACGTGTGCTCGATCTTGAGCTGGACCTGCTGCGGAGAGAAGCCACCCGCGGAGGACAAACTCTGCAATTAACGCAACAGGAGTTTGTGCTCCTGGAGTATCTATGCAGGAATGCGGGACGCGTAGTGACGCGTTCGATGATTCTCGACCAAGTTTGGGGGATGCGCATTCAGCCAGACACAAACGTAGTGGATGTGCATATTTATAGACTGCGCGGCAAGGTAGATGGCGCCGGGCAGCAGCCGCTGATCAGGACGATGCGAGGCGTCGGATATGTCTTTAATGACCGATAAGCCGCGATTGCGCAGCGCGGCATGGCGCATCTCCTTCCTGGCTACGATAGCGTTCGCATGTGGCACGCTGGTCATCTTCGTGTTTCTCCACCAATTTGTGTCCAACGATATACAGCGTCGGAGCGATGCGTGGCTTTCCGGTGAGGTTGGAGTACTCGGAGACGTCGCAGGGAGAACTCCAAGGAATGCGCTCTACCGCCGTGTGGTGGGTGAGATCGCGGAGCTCGCAGCGCGTGAAGTGCCGAACAAATCGGCCTCAGCGGGTAGCGATAACAATTCCGTTTTCTTTTTGCTAACGAGCGCCGACGGACTCCCGCAGCTGTGGGTAGGCGCGGGCGATGGACAGTCTAACCTTGAAGCAATTAAAACAACCAAATTCGTGCCAGATAAGCCAACCGATGTGCGCGTTCAAGGATTTCCGGTCCCATTCAGAGTGGCCTGCCTGCAGATGGGTGATGGCAGTCATATTTATCTCGGGCTTTCCGAGCGGGATGAGCTGCGGGTGCTGGGGAAAATGCGCCTCAGGTTTCTTCTGTTGTGGCTTCTTGTCGTTTTGCTGGGATTTGGCATCGTATTCCTTACCACGCGTCGCATGCTCAGCCATGTTCGCAAGATCACTGAGGCGGCTTCGAAGATAGGTCTTTCCGATCTGAGCGAGCGGGTGCCGGCGACACACCGCAACGACGAGGTTAGCCAACTGGCCCACACACTTAATCGCATGCTCGATCGCATCGAAAGTTCAATGCATCAGCTCCACACCATTACCGATGCGTTGGCGCACGACCTGCGCAGCCCGCTGACAGCAATTCGCGGAAAACTTGAGATGTCGTTGGCGGCCATGAACGGCGAAGAGACTGCGGAGCCAATCGTCTCGGCCATCGAAGAACTCGACCAACTCACAGATTTCCTTAACAAGTCGCTGGATGTTGCCGAAGCCCGTGCCGATGCGCTCCGCCTTAAAGTCACTGAAATCAATCTGAGCCGGCTTCTCGAGACAATGGTCGATCTCTACGAACCATCGATGACGGAAAAGGGATTGCACATTCGCTTGAGCAACGAGAAAGGAATCATCGTACTCGGCGATGAAGGTCTCGTTCACCGTATGATCGCCAATCTGCTTGATAACGAACTGAAACATCTCGTCCCTCCATCGACTGTAAGTATCTCTTTGCGATTTAGAGACGAAACGGCAGACATGGTCTTCGAAGATGACGGCAACGGGTTCGATCCCGACGTGCTGGAGCATCTCTTCATTCGCCGTGTAAAAGGAAAGACATCGGCCGGGCATGGTCTCGGGCTCGCTTTTGTCGATGCCGTCGCGCGTGCTCACGGCGGCACGGTTGAAGTCGTGAACCGCGATGCCGGCGGTGGGCGAATTGCCGTAAGCATGCCCCTGGCCCGAGAAAAAATGCGACATCAATTGGTCGCTACTGCGCAGGCGGGCTGAGAATCAACGCCGGTGGCCCTTGCGTTGCGCATCATCACCGCCATCCCTATCGAAGGAGAATAATGGCAACTTCCACGCAGCTCGCGCCCAGCCTCGGTCGCTTCAGATTCAAAACCGCTCTCTGGATCTTCCTTGGACTCACGACGCTGTTTGTCTTCATTACTTCTGAAGTACTTCTGGTCGCGGACTATCCGATGTATCACCGCTACCGCATTCAAGTCATCGCAGACCGCGGACTCCTGATTCCACACACGCTCTGCGGTGTCACCGCCCTTCTGGCCGGCCCTCTCCAGTTCTCCTCGCGATTTCGACAGCGTCACTTGAGAATCCATCGCGTTCTCGGCCGAATCTACGTCATCTGTGTGTTTGTCGGTGCGTTCACAGGGATCGCCCTCGCCGCCGGTCGTCCCGGTTTGCCAGGAACCACCATGCAGGCCGCCGCTTGGATCGTCTGCACCAGTGCAGCGTTCCTCACTGCGCGTAACCGCCAAATCACACAACATCGCCAGTGGATGGCACGGTCTTATGCCGTCACGTTCACCTTTGTGTCGAGCCGCGTGCTCAATCTCTGGCCCCGCTACTGGAGCCATCTCGGCGACGTCTTCGCCGCCGTGGGCGTGATCGCCTTCACGCTCGTTTCGCTACTCGTCCTTGACATTGGCCTCAACTGGCGCGAGCTCACGACGCGCCGCGCATGAACTCGACAGGAGGCAATGAGGTTCTCAGGGCATCGTTACAATCGCGAGCGATCCACATCCCTTCTTTGAGACGTGAGCTTGCAAAATGTCCTACTTCCCGAAACTGGTCCCCTCCAGCTCCGAGCTGATCACAGGACCGAAACCGCCCAGCTGTCCAACCACCCTCATCACTGCAGGTTTCTCACCCTCGAGAACCCACACCATCACATCTTTCGGTTGAATGCCGACCAGCGTTGCAATCATGCCCAGGAAGCCACCCAACTCCGGGTGGATACGAAACACCGTCGCCTCAAGAGTCTGTCCTGCTTTTTGAAACGGTTGCTCGCCGTCGGATGAGATCAGAATCCGAATCAGTCGTCCCCCGAAGACCGGTACGAGTATCCCCACACGGAATGGCGCAGTATTGGGCGGCACATTCACCAGCAACGTTCCAACGAACCCATTCGTCAGGTCATCCGGCAGGTCAATGTGCGTGCTCTCGACGCGTATCTTGCCATTCTTCTCCACTGGACGGCTCGTCGCTGTGCCGGTAGCGGCATCCACAGTAAAGTCGACCGGCGTAGCAAAGAATGGCCCGTTCTGTATGTGATGGTTACGTATGAGCCGAAATGTGCCTTGCTGACTGTACGTTGTGGTCTCATCGTCAATCGACCCGTCTAAAAACCGATAGGTCAGGCGCATCGTCACTTCATCGCCTTGTACGATCTCTGTAAATTCAACCCGGGCGATGATCGTTCCGGTCTCGGAGCGTGCCACCATCGACGCGTGCCGAGGGAGTTGAAGATGTGTCACCGGAATTGGTTCTGCCCGCGTTGCTGCTGCCAATGTTGTTATTGTGAAAAAAGCTGCTACAAGGAATCTGCTTCGATCCATCCAATACCTCGGTCTAGCGATCAGCCGAATGAAATGTAATTGTGCGGCAAATGACCAACAGCAAGAATGGGCGTTTCACATCCACCGCCCCAAACACAAAAGTCCCAGCCACGCCCGCGGTCGCAGGTCCACGAGCATCTGCTCAGCGAAGACAATGGAAGCGTTATGTCTATCGATCTTGGGTGCGGCAGTTGAGACGCGTTTCACGCTCGCCGCAGTCATGCGCAATAAGTCCTCCCGGGATTGCTAGAGTTAGACGTTTCGTGCATGCCTTGTGGAAGCTGGAGCACGATAAGACAACAGTCAAGCGAGAGTCGACTTTCCCACTAAGTGTGATGTTACGGGTGAGTCAACGATCTTATTGGCCAATTTGGCAAGATGACAAACCGTTCATAGATTGAGGAAATGGCTCACCACTCTCTCCTGCGTCCCGTCAAACTCTCGCTCCTTTGCTTTGGATTTCTAATTGCACCGCTATCTAAATGATGCTTTCTGTGGGGGCCGGCATGGATAACGTCACGCTCAAGTTGCAAATATCAATCCTTAAAGCGATCGTGGCGCTGTGCCACGTGACCGGCGAGTCGCTGCGGCAGACGTTCGAGCACGGGCACCTCGAACCAAACGAGAAGCGCGCCGTATTTGTCCGGTGGTGTCAGGTCAGGCAGAACAGCGACATGGCTGAGGCCGCCCTCGAGCGCTCACTCGACTTGAAAACGGACCAGGCCACACTCCGGGCCGCTGGGGCACTAGATTCCAGCCATTTTCTCAAACGGACAACCCACGCTCGTAACGTGCTAAACGCTCGCGCCCGCGGTTGGGATTCCTAATCGCACAACACCTCAGATGAAGCATTCGTCATTCTTTAATGCGTATCAGGAGCGGTACAATTCAATGTATCCGATCCGAAAGAAGGAGAGTCCAGTTAGAACGTCCAGTCTGAATCGGATTCCAATTTCAAATGAAGTTTTTGTCATCGGTGGAGGCGTAGCAGGGTGTGCCGCTTCCATCGCGCTCGCTCGCAAAGGCCGGAGCGTCACTCTGATCGAACGCGAGCCTACGCCGAGGCATAAAGTCTGCGGAGAGTTCCTGAGCGGTGAGGCGCTTGAGGATTTGCACGCGCTCGGTGTGGATGTGACCTCGCTTGGCGCCGTACCCATCGACCTCGTTCGCCTGGCCGCAGCGAAGCGCGCAGCGGAAGCTCCACTGCCTTTTCCCGCGGCTTCGCTTACTCGCAAGGCGCTCGATACTGCGCTCATCACGAAAGCCATTACTGCGGGAGTCAACGTGCGACGCGGTTGCAGTGTGCAGACGCTCGTTCGCACAACAAACAACACCTGGCAAGCCACGCTCGACGACGGCAGCACCTGTGAGGCACCGACGGTCTTCCTAGCCACCGGCAAGCACGATCTGCGGGGCTACACGCGGCCGGAAGATCCGGAGCGATGGGTCGGCTTCAAAATGTATTTCCGCCTGACGCGCAGGCAGGCCGCTGAGCTGGCTCGTGCCTCTGAGCTGATGCTCTATCCCGGCGGCTATGGCGGCATTCAGCCGGTTGAAGACGGCAATGCCAACCTCTGTTGGGTCATTCAACAGCGGTATCTTGCGCGCGTGGGCCACCGTTGGGAAAACCTGCTTGCGAAGATGCAACAGGATTGTCCGCATCTCGCGATGCGACTGGATGGCGCGGAGCCGTTGCTGGCCAAGCCGATCGCCATCACTCATATCCCGTACGGCTTCATTCGCCGCACCATGGAGGAGGGGCTCTATTGCATCGGCGATCAGGCGGCCGTCATTCCATCATTCACCGGTGATGGCATATCCATCGCGCTCCATACCGCGCGTTGCGCAGTCGCTGCCTATCTTGCAGGCGAGGAGGCGCCGCTGTTCCAGGCGAAACTGCGGTCGAGATTGCTGACTCAAATGCGCCTTGCCGAGTTTGCGGCCGACGGCTTGAATAACGCGCTCGCACGCGCTTTTTTGCCGTTTTGCTTAAGGGTTTGGCCTGGCGTCATGCGCGTGACAGCAAAGCCGACACGCGTCGCCCAACATGCCTCTGTTGCTGCCCACGCTGCCGCCGGCTAGAACGGAGGACTATTCCTCCGAGGTGCTCAACCCGAATATGCAAACCGCTCCAGGAGAGACGCAATGAAACCATTCGCAATCTTCGCCGTCGCTGCGATACTCGGTCCGGCCGCGCTCGCCCAGCATCAGACCTTTGTCGTGAATCCCGATACCAGCGAGGTCCATATGACACTCAAAACAACTCACGAGCTCGTCAACGGCGCATTTCACGTTCAACACGGATCGATTGAGTTTGACCGTATCAACCCCAAGATGGCTGGCTTGATAGCTGTCCTGGCCGGCAGCGGCAAGACCGGTAATGACAGCCGCGATAGGAAGATGAACAGGGATATCCTTGAGGTGGAACAGTACACAATCATTTCCTTTGAGCCGAAAGCCTATGCCGGTACCATTGCCCCTTCAGGCGATTCGACCATCCAGGTCAAGGGAATCTTCACCCTGCTCGGTACGCCTCATGAAATCACTGTCCCCATACAGGTGCAATTGGGGGGCGCGAACGCAATTGCCAAGGCTCACTTTGTGG